>JGI24891J29808_1000412_pt1 | contig 27272 bp, 24 predicted proteins | sample FreactcultuFSWF8_FD_29808 | JGI IMG/M metagenome (IMG submission 29808) | reverse complement strand
CAAGCGCAGATTGAGCATCGCTTGCTTGTTGTGCACTTTGTGCAGATGCAGCCTGTGATGCTGCTTGCTGTGCTGCGGCTGCTGCTTGTTGCGCTGCTGCAACTTGTTCTGCATTATCAGCAGTAACTACTAAACCATTATTGCTCAATAGTGGAGTTCCACTATATCCATTACTATTATCTTCAGTATATCCACCATTTCCATTAATAAAGAAACTATCTGGTGATATATTAACCATTAAACCTTCGCTGCTTTGTCCACCAGTATTAAGTCTACCAACATTAAGATCGGGATAAGCGCCACTGTTTAAGATTGCGGCTTTTTGTGAATTAACATCACTTAGCGTAATAGTATTGCCACTTGCTTGCTGTTGGTTAAGCCAGTTGTTAAACTGATTTTGGGCAGCAGTTAATTGTTCTTGCGGTGTCAAATTTGTTGGCATTTATGTACCTAATGAATTTTGTAGAGTACTTTTTTGTGGCAAATATATGGTTGTGTTGGCAGTGAAATCCCATAGCGGATCAATAAGAGTATTTGGATTGCGAACCGCAAATACCCACCAAAGAGTTGGATTACCATATAAGTCAAATGCTAGTAAGTCTGGACGATATTCATATTGTGGAGGTATAGTGAATAAAATATCAGATGCTAGTTTTGGAATAGCACGAGCATTCCACAAATCTAAGAATTGACCATTGTCAAAACTTTGAGTACTATAATATGAACTTGCGGTTGAATAACTTGGAGGATTAAAAGCCATTATAACCATCCTCCTGATGTTCCGTTAGATAATAGCGATCCTTGTGAGAATTTAACCAATCCAAATTGATTACTAATCTTGTTGCGGCTGTATGTTGGCATAGCACTAATATTAACATTCAAGGTGGTTGGCACCTTTTGCTTATCGCCATCAACTGTACAACTAATATAATCAACATCGTTAGGCAATGAATAATCAAAAGAAGTAATAACAATAGGAATATGGTCAAATGTATATGGTCCATAACCATCCAAGAATAAAACTGGCGGAGGAGTACCAGCTAACTGATCTTGCCCATAAAACATTTTAGTAACAGTTCTAAAGAAGTGTAACATTGCTACTACATATTCAGCTTCTGCTGGATAATTTGCTGTAAACAATGCTTGAATTGATATACTATCAACAGAACTATGTTGATAAGCTGGCGTTGTATAATTTGTATGAACAAGGTTCATCATATCATAGCTAGCCTTGTGAGCAACCTGAATAACTGGCGTATATGGAAATAAAACGCCGCCAGTATCATTTAGTGGCTTGAATATGTTACTTTGCCCGATAAAACGACCTGTTTGATCACTGATAATAACACGATCCTCAGTATCATCTTGGAAAGCTACATTGCTATTATTGTTTTGTGCCTGAAGTAAATCTTGACTTGTGGCACCTTGTGCTACGCCAGTTCCGCTTAATCTTCCATTTGTAGGATCATTTGATGGACCACCAGTTAATCCATAAACTAATCCTTGTAGAGCACTATTAACAGCAGTATTAACCAAACTTGTTTTTAAAGTTTGAGTTCCAAAATTAGATGGATTGTTTACCCCATAATTGTAATAGTTCTGTGCTGGCAATCTATAACCAGAAGTGCCAGGTAATGTATAAGCACTTTGTTTACCGTTGTAGCCAGCATATGCGGCAATATTGTTAGGGTTACCATATCCAGGATTAATCAATTGGTTTCTACTTAAAGACGAAGTAGACGCCACCTGATTCGTTGTTGGTGTTCTGCTATAATACTGTGTTGGGTTAATATTAAATAATGCCATTGTACTCTCAATTAAATATTTATTTTATTAAAATAACCATATATAATAGTAACCATGACAACAACAAAACGCACCCCTTATCTAACAAACAAAGACCTATTAAAAGAGATTGCTAAGAGCAAAAATACATTTTGTTCATTCTTAACGCCTGAAGATCAGGTCTATGATTTGATTTTACCAAGTGTGAGTAAAATCAATCAAAAGACCGTTGCAGAGGCTAAACGCGCTCGTGCTGATAGAATGGCAAAACAGGCATGGGAAGCCATGACTGCAACAGGCGTGAAAACTAAACAAGATGCTCATGCGGTAGATTGGCATACGATTAAAAAAACTGAGGTAGTATTCAGAATTATTTGTTGGGATCATATTCCCCTTGCACCTGGTCGCAAAAAGAGCCTTAAAACAACGGCTGACCATCATACCAAGGTAAACTTTCCACCATTTCAACATTATCGTTATACAGAAGATGATAAGCTAATTTGCTGCGCCAAGTCACATTGGGAAGGTGGCTTAGAAAATGGATGGTTCAACAAAGATCATGGCAAGATGACTCCAATGTTGGCTCGCATGTTTATTAAACTATGTGAACGCTATGGTTCTAAGGGTAACTGGCGTGGTTATACATACAATGATGAGATGCGCTCTCAGGCATTGTTACAGTTATCACAGGTAGGGCTACAATTTGACGAAAGCAAATCTAATAATCCTTTTGCTTATTACACTGCTACTATCACCAATAGTTTTACTAGAGTTCTTAACGTTGAGAAGCGCAACCAAAACCTTCGTGACGACATCCTTGAAGCAAACGGATTAAATCCTTCTTATACTCGTCAAACTAATAATGCTATCAAAAGTGGCGGAAGTGGTATTGACGGTATAGAATAATATTTGACAAATAATTCTTATTAAAGTATAGTAATACTATGTCAAACTTGTTTAAAAAAGCAGCGGTTTTTACCGACCTTCACCTTGGCTATAAACAAAATAGCCAATTGTTCCTCAATGACTGTGATCGTTATATGGATTGGTTCTTGGATTTAGTCAAGACTCAAAACTGTGATACGATCCTATTTCTCGGAGATTTTCACGATACTCGCAATAGTTTGAATATTAACACAATGGATCATTCTATTCGTATCCTAAATCGTCTTAACGATATTGGATTACGAGTGCTGTTCATTCCAGGCAACCATGATCTTTATCATAAAGATCGCAGAACTGTTACTTCTATTCGTTATATTGAGAAGTTTAAGAACATTGAACTTGTTATGGATCAACATACGGAAGGTGATGTTACTTTTGTTCCTTGGCTAATTGGCGAAGAACATAAGAATATGAACAAGATTAAGTCACGATATGTAATGGGTCACTTTGAGTTGCCACAGTTTATGATGAATGCAATGGTAGAAATGCCAGATCACGGAGGATTAAGAAGCGATGATTTTGGAAATGTTGGAACGGTTTTTACGGGACATTTTCATAAGCGCCAGCGGCGGGGAAATGTTCACTATATTGGCAATGCTTTTCCTCATAACTATGCTGACGCTTGGGACGATGCTCGTGGGGCAATGATCCTTGAGTGGGGTCAGGAGCCAGTTTATCATGATTGGCTCGAGGGACCGCGCTATCGCGTCCTTACCCTATCGCAGCTTCTTGATGCGCCAGATACGCATTTGAGTGACAAGACGTATGCTCGTGTTAATATTGATATTAACATTTCTTATGAAGAAGCAACTTTCATCAAGGAAGAAATGGCTAAAACTTATGCGGTTCGTGATTTGAGCCTTATTCAGCATCGTGGCGAAGTATTGACTGAAAACGCCATTGGTGATGTTAAGTTTGAATCTGTTGACCAAATTGTGCTAAGTCAAATTCAAAATCTTGATACGCAGCATTATGATACACGGCTGCTCATGGAAATTTACAATAGCCTTTAACTGTGGTATACTAAAACAATGTTAAAAATTAAAAATCTTACCGCTAAGAATTTCATGAGCGTGGGAAATGCAACCCAGGCTGTACACTTTGACCGTAGTGACCTAACACTAGTACTCGGAGAGAACTTGGATTTAGGAGGTGATGATACAGGTGCTCGTAATGGTACAGGAAAAACTACCATTATCAACGCTCTAAGTTATGGTCTCTACGGTCAAGCCCTTACTAACATCAAAAAAGATAATCTGATTAACAAGACCAATGCTAAAAACATGGTCGTTACGATTGATTTTGAAGTTAATAATAGGGCTTACCGCATTGAACGTGGTCGCAAACCAACGTTTACTAAGTTGTATATTGATGGCGAAGAGCAAACTGGCTATCAGGATGATAGTCAGGGTGATAGTCGCGAGACTCAAAATGACATTGAACGTTTACTTGGCATGTCGCATGATATGTTTAAGCATGTTGTGGCGTTAAACACTTATACTGAACCATTCCTAAGCATGAGAGCCAATGATCAACGACAGGTCATTGAACAGTTGCTTGGCGTCACTATTCTTAGTGAAAAGGCAGATGGTCTCAAGAATCAAATTAAAACTACAAAAGACCTGATTCAAGAAGAAAAGATTCGTATTAAGGCGCAGCAAGATGCCAATGAAAGAATTTTGCAGCAGGTTGATGCTCTTAAGAAACGCCAAAAGCTATGGCAAAGCAAGTATGATGAAGATGTTAATAAGCTAGAACGCAATCTTATTGATTTGTCTAGCATTGATATTGAAAAAGAAATTGCCAATCATAAGACCATATCACTTGTTAATGCTATGAAGCAGATTGAAAATCAGCTTAATAGTGCAAAAACTCGTGGGCAAATGTGGCAACGCAAGAATGATGATGGTTGCAAGCAACTTAATGATAAGATTATTAAGTTAGCTAATATTGATATTGATGCAGAAATTGCCAATCATCGTGCGCTAGCTGACTATGATCAAAAGATACAGCAAATTAATGAAGCAAAGAAGTGGATTGCATCTATTGATGTTGCTAATGCCAAGGAAGAAAAAACACAAGATAAGTTAAAGAAAGAGATTGAAGACCTTAAAAATCACAAGTGTTATGCTTGTGGTAGCGATCTTCATGATGACAATCAGGCAGATATTCTTGCGGCAAAAGAAGCGGCCTTGCGTGAAAGCGCATTGCAATTTATTGCAAGTGAAGGTCAGCGAATGGATCATTATGATACCATTAAGAAAATTGGTGATGTTGGCGATAGACCAACCGTCATCTATAAAACTCTTGAAGAAGCCCTGAGCCATCGTGCAACGCTTGATGAATTGCAAAATAGCTTAGAAAGTCAACAGTCTCAGCCTAATCCTTATGACGAAGAAATTTCTCAGTTAGAAACAAAACTTGCTGATAATACCATTGAATATAGTGAGGATATCTATAATCTTAACTATGATAGCTTAGAGCAAGCCTTAGAGCATCGCAGTATTGTTGACCAGTTAGCTAATACTTTAGAGCAAAAACATAACGAAAGCGATCCATATGTTGATCAAATCAATGATATGGAAACAAATGCTGTTATGGAGATTACATGGGATAGCATTAATAGACTTACTCAGATGCAAGAACATCAAGAGTTTTTGTTGAAAATGCTTGTTAGCAAGGATAGTTTTGTTCGTAAGAAGATTATTGATCAAAACCTTGCATATCTCAATAGTCGTCTCGGTGCTTACCTGAGTGCCATTGGATTACCGCATGAAGTTAAGTTCATCAATGATTTAAGCGTAGAAATCACTGAACTTGGTCGTGACCTTGACTTTGATAACTTATCTCGTGGTGAACGCAATCGTCTTATTCTTTCGCTATCATGGGCTTTCCGTGATGTGTGGGAAAATCTATATCAACATATCAATCTGCTCTTTATTGATGAATTGATTGATAGCGGCATGGATGCAAGTGGTGTTGAGAACTCACTGGCTATTCTTAAACGCATGACTCGTGAGCGTGGCAAGAGTATCTTCCTTGTATCACACAAGGATGAGTTGGCAAATCGCGTAAATAATATTCTTACAGTAACCAAAGAAAATGGGTTTACTAGTTACAGCGATGATGTTGAGACAGTATAATTAATGCTCACTAAAAATCTATACATGATTTGGCCAACTGGATATTACGGAAGTTATATCCATTGGCTAATTTCTCGTTCTGAGATAGATTTGTGCAATAATACCGTTGATAATCCATTTTTTAATAATGGTAGCAGTCATGCCCATATTAAAAATCCACCGCATCAAACCATTGAAAATCTTATACAATCAACATTGCGCAATCGTTATCCTATGGGAACAATTTATCCAATAGGAATAAAAAGCAATGTAAATTATAATAGCAATCATCATAATTGGATGAAAAGTTTTGAAAATTCATTTTTTTGGATTTTGCGTATTGAAAAAGAACCAATTATAATAAACATTTATAATGGCGACAATGAATATTATACACATTTAGCTGCAATAAACATGTATCATAAAGAAAACTGGGTAGTTGAAACAGTACCAGATGATAATGGTTATTATGTATTTCAAGATGATGATAAACTCAATGCTCGCAATTATCTTGTTGAAAATTGGAAAAAAATATATCCATGGCATAATCAACAACTAGCAACTAACACGGTTAATTTATATAGAGAAGCTATTAATTCAAGTGTTCAACATCGGTATGATAACGAGAGTTGGGAATATAATAAAGAAGATAATTGGATTTATGCATCTGGCAGATATCTTTATAATATCAAACTAGAAGAAATATTAAGCGAAGATTTTATAGATAAATTACAAATTATACTGGATGATACTCAATCTGGTGATTTTAATTTGTCACCAATTGCTCATATACATAAAGAATTTTTAAAAAGACAAGAGAATTATAGAAATATAACAAATGATTTGTATGTACAATCAAGAGATTTAATATATAGACCTCATCTCAATGATAATATATTATACGAAGCATTGGCGATTGATGTGCTTAAAAATGAAGTTGGTTTACCAGAATCTTGGCAATCACTTACGCTAAAAGAAATTATTGAGAGATTAAATGACAAGTAAAAGCAAGAACAAAGGCAATACATGGGAGCGAGATGTTGCCAAACATTTAACATCGTTATATGGTGAGACATTCATTCGTGCGCCAGGTTCGGGTGCTTATGTTGGCGGAACTAACACCAAGCGTAAAGAATTTCTACACGAGGGACAAATTCGTTCTTTCAAGGGAGATATTATACCTGGTCAAAGTTTTCCCAAATTTAATTGTGAATGTAAAAGTTATGCAGATTTTCCCTTTCACCAACTGTTTAGTGGGAGTTGCAAGCAGCTTGATGTATGGCTAGACCAATTAATGGATGCCAGCGATGAAGGCGATTTTAATATTCTTATTATGAAATTTAATCGCAAAGGCAAATATGTAGCGATTGAATTTGATCAATACTATGAGCATCCGCTATTTGTAGAATATCATATGCTTTATCAGTATAAAGATATTCGTTGGGCTATCATGGATTATGATAGGTTTTGGGAACTTAATAAAGATATGGTTGCGTTATCATGTTCCTGATGTTTATGCGGTTATAGGCAAGGTCTCGGCTATAATCATTCCATTTCTTATCACCCGTAGCAAGTTGAATAGTATTACTTGGCGTAATTTCTAATCGCTTACATATTTCTATTTGTGATGATTTATAAGCATCAATCAGCGTGTCAGGTGAAAATTGCCGCATAAGTTGTAATCCTATTGCTACATTTAAATGTATGCCATTTTGCCAAGCAGTTTGCATATCTAAAGTTGTATCTTTTCCGCTACGGCGCGAGAATGTGATTCCACTTCTGTAATTTACTGCACTTAATCCTTTAGTTAAACTAAATGCTACTGTGTCAATGCATGGTTGATTTAAATTTACTTGCATATCGCTACATGCACCAAAAAAAGCACAGTCAACAAATACAGGTATATTCATATGATTGCATGTTTCAATTAACCAATCGTATAATGTATGTTTATTACCATTTCCACTAAATGGAAAACTTATAAGAACAGCATCATTCTTTTGTAACGGTGCATCTTCTATCCAACACCAATTAGTAAATTCTTTACTATATGGATATTCTCCACGAAATACTCGTAATCTTAGATTATTTTTAACGCAATACAATGTCCAATCATCTATTGCTTGGGTTACGCCTAAACTAATATAACGATGTGGAAATTTTTCAAAACCAGTAAAACTGTTATATTTGCTGCTTGCAATCCATTTTTCATAATATTCTAGATATTCATCTTGACAATGCATCGGCAGCTTGTTAGTTAATATTTGTTCTAGTATTTTGTTTTTAATAAGCCAATTAACATATTCAGCATGTTTTATGCCAGCAGCAGATTTTTCTAACATAAAAATATATATGTCATGGTATCAAGTATAAATATTTTCGGAGTAAGGCCGCAAGACCTCGGACCATAATCGACGCAAAGGGAACAATCCCTGTACAGTAAGTAATGTCTTACCAAACGCCGACCGTAGCAATTATCCCACAAATTGCAAACTCCTTTCATTGTAAAATTTAACCTAGTTACATCAATTATATTGATGTTTTTTGTGTTATCTGTTAACCTAAGAAAGGAGAAAATTATGTTTAACAGAGTTATTATTGCAGCCATTGCTGCACTTACTATCACCACATCCGCATATGCAGAAACAATTGTGCATGTTAATCGCATGGCAAAGTATGCTAGCAGCGAACCATTACTTTATAAAATTGCAGAACTTCTACCAAAATATGCTGAAAAAGAAGGAATCAAGGATGTCAAAATTGAATTTGTTGATGTTCTTGCAGCTACCAAAGCAAATGAAGGACTGCTATTAGGACAAATTGATGTTATCTTTGGTGGTATCAATGGATTTGGTATCTTATTTGACAAAGACCCAGATAAGTTTCGTATGCTCGCTGGTGCCGAAGAATATAATCAATGGCTAGTATGTACCAATCCAAAGATTAAAACGCTAGACGACATTAAACCAGAACATCGTATTGCGATGCAAGGATTGAACAGCGGCGAACATATGCAACTGCGCCAATATACTGCTGCAAAATTAGGTGATAAAGAGTATGATAAGTTTACTTCTAATATCATTGCCATGCCTCGTGACCAAGCAGTTGCCCAAATGACCAAAGAAAATCCAGAGATTGACTGTGGTATTGTAGGAGTTCCATGGCAGAATATTGCTGTTAATAAGGGAGCGCACATTGTTGCTCAAAATAATGATCCAACAAAAACAGTTGGCGTACTAAATGTTGTTTATAGCACAAAGAAATGGTTGGATGAAAATCCAAAGATTGCAAAGGCATGGGTAGCCGCACAACGAGAAGCTATTACTCTTTGGGAAAAAGACCCTATTCCTATGATTAAAACTTATATGGAAAATGATCAAGTAACAAGTCCAACTCTGGAAGAGATTGCAGAGCAAAAGAAACTTAATACTGATTTATATCAATATAAACCAACCAGCGGCTTGCGTTATCTTGAATTTATGTATCGCGTAGGTATTTTAACTGGCAATGGAAAAGAAAAGAAATCCAATGATATTGTTTGGAATCAAGATTTAGTAAAATAATGATTTTATTAAAAGATTATCAAGTATCAAGAGATGGCAAAAACTTGTTTGCACCTGTAGATTTGCGGGTGCAGGCAGGACAATGCTGTGTAATCATGGGAGAAAGTGGGATAGGCAAGACTAGTATGTTAACTGACTTGCATCTTCATTATCTGTCTGATGATGCTTTTATGGTGTTTCAAGAAAATAATCAGTTATTTCCTTGGCTAACAATTCGTCAAAATTTAGATATAGCAACAAAAATTGATTATCTTCCACTTGTTAAGCAATGGAATTTAGAACAATATTTGGATAAAGAATCCTATGAAATAAGCGGCGGACAGATACAAAGATTTACTCTTATTAGAGCAGTTTGCAGCGGCAATAATATATTATTGTGTGACGAACCACTCAGTGCACTTGATTCAATTACTGGATTAAAGATAATAAAAGATTTTAAGAACATTGTTAAAGAACGAAATTTAACTGTTCTCTGGATAACACATAATTGGAATGAAGCTAAATTTATTGGTGATCAAGTATATTACTTGAGTAAAAATGGCTTGCAAGATATTACAAAAGAGGATGATGTATATGATACGCTCCTTTTTAATTAATACGGTTGCTTTCATATTATTATTGGTCGGGTGGCACATTCTTTATCTTAGTGTTAAAGAACCTATGATATTTCCAGATAGTTTAAGTATCGGAAGTGCCTTATTTGGCTTGGTTCAAACAACTCATTTTTGGTCTAGTTTTTATTATACAATGCGCACTCTTGTGTTAAGTTATATCTTAGGAATGGGAATAACGATTGTTATCGTAACTATTTGCTTACAATTTACTTGGGCAAAATTATTGTTTATACGATATAGTGCATATTTTAATCCGCTGCCTAGCTTTGTATTATTGCCATTCATGAGTTTGTTTATGGGGTTAGGGGCAGCAGTCGTTTATAGTATTGTTATATGGAATGTTGTTTGGCAAAGTGGATTACAAATTCTTTATGCAATTGAAAATGTCAACAGTCGTTGGCAAAAACATGTAAAAAATCTTAGATGGGGAACTATTAAATCACTTAGGCTTGTATATTTGCCAGCAACAATCAGCAATATTATTAGTATTGCCAGTATTAGTTGGGCAAATAGTTGGCGAGTTTTAATTAGCCTTGAAGTAGTATTTGGTAGTATTGGCGGATATTTTGGGCTTGGTTCGTTCATTATGGACACCAAAAGTAAACTTGATGTAGATCAGATGTATGCTGTATTATTTGTTATTGCTATCACTGGTGTATTGATAAACAGTCTTTTAACATATATTTCTAAAAAATGGAGTTATTAAATGCATAATTGGTTATATAAAATTCTTGATAATTTGCCACCAGTTCCTCAAAACTTAATTGACCAGGCATATTTTAAGATTAATTCTGATTTGGAACAAATGCCAACTGGTAGTGAGCAAAAAATTGATTGGACAAAAATTACTACCGATAAGATTATCGTAGACGGTGTAGAAAAAATTAATGCTCCTAACCTTGCATATGGTTTAGATGATGATATGCGAGATTGGGTTCATACAAATATCACTGATAAAGATATTGCTAATATTCGTATTGCTGCCACTGACACAACAGCAGAAAAAGATACAAATGGTGCTCATTGTGATTTAAGTCGCAATTATACATTGCTTTATCTTTTAGAGAGCGGTGGACCAGATCATAAAACAGTATTTTATCAAGAGCATGATAAACCGTTATGGCGAAACAATGGCGACCGTTGCAATGACCATAGTAAATTAGATATTGTAGATAGTTTGCAAGTTCCACTTCGTCGTTGGACTTTGATTACTACAAGAGTTCTTCATGGCGTTCGTAATATTCCAACTTCACGAATTAGTATTCAAGTTGGTTTAAACAGTGTTGAAAGTCTTGGCATTGAATAAATTTCGTGTAGATTATAACGATAATATCTATTATCTGGTAGATGGCAAACGCATTCATAGTAAAATTGCCGCTATCCATGCTGCCAAGGGTGATATGAATAAGATATCATTTCATTGGATGGAAGATGTATGGAACAATGTAGACTGGTCAAGGGAGCCTAAAGAAGATTGGCATGAACTATTGCGCTTGCGATGCCAACAGTTGCGAGATAGTTACAAATATCTAGCACTTTGGTATAGCAGTGGGTATGATAGCCATACTATCTTGCGCAGTTTCGTTGACAATAACATATTGCTTGATGAACTTTTGATATATGATCGTGGTGATTTTTTTAATGATCCAGAAACAAAGTTTGCGTTAGAACATGCAAAATATGTAAAGGATACCTATTATCCTAATTTAAAGATTAATCATATCAAGATAAACTATAAATCTTTATCTAAATTTTATAAGGATTTAGGAGAAGATTGGATATTTCATCCTGGTTGTTCGTTAAAACCAGGCAAAACAAGTCGTTATTTTAGTACAAACATTACCGAAGATTTTTTAAGTCATACAACCAAGATAAGTGATCGTGGTGATATTATGGGCGTTGATAAACCTAAATTGATCCTACGAGATGGTAAATGGTATACTTTTTGTCCAGATGGCAGTTGTGCAGATTTTATTGGTTCAAAGCATGAAAGTTTTTATATAACCGAAAGTTTGCCACAGTTGCATATTAAGCAAGTTTATAAAGCAATCAATTGGTTTGAGTCACTTCCAGAATTTACCGAAGATATTTTGCATGATGTACAGGGTCGTAGCAGAGTGGTAGATGGGCCACATAAAGAATATTTTGCAGCATGGAATCAGGCTATTGGGCGATATCCTATGTTTTATAGTCATGGAACTTCAATTAATGGCAATATTAAGACATTTCACCTAACAAATAGCGAATATTCGCCAGACAGCACAAGTTTCTATGAACACATAAAAAATAGTGACAAACAGGTTTTTAAGATATATACTGATGGCTTAGTACAGGCAAGAAAATACGATTCAGGCATATCAGGCTCCTTGGCAGACAGAACCCTTCTAAGCAATCAATATTACATTAAAAATAAATCTTAGGCACATTAGGCACACATCCACTATAGGACTAAACTGAAGGTTGTCAGCACCCCGACATTGCTGTTAATGGAAACGTTTGGCCAAACGATAGGCTAAATGAAGAGGCTCTGAGAAAAAGCAACCTCGCCTCGTTATACTTTGTTAACAAAGGGTATAATGGGTTCCGTTGGTATAATCTACTGGATGCGAAGGGGTACAGGCCAACCGCCCCACTTGGTAAAACAAGTTCCGTTTGTTAATGTCTATTTGATGGCTCAAATGAAGCATCACGGACATGGGTTTCCTGCTTAAGGAAATCTATGTCTAAAATCTGGTCTAAATGAAACATTAAAGATTAATTATAAAGAAGAATTAAAAGAGCGATAGCGATATGTGAGTGAGCGAAAGCGAACGAACTGATGGGTGAAACCCATCATATAATATCCCTTGACAAATAACCACAAAGGTATAATATAGATATATGAACAAATGCTTATATCATGGAACTGAGTTTACAATCATATGTCCTGATTGTGAAAAAGCAAATTTGCTAAAGAGGCAAGCAGTTGCTATTGAAAAACAATCCAATTCAACTTCATATTCTTCTGGTGATACATCAAGATGGGTAAGAATACCCTTATATCTTATATTTGGTAGTATATATTGGTGGTATCTTATTTTATTACCAATTAGTGAAGGCAGTGCATTTGTAGGTGTATTATTCTTCTTTATGTTTGGATGGATTCCGTTATTAGGTCTTTATACAGATTTAAGTTATTAATAAATTAAAAGAAAGCCATTCCAGATTTCTTGGTAGTTTCAAGGTTTTCTTCAATAATCTTGCTGATAATTTCTCTTTCAATCATGCTCATATCCATAGCTTCACTATAAGTGACGCCACCTCTCATATACCAAACCATTTTCAAAACATTTTGTTTAATCTTTTTGACATCATTTTCATAACGATCCACTAGAGCCATTATCTCTTCTTGCGAGAGTTTTAGGATAGTGGACCGAAAAAATTTGCATAATCAAATGTTACCCCTACATTATATTGTTCTTCACATCCATCGCATTGAACTTTTGCAGGTGGTAAGTTAGCAACATCATTGATTTCTTTAAGTTTATCTTGAATTGCTTTAATATTTTTATTGGTTGTATTATTATAAAATTCACGAATATAATCAGATTCAGTAACCATTTCTCCAGTTTCTGTAACAATACTTGCAGTGCTTGTTACTAATATATTTGTGCTAGCATCTACAATTCGCTGCACATGAATATCAAATTGTGCTTTTTTAGTATCATCGTCTAATTCTTGATTCAGAATTACTTCTGCCAGCTTTTGATTTTCAAAATCTATAATATTATTTTTTGTTGATTGCATATAGTTAATTGGTTTAAACCGAATCTGCAATCCATTAAGATTTAAAACTGGTGTATAATCAGGTGAACGAACGCGCATAAGCACATCGCCTAGCGGTATTTGGTGACGATTTTCATGCTGACACTTTGGGCAAGTGCTATCAATGTCCATTTCATTGCCATAAGTTGCGATTCTAATAGCAATAAGAATACTATCGGCATCAATTGTTGGCATACCCCATGCATTGTTAATATTAGGGCAGCAGCTTTCTATAACTTTAACTACGCCATCTCCATTCATTAAGGCATCGGGTGTTCTTAATAAAATCTCATCTTTTGTAGTCATAGGCATGATGCCTATCTCTCCATTGGCTGGCAAGTTTAAACTACCAGTAACCCAATATTTTCCTCCACTAGGAAGTTTCAGGTAAATTGCTGGTTGACGAAAGTGTGAAGCCAATGGATTAGTTGATTTTTGCATATTTTTGCTACCTATAAATAATATAAAGTTATTTACCAAGGTAAAATTCATGGGTGATGAAATCTTAGAATCAAAACAGAAAATAGAAGAATGGGTTAAAACATTATCCGAGGTTAATGAAAGAAGTGGCGCATTTAAAAAATCATTGGATGTTTTGACAAAAGCAACCCAAACTTATACCGATGATAGAAAAAAAGATAACAAAAGACTTAAAGATGCTTTTGATGTTGCCATGCGTCAACGTGCTGATGAAACTTCTACGCTGCGCCGAAGAATGCATGATCGTGTTATAACAGAAGAAGAATATACTGAATCTGTTAAAAAAATAAATGATGATTTTAAAAATGCAACCAAAGATGCAACGCCATATATGCAAATGTTGGCAGATGCAACTATCAAAAACGAAGCTGCCGCTACTAGTTTCTCAAATTTTATCAATAATAAATTTATAACAGGCGTATCTGGTGCATTTAATACAGTTCTAGGAAATTTAACTGCTGCATATAGTAGCAGCAATACTGGATTACAATCGGCTCTTAATAACGCTACATTTACATTTAAAACTATTGCTTCTGCTGCAACAGGTCTTGTTAGTATGATTCCTGGTGCTGGTGAAATACTTGGGCCTATTGTCGGTGCCGTTGGAGATGCTGGCGTTAAGATAATGGAGTTCATGAACAAGCAAGTAGAAGCTATTAGTAGTTCTTTTAAAGAAGCTAGTAATGCTGGTGCTATATTTGCAGATGGCGTAAGTGGATTAAAAAATGCTGCATTTAGTGCAGGATTAACTACTGATTTGTTTAGTAAATCGTTAAATGAAAATCGTGATGCTGTTATATTATTTGGCGGCAGCATGACTGAGGGTGCCAAGAAGATTGGAAATGTTAGTAAATTTATTAATCCTTCTCAATTTCAAGCATTAGGATTTGGTCTTGAAGAATTGCCAGGTCTTATTGCTAATGTTGGTGCTCGTATGCGTCGTAGCGGTGCTGCAACTGACGAGCAAGTGGCGAGAGCAACAGCAGCTTATGCACAAAATTTACGAGTTATTGCTGATTTAACAGGTGAAGATGCCAAAACTTTACAAGCAAAAGCAGATCAAGATGCAAATGATCTTGCTTATCAACAATATTTGGCAACTAAAACTCCTGAGCAAAGAGCAGCAATTGAAAATGAATTAAAAGCACTTCCAGATGCATCCAAGGAAATGTTTAAGGAAATGGTCAAAAGCGGTGGAAATGTATTCACTGAATCAAGTGCATTACTAGCATCACAGGTTCCTGGTTTTGAAAAGATGGCAAGATCGCTGTTTAATACGGCTGAGCAAGGTTCTGTTCAAACTGGTCAAGGATTAGATATTCTATCACAATTTATTACTGAAACAAAAGGACAAGTATTATCATTACGTGATTTAGGATTAGCGGGTGAAATGGATGGTGCTTTAAAACCAGTAACTGAAGTTTTAGGAAAATCTCTTGCTCTTCTTAATAAAACTCCAGAAGATATTGAAAAGTTACGCCAAACTCTTGCACAAGCTGCGGTTACAACAGACCCAACTACTCAACAACTTATTGACGCAGAACAAATAGGCATGGCTAATCAAATTGAAATGCAAAAATCAGTTATGAACAGTTTGGGTGATTATTTGACAGTTGTCAAAACATTAAACGGCGTTACTGGTTTACTTGCTACTGGTATGGAAAAACTTTCAAGAGCAGTATTAGGCAATGGCGAGCAATTTGATAATTTTACCAAGTCAATTGCACAAAGTGCAAAAGAAGGAAAAGAATTAAGTCAAAAAAGTGGATGGTTTACTGCAAGCGATCTTGATAATGCTCATGCTAAGTTGTTAACTATGACTGAGAAACAGATTGAAACACTTGCCAAAATTAATGATACTACAAAAGACAAAATTCTTAAAACTGCTGGTTTTTCAAATGTTGAATCATTTAATAGAGAAAAAACTGCAAATGAAGAGCAAGAAAATGCAGTGATTAATTCCTCTGCTGGTATGTTTGCGGATGGTGGTATAGTAAATGGTCCAACCAGTGGATATCAAGCAACTCTGCATGGGAATGAAGCTATTGTTCCTATTCCAAGCGGCGTGACAACTGATGATTTACCAGACTATTTGTCTAAGGCATCAATGTCAAATAACAATGGAACTCAGGAAATGATGAATCAAGTAGTAGGAGCAATCTCTGCACCTGCAAGTCAACAAAATGATTTGATGCAAACATTAATTAATAAGGTTGATGACTTGATTAGTGCAACTAAGGATGTTGCTAGTCATACCGAACGAACTGCTGCTCGTGTTGCATAATAATTAGAAAACACCAGATATAACTATAAATATCCTACGAGGATTAGAAATATGGCTTGGAAAAAGCATTGGCGCATTGTAAGTGATGGAGCATACTCACCAGTAAATGGTAGTGTAACCGATTATAGCAGTTATAATTATCTTGGGTCACAGGCAAACGCTGCCTATCGCAATTATCAATCTATGTTACCAGATGTTTATAGTGGACATCCAAATCGTATTGATCGTTATACTCAGTATGAAAACATGGATTTGGATAGTGAAGCTAATAGCGCACTTGATATTATCGCTGAATTTTGTACACAAGTTAGTGAAGATACTAAAACTCCTTTTAATATCTTCTTTCATGAAGATGCCACCGACAATGAAATTATGATTCTTAAAGAACAGCTTAAGGCATGGACAAAGTTAAATGACTTTGACCAACGCATCTTTAAGATGTTTCGTAATGTTTTGAAATATGGCGACCAAGTATTCGTTCGTGATCCAGAAACCTATAAATGGTACTGGACTGAAATGAACCGTGTTTCCAAGGTTATTGTTAATGAATCTCAGGGTAAAGTTCCTGAAATTTATTATATTCGTGATCTAAATCCTAATCTACAAAATGGAACTATCACTCGTCCGCCAGGTCCAAATGATTCTTATGCATTTGCTCCATATATGGGTGGTTCCCGTGCTTATACCGCTGGCGGTGAAGTATTTTCACCAAATACTCGCTTTGGTGCAGGTAATAATGAGTTTCCAGTAGGTGCTGAACATGTTGTTCATTTAAGCTTAACCGAAGGTCTTGATGTTAGCTGGCCATTTGGTGTTTCTCTATTTGAAGCAATGTTTAAAGTATTCAAGCAAAAAGAATTGCTTGAAGATGCTATCTTAATTTATCGTATTTCACGTGCTCCTGAACGCCGTATGTTCAAGATTGATGTTGGCAATATGCCAGCGCATCTTGCCATGCAGTTTGTTGAGCGTGTTAAGAATGAAATTAATCAGCGTCGTATCCCAACACAGGGTGGCGGCGGCAATAATCTTATGGATGCTTCATATAATCCAATGAGCATGAATGAAGATTTCTTTTTCCCACAGACTGCCGAAGGACGTGGTTCATCTGTTGAAGTTCTGCCAGGTGGTCAAAATCTTGGTGAAATTGACGATTTGCGTTATTTTCAAAATAAAATGTTTCGTTCATTGCGTATTCCAAGTTCTTATTTGCCAACTGGTCCAGAAGATAGTGATCGTTCGTTTAATGACGGCAAGGTAACAACTGCTCTTATTCAAGAATATCGTTTTAATGAATATTGCAAACGTTTACAAAAGTATATCTCTCCTAAGTTTGATGATGAATTTAAACTATTCCTCAAACATCGTGGATTTAATCTTGATAACAGCATATTTGAATTACGCTTTACTGAACCACAGAACTTTGCTTCTTATCGTGAAATTGAACTTAATTCTGGTCGTATTGCAGCATTTACACAAATGCAACAAACAGATTATTTGTCAAAACGATTTATGATGAAGAAATATCTTGGTCTTACTGAAATTGAAATGGCAGATAATGATAAAATGTGGCATGAAGAGCGTGGCACAGAAGAGCCAAAGAGTAATATTCAAGGTTCTGATTTGAGAACAGTTGGTGTTACGCCTGGTGCTATTGGAACCGACCTAGAAACAATGAGTGATATTGAAGCCGCAAATCAAGCTGGCGCACCTGGTGGACCTGCTGCATCCGTTCCTGGTGAAGTTGGTGCTGCTGGTGTTCCAAGTCAAACAGGCGGAGCAGGCGGCGGCGCTGCTGGCGGTTCAACAGCAGGTTCGCAATTTGCTGGCGGATAATCCTAAATAAAAAGTGGAGACAGCATGTTTTTAAGTGAAATGTTTAATGCAAATAACGGAGCCTTCCAAGACCTCTCACACGATGACAGTGTAGAGAAGCCAAAAGATTTGCGCAAAACTCGTTTAACGCTTGCTCAGATTAATCAACTTCGTAAGATGAATGATCAACGAACAGTTGAATATATTGATAAAATGAAACTCGTTCGTCAACAATATGGTGCTCCACCAGCAAGCGCACAGCCTGGTTTATAATATTAATTTATAAATTCGTCAAAATTAGGCTATTTGAGGCACTATTTAAATCCATACATTAAATAATAACACAGGATATAATTCCACAGGAGTTTTTATATGCGTAGTCAGTACGAACAATTAATTGAATACATCATTAACGATGAAACAGACAAGGCAAAAGAATTATTTCACAACCTTGTTGTATCCAAGAGCCGTGACATCTACAACCAAATTGTTGCAGAAGAAATGGAAGAAGAAATGGATGAGAATTATGACATGGAAGAAGCAGATTCCATGGATCAAACCGACGACATGATGCATGACATTGAAGCCGACCATGGTGGCATGGATGACGAAGATGACAGCATGGACATGGACATGGATCATGATGACATGGATATGGGCGACGAAGAACACGAAGAACATGGCGAAGGCGATGTAGAAGATCGTGTTATGGACCTTGAAGACGCACTTGACGAACTCAAAGCCGAGTTTGAAAAGCTAATGTCACAAGAAGCCGATGAGCCAGAACATCAGGATCAGGCAGAAGAAGGCGTTGTACGTGAATACGTAGAAAAAGTTTCTTCACCAGGCAACAGCGAAGGTTCACCAGTTGGTGCAGTTAATAGCTACAAGTCTTCAACACAAAAGAAGAGCGTAGTTGCTAGCAAGAACGACATGGGCGGAACTGCAAAGAATATCGCACAGAAGTCTTCAAACGAAGACCCAGACGGCAAGCAATATAAAGGTCCAAGCAATGAATATAGCAAGGGCGAAGGCAAGCTAAAGGGTGCAGGCAATTTTGAAAACGTACCAGGTGCAAACGCTGGTAAGGCTTTCTCAAATGCTAAGAAGCCACAGAGTGCAGAAGGTAAATTTGCAACTGGCGGTGGTCCAAACGTTAATAAGAAAGACGTTCTACCTCGTTAATAGGAATTAAAATGAATAACTTGCTTATTGAAAATTTAAGCTACGATCAGGCTAAAATGGAAATGACCCATGATGGTGAAGGCAAAAACCTTTACCTCAAGGGAATTTGCATCCAAGGTGGTGTGAAAAACGCTAATCAACGTGTCTATCCTATCACTGAAATCAATCGTGCTATTGAAACTCTTAATAAGCAAATTAAAACAGGTTATAGTGTGTTGGGTGAGGTAGATCACCCAACAAACTTACGCATCAATCTAGACCGTGTAAGTCATATGATTACAGAAATGTGGTTAGATGGACCAAACGGTTATGGAAAGATGAAAATTTTGCCCACCCCAATGGGTAATTTAGTTCGCACCATGTTAGAAAGTGGTGTTAAACTAGGAGTAAGCAGTCGTGGATCAGGTAATGTTAATGAACACGACGGCGCAGTCAGCGATTTTGATATCGTTACTGTTGATATAGTCGCACAACCCAGTGCACCTAATGCCTACCCAACTGCGGTCTATGAAGGACTGATGAACATGAATGGTGGGCAACGTATACTGGAAATGGCTAAAGATTTAAATCAAGATCAACGAGTTCAGAAATACTTGCAAAAAGAAGTTGCAAAGTTTATTGCTGAATTAAAGATATAAGTTCAGGAGAAATTAATGTTCGAAGCTCTAAAACCATTACTAGAAAGCGGACTACTGAACGAAGACACTCGTAAGACTCTAGAAGAAGCATGGAATGCTAAGCTAGACGAAGCACGTGGTGAAATTCGTAATGAAATCCGTGAAGAAATGGCTAGTCGTTATCAACACGACCGTGCTAATATGGTTGAGGCTCTGGACAAGATGGTTAACGAATCACTTAATGCTGAAATCGGTAAGATTGCAGCAGAACGTGCTATGGTTAGCGAAGACCGTGTAAAGTTCACTCAGCAAATGATGAACAAGGCTAAGAATTTTGATTCTTATCTTAGTGAATCACTAGCTAGTGAAGTTGCTGAACTTCGCAGTGACCGTGCTAACATGACTAAAACAATCTCAAAGTTGGAAGCATTTGTTGCCGAAAACCTACAGAATGAAGTTGCAGAATTCGCACAAGACAAAGCTGATCTTGCTCGTACTAAGGTTGCAGTAGTAACCGAAGGACGTAAAAAGCTAGAATCACTTCGTGACTCTTTTGTCGCTAAGGCAAGCAGTCTTGTAGAAAGCACTGTTACAAATCATCTACGTACAGAATTAAACCAACTCAAAACAGATATTCAGGAAGCAAAGGAAAACAACTTCGGTCGTAAGATTTTTGAAGCTTTTGCAACTGAGTTTGGCGCAAGCTACCTTAACGAACGTGCTGACATCAAGAAACTTACTGGTAAGATCGAGTTAATGTCTCGTCAAATCAGCGAGGCTCGTGATGCTCAAGAACGTGCAATGACTGAAGTTAAGGCTAAAGAAGTAGAAATCCGTAAAATCAATGAATCTATTGCTCGTAACGGAAAACTCAATGAATTGCTAGGCCCGCTTAGCAAGGACAAAGCCGCTGTGATGTCACAACTGCTGGAATCAGTCCCAACAGATAAACTAGACGCAGCATACAAAAAGTACTTAAACCCAGTAATGGAAGGTAATGCTCCAAAGGTAGAAACTAAAAAGACTATCATTGAAAGCAAAACTGAAGTTACAGGTGATCGTGCTGTAAAACCAGAACAGAAAGAAGCTTCATCAAATATTATTGAAATGAAGCGTCTAGCTGGTCTTATTAAGAACTAATTAAATTGGAGAAGACCCTATGTCACAAGAATTAATTGAAGGCCGTTGGGACGAAACCAAGTCAGCCCTGTTGGAAGGTCTAAGCGGTAATCGTCGTACAACAATGAGCATGGTGCTCGAAAACACAAAGCGTTATCTTGCAGAAAACGCAACAGCAGGTGGTACAGCCTCTGGTAACGTAGCAACACTTAACCGTGTTATCCTACCTGTTATCCGTCGTGTCATGCCAACTGTTATCGCCAACGAAATCGTTGGTGTTCAGCCAATGACTGGTCCAGTCGCACAAATTCACACTCTACGTGTTCGTTATGCAGATCAGTTCACTAGCAATGGTACAGGTCAATTCGGAACTGGTGCAAACATCAATGACGAAGCACTTTCACCATTCAAGATTGCTTCTGGTTATTCAGGTGCTGCTTCTGGTGTTAATAGCCCAGACGGTCGTGCTGGTCTAACTGCTGCTCTTGAAGGCACACCAGGTCGTCGTTTGAACGTCCAGATTCTAAAGCAACCTGTTGAAGCTAAGACTCGTAAGCTATCAGCACGTTGGACTTTTGAAGCTGCTCAAGACGCTCAGGCAATGCATGGTCTTGATATCGAAGCAGAAATTATGGCTGCTTTGGCTCAGGAAATCACTGCTGAAATTGATCAGGAAATCCTTTACAGCCTTCGTTCCCTAGCTGCAAGTGAATTCACTTTCAACCAGGCTACTGTAAGTGGTACTGCAACATTCGTTGGTGACGAACATGCTGCTCTAGCTGTTCTAATCAATCGTGCTGCTAACCTAATTGCACAGCGCACTCGTCGCGGTGCAGGTAACTGGGCAGTTGTTTCAAGTGCTGCATTGACTGTTCTTCAGTCTGCAACTACTTCAGCATTTGCTCGTACTACTGAAGGTGCTTTTGAAGCCCCGACAAACACTAAGTTCGTTGGTACTCTCAACGGTGCAATGCGTATCTATGTTGACTCATATGCAACTGACACTATTCCAGTTCTAGTTGGTTACAAAGGTACTAGTGAAGCAGACGCCGCAGCGTTCTATTGCCCATACATCCCTCTAATGTCATCTGGTGTGATCCTTGATCCATCAACATTCGAACCAGTTGTTGGCTTTATGACTCGTTATGGTTACATTGAATTGACTAACGTAGCATCCAGCTTCGGTAACGCCGCTGACTACCTAAGTGAAATCGCTGTAAGCAACCTTTCATTCCAGTAATACTGAGTTTGATTCTAACAAAGAAAAAGCCCCTGAAAAGGGGCTTTTTTATTGCTAATTTTTTTAATAAAAAATTTAGCGACTTACTTGCATCTGTGCAACACGAGGAATATCACAGCGTGAAATTCCAATATCAGCAAGATCGCGATTAGTTAGATTGCTTAGTTCAATAACAGTACGACGATAACGATTATATTTTGATATCTTTGTTGCTATGCTTTTTACGAGGGTCTTCATTGTATTTCTCCATGAGGTATGTTCTTTTATATCACCTATTTATATGCACCGCAACATAAATCTAACTGCGTTAAAACATACCCTGATATGCACTAAAAGCATGGGTAAGTAATCATTCATTTTATGGTAAATATAAGATAATAGGATATAAGCATGGCACTGCGTCGTTATTTTGGTAAAATCAGCCCATTATTAATTAACCAATTAGTTGGACACGAGGGTGAGTTCGTCATTGACGAAAGCACGAATAATCTTTATATCATGGATGGAAACACCGCAGGTGGGCATCAAGTAAACCTTGCCAATCTTAATATTGTTACAGGAAATGTTTATAACAATGTTATTCCTATTTCTACCAATTATTATAGCTTGGGCAATGTAAATTATGCTTGGAATAGTTTATATCTTAATGATTCTCTTTATTTGAACAATACTGGTTATATAAATCAATCTGAAAATACGCTTACTATTATTCCAAATAATAGCACACAATATAGTAGTTTGGTTTTACAAGATGATCTTGATTCTTTATTATATGGCAATAACAGTGTTTGGTTAGTAACTGGCAATGGTCCAGATTACTTGAGTGTATATTGGCAATTTAATCCATATGGAGTACTTGTATTTCCTGATGGAACAGAGCAACCTACTGCTTTTAGCAATGCTAATATTTCAACACTTAACAATCTTTCATCAAATACTGCGCTTATACCTGGTTTAGTCACTAACGCTGCTTACCAGGCAACCCAACTTAACAATTTAAATGCAGAAGTTGTAAACCTTGCCAATGAAGTAAACAGTATTGTTGTTGGAACTGCGTTTGCAAATGCTGCACAAATTAATGCTGCAAACAGCAATATTAATACATTAACTATTAATGCTTCAATACAAGCAAGTTACATCAACACTCTTAATAGTGAAATGTCAACTGCTCAATCACAAATTGCCGTATTACAAAGCAATGCTTCAACACAAGAAACTGAAATTTCTCTTCTTAATGCAAACTTACTTGCTGCAAATGGACAAATTTCAATTCTTCAAGCAAATGTTAATACACTAAATGAAGAAGTAATTGCCATTCTTAGTGGCGGCGGAACAGCCACATTTCCTAACTTAACTGTTACTAATACCGTTTATACTAATGATTTGGCCGCAAACAACAGTGTTACTATTGGCGGTTCTCTTATCTTCAAAAATCAATCAGTATTTTTAAATGCCAATAGCAATAATCTATTATCTCTTAACAATGCAAGTTTTTATGTTTCTGGAAATATTAATGCTGGAAATCATGAAAGTGCTGGCAGTTATTATATTACTTCTGCGCCAGATGCAAGCATCGGTTATCTTTTTAACAATGGATTTGTTGGAACAACTGGACTAACTCCTGCTATTGTTGGAAACAATGTTTATGGATTAAATCTATCTGCAAATGGTAATCCAATAATAACTTTTTATTCAAACGGCATTAGCTATATTGGTGGAACATTAACTACAATTTATAGTAATGTGTATGCTTCTGGAAATTCATTTACTCTACCAAATAATACGACAATTGGATTATTGCCTAATTTTACACCAACAAATGCAAAATTAACCTATGTTGACAATGTAAACAGTTTCACACAATTTTTATTACAAAATAAAAATAGTGGAAGTAATGCAAGTGGTGACATTGTTGTAACTTCTGATAATGGAACTGATAGTACTCATTATATTGATATGGGTATAAACAGTAGTACATTTAGTGGTGGCGGTGGTCTTGATGGTGCAGATGATGGCTATTTGCTTGTAGAAGGCGGAAAACTTCTTATTGCTACTATTGACCAACCAAATGACATTATATTTGCTGTTGGTGGCGATGCTCCAAGCAATGAAATGGGTCGCTTTAAGTATGGCAATGGTCTTATTGTAACTGGTAATATTACTTCAACTGGTGCAATAACATCAACTGGCAATTTAACAGTAAATGGTAATCTTATTGTAACAGGAAATATCGTTACCTCAAACTATGAAACAATTTCTAAAACTGAATATGCCAATAGTATTATAGCAAGTGGTAATATCACTGCTTCTGGTAATGTTAGTGCAACTTATTATACTGGTAATGGTTATTACCTTACTGGTCTTGCAGCAACTTATGGAAATACCCAAGTTGCCGCATATCTTGTTGCAAACCCACAGACTGGAACATATAGTAATTCCAATGTTGCATCTTATCTTCCTACTAATTCTGTAATTACCAATATAAATGCAAATATTACTGCTGCTAATAGTGCAATTGCTACGCTACAAACACAGGTTTACAGTAACTCTAATGTTACGTCTTATCTTGCTGGAAATATCAGTGTAGGCAATCTAGCTGTTGGAACAGCGTTTAAAATTAGTGGAACTGATAATAACATCACAACAACTAACGGTTCAGCCGTTCAATTTGGGCAAAGAGCAAACTTTAACAGTGCAAATGGTATCTATGTAAGTGGAATAACAAATGCATTAGGCGGTTTAGTATCAAGTGCTAATATTACTGCACAAAGTTCAAATGTTTATGCAAGTAATGCAATTGCTAATACAGCGATTTATGCTAATGGATTTTATTGGTTAAACAATGGTGCTCCATTTAGCAGTTCAACATATAGTAATACAAGTGTTGCTGCTTATCTGCCAACATATAATGGAAATATTGGCAATATTGTAACTGGAAATCATACCCCTCTTGCTAATATTGCATACAATCTTGGCAATTCTTCGCTTTATTGGGCAAATGCTTATGCTAATAACTTCAATGCACTAACGCAAATTGCAACACCAAAGATTCAATTTACAGTTGGTGGTGCACAAATAGTTGAAGACAACTCACTTGATCTTGCTATCATTGGAAAATATCAAGTTAGTGTCAAGGCAAATGGCACACAACAATATACATTTGGCAATGATGGTAGCTTAACTGGACCTGGTGGAACATTTGTTTATGCCAATGGTGCGGTTTATGGTAATGTTATTGCAACTGGTATCTATTGGTCAAATGGCGTGGCATTTAATAGTGGCAGCGGTGGAACTTATGGCAATAGTGATGTAGCTAATTACTTACCAACCTACGCAGGTAATGTCAATGCTAATTTCTATTTTGGTAATGGTTATTATTTGTCTGGTATTACAAGCGGTGGTTCTTCATATAGTAACACCAACGTTGCTGCTTATTTGGTAACTTATAACGGTAATATTTCTGCTGGCAATCTTTCACTGACAAGTGGGGCAAGTGGTAATATCACTGGAACTGGTTATGTAGTTGCTGGTAATATGGTAGCAAATACAAATATGTATGCCAATGGTTTCTATTGGTTTAACAATAATACTACACTAGCATCAACAATTACTGGAACATATAGTAACAGTAACGTTGCAAGCTATATGCCAACTTATACAGGCAATGTTGGTGCTGGTAATATTCTTCTTACTGCAAATGGAAACATTATAGCAGGCACAAGCACTAATATGAATATACGCACTTATGGCGTGTATAATGTCATTACTTTATATAACATCGCTGGTGGATATAACTCTCCTCCTTACAATAACCAATCATTGACAGGTGGAACAGGCACGGGAATGACCGCATCTTATAGTTCAACTGGTGGTTATGTTACACAAGCTTCACTTGTTGTAACTAATCCTGGTACTGGCTATAAAAACGGCGATGTTTTAACTCTTCCAGGTGGTCTCGGCACTACGGTTACATTGAGCAACTACAATCCTAACGTAACTACCAGTAAAGCATATTATTGGACATTTAGCCAATTTGATGGCAGTTTAACTACTCCCGGCAATATCCTATTGTCAAACACTGGTTATGTTATTTCAAATAACGTATATGCATTTAATAATATTTCTACTGCAAATGTTTCAATTTCAAATACTGCTGTATATGCGTATACTTTTAATGTTACAAGTAATTCAAATAATAATGGTTTCTTGTTTACTAATACGGTTAGTGGAACAACAGGATTAACATATGCAAACACTGGAAATGTTGTAACTGTATCTATTACAGCAAATGGCAATCCAAGTTATGTATCATTTGCCAATGGATTTAATACTGTAAACGGTTATACACAATTTTATAGCAATGTTTATGTTAGTGGCGGCAATGTAACTCTTCCAAATTATACTACGATTGGACTTACTCCTAATATTGGGTTACCAAATGCACATTTTACATATGTTGATAATGTTAATACCTATACTCAGATTGTTGTTCAAAACAAAAACAGTGGCGGCAGCGCCAGTGGTGACATCGTTGTAACTGCTGATAATGGAACTGATACTACTGGCTATATTGATATGGGTATCAATAGCAGCACCTTTAATACTGGTGGTGGCGTTGATGGTATAAATGATGGCTATCTTCTTGTTCAAGGTGGAACTGGAACAGGCGGTGGCAAACTTGTCATGGGAACACTTACAA
>JGI24891J29808_1000411_pt1 | contig 27410 bp, 19 predicted proteins | sample FreactcultuFSWF8_FD_29808 | JGI IMG/M metagenome (IMG submission 29808) | reverse complement strand
TGGTCACCCACCGTAGTACTAATCTGCCGTTCAACTGCTTATGTATGGCAGAGCGGACGGGATGCCCAGTTTTCAGCTGACTGTGGCCGTATGTGCTTGTTCTTCGAAACCGTCCCGATATATCTAATGGCATTTGCCCAAAGGTCTAGATTTGAATCAGCGAATTGGAGTGCTCGAGTGGTGAAAGCTTCTCAAGGCCTGGCGTCGATTTGACTCCGGAGTCTGCACTGTGCGACAACAAGCCACGACAAGAGCTTCTAATTTTTGTAACGTTCAAGACTTGAGCTCACCAAGTCCATGATCTTGGGACAGTAACCAGATTGTTGCTTGCATGTCAAGGCTTCTTTTGACTGTTGTGGCAGTACAGAGGACTTATCTCACTCTGCCGCCCAACCCGCGTCTTTTGACTTCGTCTGGTCGGCGCAGTGTCATCGTGATGTTTCCTAACAAGGACCTATAAAAGGTCGACGATTCGTCATGGAGCGACAAGCGGAACGTCTGACTTGAGTCCGTTAGCTGCGATGGTTTCGTGGTCTCATCACTTCCCCACATTGAGACGTCTATGGTTCTGTATACCCGATTAGGAATGGCACCCCAGCTGGTCAGCCCCGCGTCGATCCCACCTGGTAGACACAACCCTTAGAGAAGTCACAGCATCCAGAACAAGAGCACAGCTAATCGAAGATGGTTGGTTCTATATCTACAGCATCTTCCCACAGTGGAGGTGATGGCACTCAAATCATCCTGTTTTATTCTCAATCCCTTTACTCCACTCCTGTACAAGACCACCTTCCCGTCTTTTGCAAGGACTGAGAGCAATCGGCTCTTCCGACTAGAGCTTCAGCAACTATATTCATCCAGGAGAAGATCACCAACGCATCACAACAATGCTTTCCAAGCTATATTCGCCACGTGTGGTCATCATTGGAGCTGGTATCGTCGGCACCAATGTTGCTGACGAGCTGGTTGCACGAGGATGGACCAACATCACAGTGGTTGACCAAGGACCTCTAGATATGCCTGGAGGCTCTACATCACATGCTCCTGGACTTGTTTTTCAAACCAACGTTTGCAAAACGATGACCTTATTCGCACGCTACACAGTTGAAAAGTTCATGGCTCTGGAGGAGGATGGTCAGAACTGTTTCAACCAGGTTGGCGGCCTTGAAATCGCCACCGATGCCGCACGCATGGCGGAATTGAAGCGCAAGCATGGTTATGCACAATCTTGGGGCATCGAAGCTCGTCTGATTACCCCTGAGGAGTGTTTGGAGAAGTACCCGCTGTTGAACAAGGAACAGGTTCATGGCGGTCTTCACATTCCTACCGACGGACTTGCATTGGCTGCTCGTGCTGTTCAACTCCTCATCAACCGTACCCGCAAGGCTGGCGTACAATATATCGACAAGACTCCGGTGACTGGTATCGCCCGCGCTGATGGCCATGTTACCGGTGTAGAGACACCAAACGGTACCATCCCAGCCGATATCGTCGTCTCTTGTGCCGGTTTCTGGGGCGTTGAGATTGGTGCCATGATTGGCCTACCTATTCCTCTGCTCCCTCTGGCTCACCAATACGTCAAGACTACCTCCGTACCGGCACTTGCTGGTCGCAATAACCCTGAAGGTGGTGCATCGTTGCCTATCCTGCGTTACCAAGATCGGGATCTATACTACCGCGAACACGGCGACAAGTACGGTATTGGATACTACGGCCACAAGCCCATGCCGATCGTAGCTTCAACTCTGGGTGTCACACCCGAGCACGTTGATCACAAGAACATGCCCTCTCGTCTTGAGTTTACTCGCGAAGATTTTGAGCCTGCATGGGAGCTGTCCAAGAAATTCTTGCCTTGCATGGACGAGGTCGAGATTGAGGACGGTTTCAATGGTATCTTCTCCTTCACACCTGATGGTGGCTCTCTCGTCGGCCAAGCACCAAACCTCGAAGGTTTCTTCGTTGCCGAAGCTGTCTGGGTTACACACTCCGCTGGTATTGCTCGTGCAGTAGCAGAGGTGTTGACTACTGGAAAGAGTCAGATTGACCTTGGAGCTGTCGAGTTGAACCGCTTCGAGGAGGTCCAGCTGAGCAGCTCCTATGTCAAGGAGACTTCAATGCAGAATTTTGTCGAGATTTACGACATCATGCATCCGCTCCAACCCCGAGAGTCACCTCGCAATCTTCGTGTCAGCCCTTTCCACGCTCGCCAGAAGGAGCTTGGCGCTTATTTCCTGGAGGGTGGTGCCTGGGAACGTCCCTACTGGTTTGAGGCTAACGAGAAGTTGGTCAAAGACTTGCCAGAAGAGTGGAAGCCAAAGGACCGCGATGCATGGTCTTCGAGGTACTACAGCCCGATCGCCGCTGCAGAGGCTTGGAAGACTAGGACAGCCGCGGCAATGTACGACATGACACCGCTGCGTCGCCTGGAAGTCTACGGACCCGGTGCTGTGGAGCTTCTGCAGCGTGTGAGCACTGGAGATGTCGGCAAGAAGCCTGGTGCCGTCACATACACACTTTTCCTTGACGGCAGAGGTGGTATTCGCAGTGATGTGACGGTTGCTCGCATCGAAGACCAGCTGTTCCAAGTCGGCTGCAACGGACCCGTCGATCTTGTATATCTCAACAAGGAGGCCGCAAAGCAGATGCAGCAAGATCCTACAAAGTGGGTCACAGTACGTGACATCACTTCTGGGACCTGCTGTATTGGCCTCTGGGGACCTAAGGTTAGAGAGATCATCAGCAAAGTCAGCTCAGACGACTTCTCAACAACAGCAAAGGGTCTTCGCTACTTCCGCACCAAGCGTGCCAGCATCTCCGGTATCCCAGTGACTATTATGCGCTTGTCGTATGTAGGAGAGCTGGGTTGGGAGATTTACACGACATCCGACCGCGGCCAAGCACTCTGGGACGCACTCTGGAAGGCAGGTCAAGAACAAGGAGTCATTGCGGCTGGCCGCACTGCCTTCAACGCACTCAGACTGGAGAAGGGATACAGATCTTGGGGCTCAGACATGAACACCGAGCACGACCCTTACGAGGCTGGCGTTGGCTTTGCCGTCAAGGCAGGAAAGCTGGGCTACTACGGTCAAGCTGCTCTCGAGGGACGCTCAGTGGAGACATCCAAGAAGAGACTGCGCTGTCTTGTCGTCGATGATGGTTCGTCGGTGGTCCTTGGCAGAGAGCCGGTGTTTGTCGGCGGCAAGCCAAGCGGATATGTCACCAGCTCTGCGTTCGCATACACAATCGGCAAGCCCATAGCTTATGCATGGTTGCCAAGCTCGATCAATGAGGAGGACAAGGTTGAGATTGAGTATTTCGGCAAGAGGATCGAGGCTACGGTCACTGCCGAACCACTATTCGATCCTTCGATGTCACGTCTGCGTGGTTGATCGGGCTTCTAGAAGTAATGAGGTTTTATTTATAGCATAGACATCCCGGCGCACTTTAATGATCAAGCATATAGTTAGCAATGTTATCCGAACCGTTTCCAGTCAAAGCATAAATCCTCACAAGTGCATATCTTCTAAAAGGTGTCGAAGCATGTTAAGCATCTCCAAAAACATGACAAAATGAGAGCACAATTGTTCTGGCGAGACACGCAAGATATCAAATCGTTATTTAACATTATTCGCTGTCTCGTGATACGTGTCACCTTACAATGGGACTTGACAAGATTGAGACTGTGTCTGTTGCTTTGTCAAGAGAGTGATCTCAGAGCAAACGCCAAATTTCAAGAAGATGCACCGCCGATGTCGCATGAGTCTATAGGAATGACAAGTAATTAGCAACTAGGTCGGGGAACACCATTCGACCAATCTCAGGCTCGTAGATGTGTTGTACACTGCTATCTCCAGGGTCAAAAGATAGGATGGATGTAGATGCCAGGGTCAGTCCCTTGGCGAAAAGTCTGATGACGTAGGACACAACTGGAGTAGGTGTAGTGTGAAGACTTGTCGTGAGTGAGCCGCCATGTGTTGTTCAAAGGCCGCATTCCAGAGCCAGGCTTGGGTCATAGTATTCTTACTTCTGTATCTCCCGTGGATGTTCAAGAGAATGGCATGCACCCATTAGGGAAGGATTAGAGGTGGATGCGTGGGGTTGTGGCGGGGTCTGGTGCGAAACACGTGAGGACGATGGATGAGACTTCCGCAATCGGAAGTGGATATGATGACCATGTTGAGCATCGACCCTTGACCACGTAGGTGTTTTCGCCGGCCGATATTATAATAGAGACAGTCGGCAGCATGTAGCTGTTGTCCGTCATAAGCACCTTTTTGCATTCTCGAGCGACTTGCCTCTGTCAAGCATGGCGTCCAACAAGTCATACATCATCGTCGGCGCTGGCGTTTTTGGCGTTTCGACAGCTTTCCACCTGATCAAGAAGTACCCCAACGCAGACATCACTCTGGTCGACCGTGATGCTTTCGACCAGGATACCCGTGTGGCCGCCTCGTGGGACTGGAACAAGGTGGTCCGCGCCGACTACGACGACATCGTCTACTGCAAGATGGCTATCGAGTCACAGGATATGTTCAAGACAGACAATCTGTGGAAGCCATACTTCTACCAGACGGGCATCTACTGGATGTGCCGCAGCGACTACGCTCAGGACGTCGTCAACAACTACAAGAAGCTGGGCCGAACAGCCGACCTTGCAGCTGTGCCAATCGACGAGGCACGCAAGCTGTACGGTGGCTTGTTCGAGGATGCCGACTACACCGGTGTCAAGGAGGTCCTCGTCAACAAGTCCAGTGGCTGGGCTACTGCTGGCGAGTGCCTGATAGGCATCACTCGCGAAGCCTTGAGACTCGGTGTCAAGTACAAGCAAGCCGAAGTTGCCTCGCTGCAGTTCGACAATGGCCGTGTTACCGGCATCAAGACTGGTGATGGCGAGACCTTGACCGCTGCACATACCCTTCTCTGTACTGGCGCATACACACCAAAGCTGCTGGAATACTGTGCGCAAGCGAGCGGTAACAACGACCTCTGTGCTGGTGAGAGAATAGTCGCTGGTGGTATCACCACTGGTATGACAAAGCTCGACGAGGAATCATACCGCAGGTTTGCGTCCATGCCTGTTGGTGTGCAGGGCTACACCGCCGAAGATGGTAAGATCGCTTTTGTTTGTTTGCCATAGTCAGGAACTGATCAGAACAATAGGACCTTTCATCGGCAGTCTGCCACCCACAAGAGACAGAGAACTCAAGTGGTGGGGTGAGAAGATCTTCAAGAACGACACAGAAGTCTTGCCTGGACGCATCGTTTCTGCACCACCTGCCAAGCCGGACTATGGCCAGTGGGAGGTATCAGAAAGATTGAAGGAGGATATTCAACACGCCAACCATGTCTTTTACGGAAAGAAGTCTGCACACTGGAAACTGGAGAAGCATCGTATCTGCTGGTAGGTTGCTTTGCTCATTCCAGAATATTACAAATATTAACTTGTCAACAGGGACGCATTCACAACCAGCTCCGATTTCATCATCTCACCACACACGGCCGCCAAAGGTCTTTACGTTGCCACATGTGGCAACTTCCACGGCTGGAAGTTCTTCCCTGTGCTAGGCAAATACATCATCTCTATGCTCGAGGGTACTTTGGAACCCGAGTTGTCGGAGAAGTGGGGTTGGGACAGAGAGCGACCTGATCCCAAGTACTTCGCCGACTGGCCGAGACACGATATGAAGGATATGTTGGACCCTGTCAGAACATCCAAGCTATAATACAATGCACCGACAGCTTGATATACATGAGGAAACGCATTTTGTCTTTTGAATTTGTGATGGCAAGAGATAGCAGATGGTGACAGATTCTTGTGACTCGGTAGTCCTCAAAGACCAGTACAGATCAGTACACGGAGCAACTCAAGCGACCAACGCAACCAACCGTCTAATCGAGCGCCACAATCCAAGCGACACAAGCGTTCAGAGTAACTCAGGTAGCGAGCCAACGCGAAATCACTCAAACACCACAGATGGCAGCTTCTAGTATGCACGCAACACAGTTCTGGCAATGGACGTAACATTTGTGGAGGCATGAACTCGAACGTTTTCGCTTCAAGACACAACACGCTTCGAGCTGCGGTGAGCAAGGCTTGTGACGAAGAGCAGGCCAGCATCAGTTAATCTGTCATCACAGGGAAGGCCTGGGCACAGGATGACCGCTCTCAATCAACGAGTTGCTACTTTGCGTGCTGGTATGCAGCATGTAGTTGGCAAGGCTCAATTGCAGCATACTCTCAAGCCGCAGAAGCTGAAAACGAGGATGTGAACGGAGTTTGCTTACTACTAGCAGCTATCTGGGAACTGGTAATCGTTCAACGCGCTAGTGCTCACATCGACAAAGCAAGGTGAGTTCTGCGACCCCGATAGCATGTAACTTGAGCACAGACAATCAGAATCAAAATCAAGGACATCGTTCTCAGGATCAAAAGCCAATAAGTTGCATACAAAACACCACGTTCATGGAAGGCTAGTCCTAAGGATACTCAAAATCCTGCTCTATGGGAAGAGCTGTTGTCAGGCTCAAATCGTCGGACTCCATTTGCGATCACAGCCGGAGCAGGAGTACAATGCTCGATAACTGCAGTCTATGAACCTGCGAGACATTCCTGCTACGGAGGAGAGGAGAGCTTGTTTTAGTGTTCTCGATGAGTAGTGCAGAAAATCCACCCTTCGAGAAGGCATTCCTTTGTCTGGGAATCGAGACCAGCTTGGCGAGTCGCTGTCGAGATAAGCTTACAGAAGCCACTGTCCCAATTTGGTTGCGACTTCCCCAAAACTCAGATTGCAGTTTCCCCTGGAGCCCTGGGTTCAAACTAGTCCCGTGACTTTCCTGATAGCCGGTGTGCAACTTCTCCAGGAACACTGGACTCAAACTGGTCAGCCCTTCTCACTTGCATATCGGTTGGGCGATCGTGCATCTTGTGTCATGATAAGGTCACTATGCAGGGACAATGAAACAATATGGTAGCGGACTCGCAAAATTTGACCGCCTAGGGTAACTCACGACACATGAGGCTGTACACCCCTCAGATGTATCCCCGCGTGCGTGCGTACCCCGTAATGGCAAAAGCAACCACTAAGCCTAGATATCAACGAGGATGATCTCCATCAAAAGACGAATCGGGTGCTCTTCTACAGAGTGACAGCATATTATTGACCTATCTTCAAGTCATCTCCGGACTTCAGAACATCGAACAACTATCTCTTGAATTCGATTCCATACTACGCCACAACTATGTACACAGAAGCCACACAGCAACCAAAGCCTTGGGCATGGACACCCTTGATAGAAAGTCGACCACTATCAGAAGCAGCAGGATGGTTTGTCTCACGATTCTTTTGTTTTCCAATCACAAAACCCCTTCAATTGCACAATCCTACACCACCACACGTCCATGAAAACGATTTCTAAATCGCAGAAGCAGAGTCTTTCTCAAGTTGGATAACCTCCAACCATCTGGATCCTTCAAATCGCGTGGTGTTGGTAACTACGTCCTCCAACGTGCCGCCGAACGTATCACCTCCTCTGCCACGCCCAACTCAACACATTTCTATGCGGCCTCGGGTGGTAATGCAGGCATTGCTTGCGTCCACGCCGCTAGGATGCTTGGATATCCTGCCACCGTGGTTGTACCTAAGAGTGCCAAACCCGTCATGATTGCAAAGATCTGGGCCATGGTATGACCAACTCTATCTTCGGTCGTTGTTAAGATCGCTGACTGTTGGATTTTCCAGGGCGTCTCAAAAGTCATCCAGCATGGGTCCACCATTGCAGAAGCACAAGAACACATTCTCAACACTCTCTTGCCGGCTGATCCTACTGGCGTTTTCGTACCTCCTTTTGATCACCAAGATATCTGGGATGGCAATGCAACCGTCATGCAAGAGATTGCATCACAGCTCGGTGACAAGCCCGATGTTGTCGTATGTAGTGTCGGTGGTGGAGGCTTACTCAACGGTATCATGCAAGAACTCGACGATAAGAAGTGGAACAACGATGTACAGGTCTTGGCCATGGAGACCAAGGGAGCCGACTCGTTGCGTCAAAGTCTCGATGCAGGCCACATCATCACACTCCCAAGGATCACATCACAGGCTACCAGTCTTGGAGTCGTCAGAGTCGCAGAGAAAACCTACGAGTATGCTCAGAGGCCGAACGTCACGAGCGTTGTACTCTCTGACGAGGAGGCTGCTAAGGGATGTTGTTTGTTGGCCGAGCACGAAAGAATGATGGTCGAACTGACTGTAGGTGTCAACGTCCCAGTCTGCTTCGACGGATTTCTGCAGAGACTATTGGCCTCGAAGAAGACAATCACCAAAGACAGCAAGGTAGTGCTTGTTGTTTGTGGTGGCAATGACATTTCGCTCGACATGCTTATGGCATGGCGCATGGCTATGGTGGGCAGTGAGACTGTCCAAGAGAGCACTACATCAATGACCGCAAGAGTTGGAGCTACTGGCGTCACTGCCTGATTAATGACTGGATGGATGGATGGATGGACGGATGGACAGAGAATAATGGGATATCCATGATGTTGGTTTTGGTTACATGCGCACTATGAAATTGATTTTCTCCTGCGAGTAATTTATCTTCGCCATTTTTGAAGACGAGTACATGTTGCCAACAGATTCAACACACATGAATATGGTCTTGGTACATCGAGACATAGAAAGCGAGCATAGCACGTGAGTAGTTTTTGAGCCTCATCGGGCATGATATAATCATCCCATCGACGACCACAATCTCGATTTCGGTCCTTTTCTCTGTCTCGCACTGATTGTTATCATAAATCTACGTATCTCAGTGCACCAAACTGAGTTGGGATTGATTTTCCTACCACATGTAGTCGTTGCCAAGCTTATCAGCCATCGAATAAAGTTGAGCCAGCTGAAAGGGTCTTGCTGTGGGCTGACCCCGGATGGATTCGCATACCCTTTTGGGTCAGTATGCACATCCATCGCCACAATCGAGATTGCGATAGCGCTACACAAGCTCGGTGTGAATTCTTGGTTGGAGGCACAAAGTGCGACTAATCTTGGGTAATGAATCCTGCTCGCATCAGCTAATGATTACGCAAATCGACAATTTGTCTCGAATGCGCTGGCCTCATGAGCAAAAGAATGCTCAGCGTAGTCCTACCCCACGGGGCTCTATAGACCGTGTTGACGAGTTCGCATTGTCCATATAATTGAGGAACGGTCGAACTTGAGCTGAGTTCTTTCTCTCCTCATCTTCAACTTTGGTCATTCACATCATCCTCCCTTTGTCGAGTATTGCCTTATCTCCTGCAATCTCTACATCCTTTCATAATATTCAGAATGACATCCTTCCTAAGTTACTTCAACCGCAGAGATAGCGGAAACACGACAAAACCTGCCGAGGACAAGCAGCCCGTTAGAGCTCTCCCTGCATCATGGTACACCTCTGCCGACATGTACGAGCTTGAACGCCGTGCCATCTTCTCCAAGCGCTGGTTGCTCATCACACACAAACTCCGTCTCACCAAGCCTGGTGACTTCCTCCGCTACGATGTAGCAGGTTTCCAGTTCGTCCTTGCCCGTGACCGTCAGGACAACATCAACGGCTTCCACAACATTTGCCGGCACAGAGCATATCCCGTGGTCGAGAAGCAGGAAGGCTCAGCACGCATCTTCGCTTGCAGATACCATGGTTGGTCGTACGGTCTGAACGGAAAGCTCGCAAAGGCACCAAACTACCAGGAGCTTGAGGGATTCGAGAAGGAGAAGAACGGTCTTTTGCCCATCCACGTGCACGTTGACAAGAACGGTTTCGTCTGGGTGAACATGGACGCGAAAGAGGAGCCAGAGATTGCCTGGGAAGACAACTTCGACGGTGTCGATGTCCAGGAGCGTTATCAGCAGTTTGACTTCGAAAACTACCAGTTCGACCACAAATGGGAGATGGACGGTCCTTACAACTGGAAGATTTTGGCCGATAACTACAACGAGTGTTACCACTGTCCGACGACACACCCCGACATTCCTGCTCTGGCCGATCTAGAAGCATACTATGTCAACACTACCGCAAACCACATTCAGCACGAGGTCGCAAGTAGGCCGGATCAGGTTGCCGCTGGTTTGACAGTGGTGCCGACATACTACTTCCCCAACGCATCTGTCAACGCAACGTAAGTTCCAGCCATCTTGAAACCTGCTGTCGAATCCAATCTGACAAACCATCCAGACCAAACTTCTTCTTCATGCAGCGGTTCGTCCCTCACGGAGCCGGCAAGGCAACCATGAGCTACGAGGTCTATCGCAACAAGAACGCCACAGATGAGGACTTCGAGAAGATCAACCAGATGTACAAGCGCATCATGTCAGAAGACAAAGTCCTCTGCGACGCCGCGCAAAAGAACGTCAACGCCGGCGTCTTTGTCAGCGGTCTGATGCACCCCAGAATGGAGAAGGGACCACTATACTTCCAGAAGCTCTGCAGAGAAGCAGTGACGGAACACCACGACAAGGAGAAGGCTGCTGGCGGCAAGATCCACCCCGCTAGGCAACAAATGTCGCAAGCTGAAATCCAGAGCGAAAAAGACATCGACTTCTGCTCTGGTTTGGCGTGTGGTGAAGAACAACAGGAGGCATTGGCCTGGTGAGATTTTTAGAGGTTCTCTGCTCTGAGGAATGATATATACATGCATAGCGTAACGACTTTTGGTCTGATTTAGACATTAGCGACTGATCTAATTGAATGATTTGACTTCTCTATTCCACCGTTTTCAATGCCTTATCATCGTGATGTGACCAATCTCCAAATGGGATTCTGATCCTTGGGTTTGATGACAAGTCCAAAGTTACCCAGACACAGATGGTCTTGTGCTCTGTGTGGAAAGAGCTTTGGTAAGCGTACCTTCTAAACAGAGTTGCGGATTGCACCTGCTCTGGCAGCCTCTTCACTGCCTTCTGTTTGAGTGCCAAGAAGAGCGCTCTCCTCGTCAATGACCTCCTTCTTGGGCGAAGCACCCACAGAAGCACTCTTCGACTTTTGCAAAGCAGACCACAGCGTGCTGGCAATCACAACAGCACCTCCGATGCATGACCAAAAGCCAGGGAAGACACCCCAGATCGCCCAGTCGAATGCGAGAGCAAACAAGATGCCTGTATATAGCATACTCGTAGCCTTGCTGGTTCTATCGAGTTGCAGTCCGGCGGTGAGCAAGAATTGCAGAACGAAGCCGAGAACACCGAGTAGTGACAAGAGCAACCATTCACGAGCTCCGTGAGGCATAGTGAAGCCCATACCGGGAAGCACGAGTAGAGCACCGGCGGACCCGAAAGTGCTGATCAAGGCGAAATAGTTGACTGAGATGAGTGCATGTGCACGAGAGCCAATGACGCGAATCAGGGTGTATGCAGCAGAAGCACCAAGAACGCCAATGACCGAGACGAAGATGGCGAGGAGACGCTGACCAGATGACACATCATCGATCTTGTTAGGCTTGTGCGGGAGTTCAATGTCGTCGTCGACTCTGCCGAAGATGGCAGCTGGATGGGCGATGATGACCACACCAAGCAAAGCGATCACTCCAGCGGCAAATTCTGTCCTGCTGAAAGTCTGTCCGAGGAATACCGAGCAAGCCCATGCTGTGATAATTGGTACCAGGAATCGAAAAACTGTTGCTTCTGCGAGTGGAAGGTAATGTACAGAATCTAGTATGAAGTATATAAGCTTTCGAAGCCAATGTTTGAGCAAAAGATATTCTTCTTACAATACAGGCAGAACAATCCAAAGAAACCTGCCAATGCTCGCAAAATCAACCAGCCTCTTACAGCTGGTGCTCCAAGGGGAAAGTCAGGCACCTTTGTGTACCACATATATACGGTGCTAAGGAGAGCCGTGATGCTCATACGAGCAAAGATGACCTGGAAAGGATGCATACCATGTCCTCCTTGCTGCAAGAATCTGACAATGGCATCCATAGTCGATCCAGTTGCTTGAGCAAGCAAGATTAGAAAAACGCCCTTGTTGTTGCGCCAGACTGTTTTGAAGACATTCGGCTTTGTCTCAGAGTCATTGCTCGTCAATCTCGAGAGGCTAGCTCCATTGTATTCCTCGTTTCCAGACATCTTTTCTGTATATACAACACCGTCGCGGAGAAATTCATGTTGTGTCGGTGAGAGTGAAGTTTTGTGATGACAGCGCACGGACGAGTGTGCAAATGATCACGCCTCCCCGAAACGGCAGGTTGAACCGACATCCATGTCACAAGGCGATGTGAAGGCTTCGAATGCACCTTCTTGTTCATGGATCCAACAATTTCATCATCTCGACCTGTACCTCTACTTATACAAGTCACCCAAGCGTGTTGCGAGGATGACGTGTCCCCGGTCAAAAACGCGATACGGCTTGCGTCTCTGCCAGGGTCGCGCTATACCGTAGAAAAAGTCCTGTCGCATGCTGTCTTCATCGCTATAACAAAAAGTGCAGAAAAAGTCCTATCTCATGTTCTCTCCGAGGGCGCTACAGTTCCGAAATATTCTCATCTTCCTTGTGGCGAAGGCCTACCAACCATACCAATTCTGGAGATTCTAATCGCAAATAGCTGGGACATCAATGCTCGTCACTCGCGTAAAGCACCATTCCTTTGGCAAGCTCTAGACGATCACGACGCTGTGGTCTGGGCGCTTGGTCACGGTGCATTAGTGCAGCCTGATGGTCAAGAGCCGTACGCAGATCACGAATACTTGCGCGACCATACCGATTACCAGCCCATCCTCGAACAGGCTGTCAATTACAACTGTCAAATTGCTACACTCGACCTTCTGCGCTCGAGAGGAGCACCTATAACCGCAAGAGTGCTGCATGTTGCAGTCCAATCTGCTGTCTCAAGTTCAGATGCTTTGATACAAGAGCGCATAGCGTTGGTCGGACATTTGCTCGATACTTACAATCTCGATGTGAATGCTTTCGACCAGAATCCTGAAAACCTCCACAGTATGGGGAATCATTGGGGAACACCTTTGTGTTATGTTGCTCGAACATTCGGCAATTGTGATGCTGTTGTGAGGCTTCTTCTGGATAGAGGCGCGGATCCAGATCTATCTAGCAGGCCTCCTAGATGGTCTGCAGTAACCTTAGCTGAACAGCTCGGCAACGAGAGTTTCTTGCATGTTATAGCTAAGTGGAGAAAGACCACATATCGAAATGAACATGTATAATCTGAATAAAGTGTGAAGGAGAAGGAGCGAGGTGAAAAGAGCGTGGTGAGGGCTCACTGCATTCTACACTCTGCCAAGTAATCCGGCAAACAACGACCAACCCATTGACTCCGGTGCGTCAACCGGTGAAAACACCAATCATGCTCAGGAAAGATCCTGTACATATCTGGATCGAGACGGCATCAAGCTTCAGTGTGAATTTTGCGCAGTTTGGTCTGCTTCGAAATATGTCAATGGATTATTCATCAGCTAATTTTCGCATCCACGCTCAGTAGAGCCCAAAGTCTCTCTTGACCTCACGACCCTCGGCCTGCAAAGTGACCTTGAACAATCTGTGCTCATTGAACACATACATGCCACCAGGCACAAAGGCAAAGTTCGCGGCACCACCATCGACTGCGAAAACACCAAGCAAGACACCTTCGGGGTTCCACCTGTAAGTTTCAACATTAGCTTGGCCTCCATAAAAGGACATACGAGCAAAGGGGAAAAACTTACACATGCACACCATCTCCACAACCAGCGTAAACATTACCCTCAGTATCACAATGAATGCCATCAGGTAATCCAATATCTGAATAAGCAAAAAGCTGCTTGTTCTGCAACCTCTTGCCATCAGGTGTGATATCATAACGATAGATGGTAGAGGGCATGGTCAAGTTGTCCTTGTTGGGGAATGTGTGAACAGCGGTATCGGTGATGTATACGTGCTTGAAATCAGGAGAGATTTCAATACCATTGGGAGCAATGGCGTCGTCGGCAACTGCTTGGACGACACCAGTGTTGGGTTCGAAACGGTAAGCTTGGTTCTTGATGACGGGAGCAGGGCGGAAGTATTGCCAGTATCCGTACGGGACATCGGTGAACCAGAGATCGCCGGTGATGGGGTGTTGCTTGACATCGTTGATGGATGTGAAGTTGCGGCCGAGGAAGTTGTTGATGAGGACTCTGGTCTGGTTTGTAGAGGGATCTACGAGGACCAACTGAGCAGGGTTGGTGAAATCTCCTTCATCGCAAAAGACGATTTGCTGGCCTTCGCTGCTGTTGAAGGGGGTGCCCACTGGGTAGAAGGTAGAGCCGCCGTTTGCTTCGGCTAGTTTGTCGAAGTGGAGGGACTGAATGCTGTTGTTGCCGTGGATATCGATGGCGGTCACGTTGATGGGATTGTCGAGACTGCCTTGCCAGTTGCTTGTGGCATAGAGTTTGCCAGTCTGAATATTGTAGACACCGGCTTCGTGAAATGGTTGAAAGTCCTGGTAGTTTCCGACTAGTTGTTGTGAGACATTGGGTCCCAGAATATCAGTAACGAAAGATTCGTCTTTGGGCGAAACGTGTCAGCCACTCTTCTTCTCACGACCAAGGCAACCAAGCATTGAAAACTCACTATAAGAGATAAAAGACAAGTGATCAACCGAGCCATTGACCACAGCCTGCAACTCCGTAGCATACGGTATACTCGCAGCCAAACTCAGCAAGTTCACTCTAGTAATGTTAACCATTTTGTATATCCTTTGAACACAGCGAGGATACAACAAGAATTCGGCATCCCCATCAAGTCCCGGCAAAGCCTTTATATATTCGGATTTCCATTCAATTGATGAGAGAAGATCGTCCACGGCAGTCTCACTTTCACATTTCCCCTCCTTGGTATGACGCTGTCTCTGCACGCCCTCACTATTAGCCTAAAACCTTAAACGGTGTGAACGCCGATGCGCTTTCCTCTTGCTCGTTAGCCGATATTGAGATTCTTCTCTCTCCATCGCTCGTGGCTGTAGAATTGCACAATACTTTGCGGACTGGGGTCGTGTGCGGTGAGAGCACGTCAACAAGCTTGCCTCAGTGAACGACTTCGCCGGACCAAAAAGTGTCGTACACCTCTACAGCTTCAATGTCTTGGTATATGATAGTAGGAAATGATCGCCAGTGACAAGTCTGCGCTCGGTCAGGTCAAGACTGCGCACCAGCGTGGTCGGACTGCAAAAGACCTTGATGAGAAAAGACACCCGACCGCCAAGTTCAGCATACGAATTGTTGAGTGTTTGAAGAGTAGTAGTTTGAGATATATCAAAAGTCTAAAAGAGAATAACGCCGAAAGAACAATCCTGTATTCCTCACTCCCCGCCGTAGATGAGCACCATGGTATTTATAAGAAAGCTGGACTGACGGAAGCCAGTAAGGCTTTTGGAAAGTGTGTTTACAAAGCGCGGCCGCCGACGAAGTCAGCCCAGGGGCGGACTTCGGAGGGGATGCCCTCAGGCTTGGGAAGCTTCTCGCTCATGCACTGAGCGAAGAGAACGGCAGTCTTGGTCTCCATAAAGAGAGGGACACCGAAGTCGACAGCGTTGCGGCGCATAACGTAGTCCTCATCAACGAGACTGCTGGCACGGACCTTGGCCAAGTTGAAGACACCACGAATGTCGTACTTCTCGAAAACCTCGCGGAGGGCACGCTTGTCCTCCTTGGGGAACTCGATAACCTCAACCTTGACGCTTCCATCCTTGGAGTTGTTCTCGAGGTGCTGCTTGACAGAATCATTGGCGGCGAAGAGCTTGTAGCCCAGAGGGTTGACGTAGTCTACAATCTTGGCGAGATCAGGGTTGGTGATGTCTCCACCGAAAAGAAGACCCTCACCGGGCTGGGGAACGCGGAAGTTCATCATAGACTGAGCGGCAGTCCAGTAGGCCTCAACGAGGTCCTTACCGAAGCAGGCCATTTCACCAGTAGAAGACATCTCGACACCAAGGTAAGGGTCGGCACCAGCAAGACGAGTCCAAGAGAATTGAGGAACCTTGACAGCGACGTAATCACGGTTCTTCTCCATGAGGTCGACAGGCTCGGGGACGTTGGTGCTGGTGAGAGCACGAGTAGCGACATCAATGAAGTTGGTGCCGAGGACCTTGGAGACGAATGGGAATGAACGAGAAGCGCGAAGGTTGCACTCGATGACCTTAAGAGAGGATTCACCACCGTTAGGAGAGTCGGCATTGATGATTTGCATGTTGAAGGGACCGGTGATCTTCCAGGCCTTGGCGACCTTGTCGGCAATGACCTTGCAGCGCTCGATGGTCTCCTTGGGGAGCTTGACGGGAGGGAGAACCAGGGAAGCATCACCAGAGTGGACACCGGCGTTCTCAATGTGCTCACTGACAGCGTGGACAAGGACCTTACCGTCGTGAGCGACGGCATCGACATCGATCTCGCGGGCACCCTCAATGAATTGAGTGATAACAACGGGGTGATCGGGGCTGACCTCAGCGGCAGCGTTAAGCTTCTCCTGGAGCTCGCCTTCAGAGCGGATGACGGTCATGGCAGCACCGGAAAGGACGTAAGAGGGTCTGACGAGAACGGGGTAACCGACGGAGTTGGCGAACTGCTGGGCCTCAGCGTAGGAAGTGAGTTCACTCCAAGCAGGCTGGTCAACACCAATAGAGTCGAGAATGGAAGAGAATTGTTGACGGTCTTCAGCCTTGTCAATGTCCTTGGGGTCGGTACCGAGGACCTTGGCCTTGCCGCTTTCCTGGAGCTTAAGGGCCATGTTCTGAGGGAGCTGACCTCCAACAGAGACGACGACACCTTGGGCAGATTCGAGTTCGTAGATATCCATGACACGTTCGTAGGAGAGTTCCTCGAAGTAGAGCTTGTCGGCAACATCGAAATCTGACGGAGAAAATTAGTAAAAGGAATCTTGATGTGTGTATCGGCGTAGAACGCACCTGTAGAATAGGTCTCCGGGTTGTAGTTGATCATGACAGTCTTCTTGCCCTGCTCCTTGAGGGAGAGAGTAGCATTGACGGCACACCAATCGAACTCGACAGAACTACCGATACGGTAGACACCAGATCCGAGGACCAAAACACCGTGGTCGTTGAACTCGACGTCATGAGTGCTTGCGTTGTAAGTTGTATACTGTAAGGACAAGTCAGCACCATACTCATCATGGTTTTTGAGCTCTCCTGGCATGCAACACCATCGTTCACAGCTGTCAAAATGCAGAAACGTGAACCTGCTCACACATCCATCCATGGAGAGCCAGTAGTACTTCATCATAAGATGGGCTCTCAATGGACAGGTGAGAGACTGGAAACATTCTCTGCCTTTTGATAGATGAGAACGTGGCGATGCTTCGCTATGAGATACTCAGAAGTCGTAGACGAGGAGATACGCACGAGATAATTGGTATTAGCTGGGAACTCGGCCGCAAGTGCAGTGAGGAAGTCAGTATAAGCTCGTAGATGTCAGGGAAAATGCACTTACTGTCAATTCTCTTGACGAAGGGAGTGATGCCAAAGTTCTTTCTGCGAGCACGGACCTCATCCTCGGTGCTGTTGACAGCCTTGGCGATCTGCTTGTCACAGAAACCTTGCTTCTTGGCCTTGTGCATGAGCTCCTTCTTGACACCGTAAAGGCTGCCAATGGCTTCGAGTTCGTGAGTGGTGTCAACAATGTTCTGAATCTTGTAGAGGAACCATTTGTCAATCTTGGAAAGTTCGTGGACGCGGTCAACAGTGTAGCCCTCATGAAGCATGGCCTGGCCAACAGCCAACCATCTACGGTCGGTGGGGTTGGCCAAAACATCATCCAGGTCGTCAAACTTGTCACCCTGGACACCGAGGAACTTGGGGTCGACCTGACGAATAGCCTTCTGGAATGATTCTTCGAAAGTACGACCGATAGCCATGACTTCACCGACAGACTTCATAGCACTGCCGATGTCACGCTTGACGTTCTGGAACTTGCTCAAGTCCCAGCGGGGAATCTTGGTGACAATGTAATCCAGAGAGGGTTCGAAGTTGGCAGTGGTAGTCTTAGTAACAGCGTTGGGCAGCTCAGGAAGGGTGTGTCCGAGACCAATCTTGGCAGCAGTGTAGGCGAGGGGGTAACCGGTAGCCTTAGAGGCGAGAGCAGAAGAACGAGAGAGACGGGCGTTGACCTCGATGACCCTGTAGTCGAGACCATCAGGCTGGAGAGCGTATTGGACGTTACATTCACCAACGACACCAAGATGACGAACAATCTTGATGGCGGCAGTACGGAGCATGTGATACTCCTCGTCACTAAAAGTTTGACTGGGAGAAACGACGATACTGTCACCAGTGTGGACACCGAGAGGGTCGAAGTTCTCCATGTTGCAGACAGTGATACAGTTGTCCGAGGCATCACGAACGACCTCGTACTCGGCCTCCTTCCAGCCCTTGAGCGATTTCTCGACCAAGATCTGAGGGGATAGAGTGAGGGAACGGGCAGACAAGTTGCGGAGCTCCTCGGGGTTGTTGGCGAAACCAGAACCAAGACCACCAAGAGCGTAGGCAGCACGGACGATGATGGGGTAGCCGACCTTCTCAGCGGCATCAAGGGCCTCATCAATAGTGCCGACAGCGATACTCTCAGCGATGGGAATGTTGATCTCCTTGAGGGCCTGAGCGAACAGATCTCTGTCCTCACTGGTCTTCAGGGTCTGGATGCTGGTGCCCAAGACCTTGACGTTGTAACGGTCGAAGATGCCCATCTCGTCCATCTTGACACCCAAGTTGAGGGCAGTCTGACCACCGAAAGAAAGGAAGATGCCATCGGGGCGCTCCTTCTCGATAACGTAAGTGACATACTCGGGGGTAACGGGGAGGTAGTAGATTTCGTCGGCAAGGACGTGAGAGGTCTGGATGGTTGCGATGTTGGGGTTGATAAGCACAGAGTGAATACCAGCCTCCTTCAAGGCCTTGAGTGCTTGCGAACCTGTCCTGCTGTCAGTATTGATTCCTCCTTCCAGGTTTGTCATCACTGACCAGAGTAATCGAACTCTCCAGCTTGGCCAATCGCGAGACCACCACTGCCAATGACAAGGACCTTCTTGACGTCAATCAGGTTCTGGCCGCCAGCGATAGCTCCGCTCTCGAGGTAAGCCTTTGAGTTGGGGGCTACCTGGGCGTTGCTGGTAGCATTGCGGACTTGCAAGAAGCGGTTGGTGGATCTCTTGGGTGCGCGGGCTGCGCGGGGGTTGCTAGCAGCAAAGCTCGACTGGGTAGTCAAAGTACGAGCAGCCAGTCTGGCGGACATGGGCTGCTGGCTCTGACGAAGCAGGTTCGAGGCTGTCTGGCGGACCAGACGCCTGGAGAAAGCCATGGCTAGGGTTGTTGTAGTTGTAGTTGTAAAGTAAAAGTCGGTAGTTTATAGTGATAACAGGCCGATATCAATTGACGTTGGCCTTCCACAGGTGGTCGCTAATGTAGTCTAGGAGACAGTCAGTCGCAGCTCAGTCAATACGGCGGCAGAGCACCGACTTGCAACGCTCTTGCAGAGCTCTACGTGGAAGCAGAAACTGGCGTACCTTGGGAAGTGAAGACGGAGGGCGCAGTCCGCATAAGGGCGAATCGCGTGCCAATGGCAAGATGGGTAGGTTGAGACTGATTGCTCAAGATTCGAGTGTGTGACAAGAGGGAAACGGTAAGAGAGCTGCGACGTCGAGAGTTATTTTTCACCTCGGCCCTGCACGGCTCTCTCGTCGATAAGGAGCACAGCTTATCACACGAGAAGCTCGAAATGCTGATTTGCAATATTCCTGGCTCACCGCAACGTCTACCATGCTATCCACTGCAGTCCGACCCCCGCCGACCCAACAGTTTTGCAACTCGCTTGTGTCGGTGCTTTGCTCTTGGTCACCCGGCGAAGCTCTATCGAAATGCTTTATTCCCACCTCATGGCATCCTGCATCACCTATCTTGCTGTGTAAAGAAGCAATTCTATATGTTCCAATCTATGACTGCCGTCCTTCTACTGCATTTGTTCAACTACCCAGTTATTACCCATCTGCATAGGCTATTGCAACGAATGCATGCGCGGCTTATGCACAAGCTCAAGCCGTTTCCCCTGCCACTTCTGCTGGGGATCCATCCCCGAGACCGGCCGCGGATCTCACTTTTGACTCATCGCAAATCCAGGTCAAGTTTTTTGTATCGTGACTCAAGGTCAAGTATTGCCAAGGAGTGCGGGACGCCGACGAGTGTGAAAATGCCATGTCATATCAACATATCAACAAAAGTGGTATAGAAATTCTCAATAGTCCCAAACCCCGGTCCCTTATGCAATTGAAGCAAATGCGCGCTTTTTGGTTCCTCTTTCCAACTTCTCCTCCTTCTCCTCTTCTTGCTCGTCTTCCATACCATGACTCTGTGCTTCCTTGATCTCTCTGCCCATCAGATTCAGAGCGGCCATGTTGAAGCCAAGCATGTTCTTCTCCTCCTTGACAAACTGCCCATATGCTTCTAGCACCTCGCCCAATACATCCTTGAGCTGCTTGCTAGCCGCAATCTGTGAGTTGTGTGTTTGTAGCAAAAAGTAGAAGACGCGCCATGCCAGTGATGGCTGCATACGACGCTGTATGAAGACAGAAACGAACATGAAAAGGACAGGAAGGGATGAGAACGGTACAACCATGAGTGCATCGTTCAGAGAGGCGTTCGGAATCTTGCGAATGGTCTGCAAAACGTGCTGTTCGGCACTCAGGTTGCCATATGTGAATACAGGGTTTCGTTGCGGCGGTGCAAGATTCGGTTTTGTTGCCTTCTCAGCTTGCCACGCTTGCACAACTTGGTAGTCTGCATAGCCAAGCTCGAGAGCTTCCAATATACGTTCACCGTATGTCAAGGTGGCTATCGTCTGCTTAGACGCAGCTGCGACATCGTCCTCAGCACCCTCATCATCGTCGGCGTGATCTTTGTCAAGTTGAGTAGCCAGCGTTGATTCGTACATTTGTTCAAGCTCCTTCTCGCGCTCTTCTTCCAGGAAGATAAGATCATCCGTGACATCCCAGACACGGATACTCTTGTCGTGACTTGCTGTGATGACCTTTTCGCCAGTCCTGCTGACGACCATGGCCCACACTTCTCCGTGATGACCTTCCAACTTCTGGATTTGCTCAAACTTGTCACCATCCCAGGTCTTGACGACTGAGTCTTTACTGGCACTGAAGAACAGATGTTGCTCTTCCTTCTCGACAGGGTGAGGGATGAACAAGACTTGCATCACACTGTCTTGATGAGCGAAGAAGGCCTTGTGGCAGTCGCCAAAGTCCAGACCCCAGATACGGACATTCTTGTCCGCACTGCAAGTGGCGATGAGTTTGCTGTCTGATGAGATGGAGATATTGAGAACGGGAAGTTTGTGGCCATAAAGGGTAAGGAAGAGTTTTAGAGTGTCGACGAAGAAGACCTTGACTGTGTTGTCGAGGGTTGACAGGGCGAGGAGTCGGGAGTCGGGAGAGAAGCAAACGCTCAAAACATCGTCTGCGACCTTGAGGACGCGAGTCTGAGTAAGCTTCAATTTAGGTGTTGTTCTTCGGGTACCAGGGATCTCTTCCTGAACAATGTCGAACTTCCAGAATTTAGCTGCCTTGTCAGCACCTCCAGTCACGACTGATGTTCCATCAGGATGAACTTGAAGAGTCCAGACAGCACCGTCGTGCGCCTGGAATTTGTCGATCAGAGCCGAAGAGGCAATATCATACAACTCGAGCTCTCCAGTCTTTGTTCCGACCAAGACAATCTTGTCACCAGGCAAGAATGTGCAGCAGAGCGACTGGCCACACTCGAGTGTTCTAAGACAGCTCTGAGTCTTTACGTTCCAAATCTTGAGAAGCCCAGCGGAAGCAGATGCAAGCATACGGTCGTCAGAGCTCAGGGCCAGAGCGCGAATATCAGTTCTGTGTCCGGGCATGTCAACAGCCAGCGCGCGGTTGTAATCGGGAGCGTCAGCAGTGGCCTTCTTTGATTTCTCACGGCCGGTGATGGTGTAGGACTCGATCTGGTTGTTTGTGGTGGAGCAGACTAGCTCTACGTTCTTCGAGGATCTGCTGGCAGCCCAAGCGGCCGATCTGACCTTTCCACCGGTGCGGACTATGACATATGAGACGAAGACCTCGGACACGTCGGGCGTTGTGTTCTCGTCCTCTTTCTCAGCTTCTGCGACAGAAGCACCGGCAGCGGCAGCCTTTTCTCTTCTTCTCTTTCTCTTTCTAGCCAAGCTCTTTTGCACCTCCTCATCCGTTCTGATGCGCCAGATCTCAACAGCCTTCTCTGAACCGTGCACAGCAATGTATTCGCCCTTGGGGTGGAAGGCGACACTCAGAGTTCGGTCTTTGCTCTGGCGGAGAAGAATGCCCTGTGCGGTCAGAGAGCTTGACTGTTTTGCCTCTGCGATGTTGGCGCCAAAATCGGCCAAACTCTCGAGGTCAAGCGACCAGACCTTGAGTTCGCCGTCGTTACCTGCGGTGATACAGCCCATGCCATCTGGTGAAACACCGAGAGCCCAGCATTCACCGTTTGTCTGAGCGACATGTGTCTCGATACATTGTGGAGTTGAAAGGTCCCAAATTTTGATCAGGGCATCCTTGCTGGTGGAGAGCAGGTACTTTTCCTCAAACTCTTCGGGCTCGCCCGAGGCAGTGACATCGACAGCTTCGTCTGTGTGGGGCGATTGACGACCAGAGGGTCTCGTACGGATGAAGTGTAGGCCGGTGATCTGGTCCTTGTGACCTCGAAGACGGAACTCGGCGGTTTCGGAAAGCAGGTTCCAGATGATGATGTCTGTATCCTTTGCACCACTGGCAAGTCTTGCGCCCTCGGAGTCGAAAGTGAGGTGGGTGATAGCAGAGCGGTGGCCGTTGAAGGTCATGATGGGGTTGTTGGACAGAGCATCCCATACTCGAATGCTGCCATCCTGGTAACCAACAGCAAAGAGATCAGGCTGGGCAAGGCACTGGGCGATAGCCGAGACCTGGGACTTGCAGTCGACATCGTGCCAGCGGCTGACCAGCTCGCCCTTCTTGACATCCCAGGCTAGAACATGCTCGTTTGCGCCAACGTAGGCTCTGCCGGCTCCAGTGTTGCGCGAAGACGACGAGACGAGGTTATCGGGAGTCCAGACAAGGTTGGAGAGGGCAGTGTTGACAAGACCAAAGGTGGCCGACTGCTCGTACTTGCGATATGACTTGACCATTGTGCCGACGACGCCAGCAAAAGGCGATATCCAAGGGCAAAAAGTTCTTGAATCTCGAAAAAGTCAAGTGATCAAAGCGCCTCAAAGATGCCAAGAAAGCCGGGGAACATGACGATCCCGTAGGGCTGCGCGGCGGGCATTCGACTACCCAAGCCACGCTTGCTGCTGCTGTCGCTGTCGCTGTCGCTGTCGCTGGCTGCTTGTATACCACTCCCACAACGTTGCTCTTCCACTGCCCTGTTGAGCTGTCGCCGCCATGTTGTTGCTCGACTACCAAAACGTCCTCATTGAGTCGCTACTCAAGGACCGCTTCTCCGGGTAGCTACCCCTCTGCCACCCACGCGTCCTACAGCAGCCGACTGATGCCTTGTCTATAGCGCTGCCCCCACTTCAATTGACCAAATTGTTTCCGACTTTGACGGCGTCACCTTCCACATCTCGACTCCTACATCAAAGACAAAGATCCTCATCTCCATCAACATCAAGTGCTACAAGGAGCTCGTTCAATATGGTGCCGAGCAGGTCCTCCAGCGTGAATACCAGGACTACATTGTTCAGCCCGAGTCTGGCTACGACTTCTCCGTTGAGATTGACCTTGAGAACCTCCCCGCCGATGAGGATGCCCGCACCGACCTCATCTCCCGCCTCAGTCTGCTAAAGCGCAACGCCATGGCTGCCCCCTTCGAGCAGGCTTTTGATGAGTACCAGGCTCTGCATGAGGAAGCATCCAAGTACACTTCCGAGTCTGCTCCCCAGGGTGTCCTTGAGGGTGGTCAGGTCAGAGCCATTCACTACCGCGAGGAGGAAGCCATCTATGTCAAGGCCAGTCACGATCGTGTCACTGTCATTTTCAGCACAATCTTCCGCGAGGAGACAGACCGCATCTTCGGCAAGGTCTTCTTGCAGGAATTCGTCGATGCCCGCCGCAGAGCTATCCAGAACGCCCCACAAGTCCTCTTCCGTCACGACCCGCCTCTGGAACTGCAGGGCATGCCCGGCCTGCCTCCCTCTGGCACCGCTGATGTTGGCTACGTTACTTTCGTTCTCTTCCCTCGCCATCTCCAACCTGCCAGAAGATACGAAGTCATCTCCCACATCCAGACTTTCCGCGACTACTTCCACTACCACATCAAGGCCTCAAAAGCCTACATTCACTCGAGAATGCGCAGACGAACTGCCGACTTCCTTCAAGGTATCGCTTGTGCCCCCATATCACTTAGATTTTTGCTAACATCACACAGTCCTTCGTCGTGCAAGACCAGAGGTCGAGGAGAAGGAGCGCAAGACCGCCAGTGGCAGGACCTTCAGAGTCCAGGCGTAGATATATACCCTGTCCATACAGAAAAATAACAGAAACGACACACTTCAATGATATCATCACTTAGAATCCCACTGGAGCATCCTGTGTGCATGTAGCATTTGCCGTTAGGATTCATCGTGACTCGGAAGCCAGTAAGTTCAAAGCGACTTTGCTAAGGGGATGACCCTGATCTGTGTATTCCACCCATCGATACTGGTTCCTGCAATGTGAAACGGTACCATGAAGCTCCTGGGTACAGCCCAGACGACAATCTGATCTGTCATAGATTTACCGACGATTGTCTAGAGGTAATTTGGCCTTATCCTCGCCTTTTTGTCGAGAATTTGGTGTCCACGACATGCCACATTAAACACCTTGCAAAAAAACATTCATTTATTCTGGTGAACCGCTGTTTGACTCTTGAATACAACAGAAAGTTATCCAACATCTAGAGAGCATCAACCAAAAGCTCAGGAATACCTTGCTCGTACTGCAAAATCAATCAGATTCAGCTGCACGATTGTACGCCTTCACCCACGCCCGAGAGCTTGCAGAAGGAGGAAACGCTCCAAAGCAGGGAAAGTGAATGCTTGGCGCACGCGTCGGATTTCATGCGCTTGCTATTCATTCACTTTCGAACAATCTAAGGGCACCTGGTGACATCGAAAGTACGGTCAATCTATCTTGCATCCACCTTTCATTACACAGCTACCAACACCTACAACTTTCTTTGCGGGCCACCAACCCTTCAACGTGTCTCAGAGCCTATTCAACTACCCCGCTCGTTCGCGCATCACAGTCAAGATGCCGCCCCGCTACTTCAAGAATGACGAGCCGCTCAGCAGCAGAGATCCTCACAAGCAACTGATTGCTTCTCTTACCCGTCTCGTATGCCAATACCCTCCAGCTGAAGTGCGCGCTGGTGGCGGTATCTACAACGGTCCAACCAGTGTCGCCTACCTATTCCTGGTGCTCCAACAGCTTTACTCGGACCTGATCATCGAGGGTATCCAGCTTGGTACTTGGTCGGCTACTTACCTGAAGCAATCCCAAGGTAAGTTACCACGCGCGGGTGTGCTTTTCAAATAAAGAAATGCTGTCTTGTCGGGCTACTCGCTATTGGGAATATGCTAAGTGATACCTTAGATCACATCAAGTCGTTCCCAGGTCCTCGCGTCGGCAAGTGCGGCATCGCAGATGATATCCTAGCACTATTGGCAATTGGTGCCGCCAGTTCCAAGGATGCCGACATGGCAGCAGAGCTCTGCGATTACTCCGCCGAGGTACTGGACGATGCTAGCGAAAACGAGTGGCTGTATGGTCGTGCTGGCTACCTCTACTATCTCCGACTGGTCAAGGCAGCGTTTGTGGATGACGCCAGGATCTCACAGATGATCACAGATACTCAGGACGATGTCGTCGAGGCGATCCTGAAGTCAGAAAGGCCATGGAAGTGGCATGGCAAGAGTTACGTAGGCGCTGTTCACGGCCTGATCGGCATCATCACCCAAGTCACCTTGACCGATCCCGAACGCTACTCGAGAGCTGTAGAGGCCGACCTCTCTGTTCTGCTCACTTACCAATACGAGAGTGGAAACTGGCCCAGCAGCCTTCCACCCGGAAAAGACAAGCTGGTTCATGTGTGCCATGGCGCCCCAGGCGTTGTCAACTCCCTGCTGTCAATCAAGGATCACTTCCCCAAGCTCCAGAGCAGAATCGACAGCGCAATTCGTAAGGGCAGAGATTGCATCTTGGAGCGCGGCCTTCTGACCAAAGAGCCTTGCTTGTGTCACGGTATGTCGGGCAATGCTCTCGCACTCGATGACGAACACTGCCAGCACTTCTTGACATACACGACCGGCCACGAGATGAAGGGACTAGAGAAGGATGGCTTGGTTGAGAAGTCGGATAGCCCGGAATCGCTGTGGTGCGGTGAAGCTGGCCGTGCATGGGCATGGGCAGTCATGGACAAGGGTCTACCCAAGAGACTGCTTGGCTACAACGACATTTGAGAGATTGTGATAGCCGGCCGCCAGCCTTGAGATTTTGGACGATTTGCTCTGGAGGAAATCTCGGATGTGTGTAACGACGACGGCGGGCAGTTGCACACGAATCCAGCACAAAGCACGGCGCGCGATGCACGCGATACAGGGCTGCAGGGGTACTTGCTAGCGGTTTACGACATAACGAATTGATGCATGATGGAGGCCGTCAGAGGCAGGAAGAAGGCTGGAGCATCAGCAAGGCGTGCCGGAGCGGGTTTGAAAGTCAAACACAGACAAACGAGGACATGATGGTTGCTGGGTATATAGCACAGAGCAAGACAGCAATGACGAAGCAAACAAAGATGCCAGACGTGTTTACATGGCGCGCGTTGACTGTTTGAGGTTTAAAGGCAAATCATCATTTCGTTCTCCAACGTGATTGGGGGCACGGGCCTCTGGTCGTATCGGACGGACTCCTTGAAGGGCACACGAAGGGCAGCATTGGCAGCGTTGGTTGGGGGCAGTGAGGGCAGCATTCCATTCGCATTCTCTTCCTCTCCCTGACGACGAAACACGACCGACGAGGCCACCACGGCGCAATTCTTTCCCAGCAGCACAGTTTCTAACTGCAGTCATTCTTTCTACCCATTCCCTTAATACAGCTGTTGCTACCTGTTTTGCGCACCCCTCAATTGGTCCTCTCGCTCCCCAAGCCACCGACGAGATCGACAAAACGTGACTCGCTCAGGAACCAGGCACTTGCATTCTGGACCACACCCGCTGCATGCCATTCGTCACCCATCGCACTCGACCATTATCCTTCGACCCACGACGACATAATTATCCTTCTCCGCCTTTGCGCCCGCTCACCCGCCGCCGCCGCCAATCTAGCGACGGAGAGCTGCGCACAAGATGAGATCGTCAATGTACTCGTCGCGCCCTCTCGCC
>JGI24891J29808_1000410_pt1 | contig 27570 bp, 50 predicted proteins | sample FreactcultuFSWF8_FD_29808 | JGI IMG/M metagenome (IMG submission 29808) | reverse complement strand
AAATAAAAAATTGTGTAATAAGGCGAGTGGCTGATGAGTGGTTTATAAGTTTTAAGCAAGAATTTACGCCAATTAAGCACGAAAACCAAGTGCGAGTTGGGTTGGATTTGGGGATTAAAAAGTTGGCTACGTGCAGTAATGGCGTGGTTTTCGAGAGTCCGCGCAAGTACAAATTGCTGCAAAAAAGGCTAGCGAGAGCACAACGTTCTTTGTCTCGAAAGTACGAAGTTTACAAGAAAACGAAGGTGATTTCGGCAAATTACCGTAAGCAAAAGCTGGTGATTTCGAAGCTTCACGCGACGATTGCGAATCACCGCGCGGACGGGCTGCACAAGGCCACGAGCTACTTAGCGAAGAATTTCGGCACCATTGTGATTGAGGATTTGAATGTTTCGGGCATGCTGAAAAACGGGAATTTGGCGAAGCACATTGCGAATGGAAGTTTTTATGAATTTCGGCGGCAATTGGAGTACAAGGCTCGTTGGTACGGTGCTGAAATCGTGGTTGCGGACAGATTTTTCGCCAGCAGTAAAATTTGCAGCGACTGTGGTGAAAAGAAAAGGGATTTGAAGTTGTCGGACAGAATTTGGACATGCGAGACATGCAAAAAAACGCATGACCGCGACACCAATGCGGCGATAAATCTGGAAAATTATCCGAATTTTTTTAAAGAGAAAGATGCGTCAAGTTTTGGCGTGAAAGCTTGTGGAGCGAGGAGTTCAGCCGATTTTTCGGTTCAGCCGCGCGAAAAAATCCTGCGAGGGAAAGGAAGCAAGAAACAGACGCTGGGCCTACGTGAGTAGGTTTAGGTAGGTTCTGTAAAACGGTAATGCAGTGGTTAGCAGGTAAGCCTCATAAGCTTACAGTCGGTGGTTCGAATCCACCTCCCGCTACTAAAATAAGCGACAGTAGCTCAATTGGTAGAGCTTTGGTTTTCCAAACCAAAGGTTGCGAGTCCGAGCCTCGCCTGTCGCTCTTGTTTAAAGTGTATGCTGCTGTCGCCAAAATTGGACAAAGGCGCTTCCCTTTCACGGAAGTCATTGCGAGTTCGAGCCTCGTCAGCAGTACAGGTTTAATGCCGTATCCTTAACTCAGCGGTAGAGTGCCGCCCTCATAAGGCGAGAGTCCCGTGTTCAAATCACGGAGGGTACACAAAATAGGAGTATAGCTCAGATGGTCAGAGCATCACACTGATAATGTGAAGGCCGCACGTTCAAGTCGTGCTATTCCTACTTTTAAAAATGGGGGGTGTGCTCGGGTCACAGGAATGCTTTGCAAGCAATCACGGGACGGTTCAAATCCGTCACCTTCCACTTGTTTTTGGCATGGTTGTTGCATGAGTTAATGTAAATGAATATGCCAAAATGATAAACAATGTAAAAATAGTATCATCTCTTCTTGAATTCCCAGACGAGGATACATTCTACTTTCTGCAAATACTGAAGCGTAAAAAGGAACACAAAGACCTCGGGAGTAATTCCCTGTGCATTAAAACGTACTACATAAAGTCTGTGGATTATTTGGAGACAAAGATGCCAGAGATTATATCTTTGTGTGACTTCCACGATGCACGTGCCTACATAAATCTTAATAGGCGCTCCTTTGAGAAGACCGCATTTCAACTTCTCCGTAAAATTACAGACCAGATAATGAACAAAGATTTCAAGGCTTGTAAAAAAGCTTACGAATCGGTATGTGGTATTCATGCGGATGAGAAAAACAAAAAATGGATTATCGACATCGACAGAAAAGATGGTGGTTCCCATGGCGAATGGATGAGAGGAAAACTAAAGGAGATAATGCCCAATGAAGGTGAAGATAAGGTTCTGGCTGTAATCCCGACCAAGAATGGATATCACTTAATCACGAAACCGTTTAATGTTCAGGAAGCGAAAGTAACGCATGCTTTTCTGACTGAGGACATACACAAGGATAACCCAACTGTTCTGTACATAAAATAAAAAACATGAAAATATTTGGCAAAGAAATAATTGACGAAGCCGCTATCGTGCAGCTTGAAAACTGTATGATAGAAGGGTCTATAGGAGTATTGACCGCAGACGCGCATAAAGGATACTCCATGCCTGTTGGTGGTTGCATTGCCTACAAGGATAAGATATCGCCATCTGGTGTTGGCTACGACATTGGCTGTGGCAACATGGCGGTAAGGACCAGTGCTATGGCCTGTGATGTTGATGTAAGTTCCGTTATGGATGAAATCGTAAAGCGAATTTCATTCGGTGTCGGTCGACCAAATAATGAAAAAGCGGAAAGCATAGTTATAGACAATATTGCGCATTCTGAATTACTACCAGTGCGAAAGATGGCACAGTTAGCAGCAGCGCAATTAGGTACTGTCGGTTCTGGGAATCACTTCGTTGATTTGTTTGAAGATGAGAGCGGTTACTTATGGATAGGCGTGCATTTCGGCTCCCGTGGATTTGGGCATAAAATCGCAACAGGATTTATGGCATTGGCGCAGGGCCTGCTTTTTGACGGCAAGCCAAAGGCTGAATCCATGGATGCTGCACATACGCTATTTGACGTGAACAGCATTACTGGTCAAGCATATATTTATGCTATGCATCTAGCAGGCGATTATGCATATGCAGGTCGTGAAGCAGTGGTAAACAAGGTTCTGGAAATACTCGGCAATCCGCTGGTTACATTCACTGTCCATAACCATCATAATTTCGCATGGAAGGAAAAACACTTTGGAGAAGACTACTGGGTAGTGCGTAAAGGATGTACTCCAGCGTTTGCAGGTCAGCAAGGGTTTATAGGAGCTAACATGATGGATACGTCCGTTATTGTAGAAGGAGTTGACTCAATAGCATCAAGGGCTGGGTTGTTTTCTACGGTGCATGGTGCTGGGCGCGTTCTATCCAGAACACAAGCTGCTGGTAAGAAAAAATGGGTGCGTGGTGACGATGGAAAGAAAAGACCAGTCGTTATCGGTAAGGGCCTAGTTGATTTTGATGAAGTTAAATCTAAAATGATTGAGCGGAAGGTAGAACTACGTGGTGCAGGTGCTGATGAGGCCCCAGCATGTTACAAGTCACTGGATGACGTGCTGAAGCACCAAGGAAATACCATAAAGATTTTACATAAATTAACTCCCATCGGTGTCGCCATGGCAGGAGAGGAATTTGACCCATACAAAGATTAGGTAAAAAAGATTTTTTTGTTTCGAATAATTAATTATCTTTGCACCATGTTACTGACAATAAATCATACGCAAGACAATCAGCCGAACCCGCAACAGGGTATCGGAGGATGTATGCAGTATGATACAGATGACAAAGGATAAAAACTTGAAAATCTAAAAATACAAAATACAGACCTCCGACAGAATCGGAGGTTTTTTATTTATAGCAGTTGGCTAATTGGTAAGCCCCTTGATTTGGGTTCAAGTGCTTGTAGGTTCGAGTCCTATCTGCTATACATATGGTTCGTGAGGCTGCTCGATGTGGCCGTTCCCTTGTCGCGGGAAAGATAGATGGGTTTGAATCCCATACGAACCGCCATTACTTATTCCCGCTTAGCTCAGATGGTTAGAGCGCCTGATTGTTAATCAGTGGGTCGTTGGTTCGAATCCGACAGTGGGAGCTTTTTTAAGCCTTGATAGCTCAGATGGTAGAGCGGCTCATTTGTAATGAGCGGGTCGCGGGTTCGAGTCCTGCTCTTGGCTCTTTTTCGAATACTCTGAAAGTGTTACGGTAGCACGCTAGTTTTTGGAGCTAGAGGATTTGGTTCGACCCCAAGTCGGAGTGCAACATAAGATGGTAAGTATAGTGTAACGGTTAGCACGGAGGCGTGTGGAGCCTTTATTGCCAGTTCAAATCTGGTTATGTACCCAGATAAAAGCAACCTATTTTTGGTTGCTTTTTGTTTTTGGCACGAGGTTTGCAATACATAAACTACAAACCGAAAGTTAGATGGAAAATCCAGTATTAAATGCCGAAAAATTCCTTAAAGGAATAACGAGTTTAAATCTGTCGTTGATTCTAAATAAAGAAAGCGATTTTAACTTGGACCCAAACGAGTGCGGTGCGGCGGCTCCTATGTTTAAGGAAATAAGTTTGCAGGTAGGTCTTTTTTGGTTTGACTACAGACGCGATGGAGGCAAATATGGTCATAAGCTGAATTTGAAATACAGATACCAGCACCCGTGCGGTAGTAACGGTTACGACATTAGTTATATCTCATACGACTCATGTAAAACATTCGTAATTTTCTAAAATATTTTTATGCAAAAGTCGGTGATTATTACACATGCAAAAAATCGCAAGCCAGCCGTTGATAAACGTGTGATTGCATATGATGCTAAAAAAGACAAGTGGGTCTCTGACTATCTTGATAAGTTATCGCATACAGAGATACCACAGGTTATTGTGATGTGTGACGATGAGCCGCCAGAAAATGGCGATATGGTCCTTGCTTCAGATGGACAGATATGGGAGTTTATGCAAACACCTTGCCCTTTACCTTACTGGGGTAATAAAGGAAAGTGTAAACGTATCGTTGCTTCCTATCCGCCACTTCGCGAAAATTCATCCACAATATCGGCGTCCATGATACAGGAACTGATAGTTACATATTTCCGTAGGAGTGATGCTACTACATTTCAGGTAAGCGACATATTTTAATTGCGAAACAAATGACGGTTCTGGAGATATTGGAGATGGCGTTCCCTATAAGAATTTCTTACAGTAAGAAAAAAGTCGGTAGGATATTGAATAAGAGAGCGCAACTCAAGGATTCCATTGACATGCTTAAAGTTGGGCCAAAAGTAAGCACTGATATTTTGTTCGCTGAGTGGCTACGAGATAACGAGTATTCGCATTGCTATGGTAGGTCCTTATGGACTAATTTTGAAGGACAAACATTTACTATACAGGAACTACATACCATCTTTTTAAACAAATTAAAATAGAAAATGAGGACGTTATTAGCAATATACTTCGGGCTGAATTGTCTTATTACAGGGGCTGGGATGTCATTAGAATATCTGAAATGGGAAAATTTGAAGGATTTTTTTAAATTCTGCATTTCTTTTGTGGTAATGATATGTTTTGCATTGCCATTATGTATTTTATTTCAACTTCCAGAATGGGTTAGAAAATTATGGAAACTTTTTCGTGTTAAGATTTTTTTTAGAATTCTGTTCACTAGCTATTACCATAACTATAGCGAAGACTGGTTGAAAATTGAAAAGCGAGCTGCCAAGAAATACAGGGCATCAAATAGCATTGAAGACAGAGTATACAGATGCGCCTTAAGGCTTATCGAAAAGAAAATAATGTCACAGAAAAAAAACAAATCAAACCATGGAGAACCAACCAGCGCGTAGTCCGCTAATGCAGGCCGTAGATTTACTAATGGCAGAACAAGTACAAGGAGATACTATTAAAGAGAAGCTTGCCGCGAGTAACGCTATGCTGAAAGCAGTAGATTTAGTTCGGTCGCTTCTATGTGCTGAAAAGACATTTGCAGAACAGGTATACTTGGAAGGTCTGTGGCATGGTGAACGCACAGCTATATCCGAAGGTCTAATGCCTTTACCCGAAATTAATACAGCTCCAGATTTCGCCACATATTACAAAAGATACGAGTTATGAATCAGAAAGACGTACCACAGGATATACAGGATGAGGCAATGAGGTTATATCCAGACAATGGAATAGCCGTAATAACTACTGCTTTTGGAAGGAAATCCTACATAGCAGGCGCACTTGCCGAGAGGGAGAGGGATAAGCGAAACCTAAGAGCTACATTAATTCAGTTTCTTGATAGTATCAGAGAGTATGAGCATGAAAGCGGACATTCCGTTTATCAGGACGACAGGGAATCACTCGAATTTGTAGATATTTATTTATCAGAAAATCTTCCTTCACCACCTCAACAAAAGTAAAGATGAAAAAGAAGATGTGTAAAATATTCGGGCATAAAGTGGTAGATAAGAAGCTAATTATGACCACAGAAGATAATGAATTGAAAACATTTACTGCCATTTGCTCACGATGTCAATGCAAATTATTTGGTCGTGAAATAACAGGTGAATTGTCAGGGCAAAGAATACAATCATTTATAGAAGTTTAACCACAACCACACAATATGAAAAGACAAGCAACGGCGATACTCCTGCCAATGGAGAAAGAAACTAATCTATTCCGAGATAGTAATGGTAAGTTATTCCATTCAATAGGTTGCGACCCGCAAACTGGACATTCGGTAAATAGCGATTGTATTGGTCAGCAGCTCATCATAGTTGATGATAGTGTAGACTTTGAAGGAAAAGGACTTGCAAATGGTATAATTTACGACATAGATTATTCTTATTGGGCATCTTATGATAAAATGTTTATCAATCCTAAAAAGATAATAGCCGCCTACCCACTCATTCCAAACATCCCGCCAATCTCCCCATCATTCATTCAGTCCTACGCTGAGGCTAATGGGAAGGGTAAAGTGTGGGTGGATTATGAGGTATGCTGTGATGGACATTGTGACGGTACATGCACAGTAACTAAGAATGGAACGAAAAGAATATATCTCGACCCCCACGGATGCGCTGTACTGGAATTGAGGGAGGAGATGAAAGAAGAGAAAGATTTCGTATTTAAGCCGAAGATTGAATCTATTCCCGTAACAATTCAGGTGGGAAATAAGCCAGTTGTAGACAATTCAAGCGATGCGATAGAATTTGCGGAGTGGATAGCAAAAGAGGGGTGGGATTATGATGATACGGAAATGACATGGGCTAATCTAGTTGATGGAACTATATCAATTAAAACCACACACGACCTTTATTCACTATTTAAATCAAACACGCAGCATGGCACAGGAAAATAAGGTAATGACACCGCAAGAATGGTTTGATAAGCACGGACCAAAAGGAGAAGATAGTATAACGGCATCAGAATTAGCGTCTAGTTATGCCAAATACTACCACTCCGAAATGAGCAAGGGTATAACACTGTGCGCTATGATTTCTGTTATGCAGGAATATTCTGTAATTAGCGAGGAATCGGTAGTGCAATATCATGAGGAATGGCTTGCCGAGTACAAACAAAATAAAGAGAAAAATGATTGACGAAGACGGATGGATATCGCTTAACGGCTGCAATGCCTGCATAAATACCAGCATTTGCAAAGCAATTGGCAATTGTGTATTGCTAACGGTTAATGTGCATTTTCCGCTATTCAATAAGCGGAAACGAAATGTGATTAACCACATCAGGCAAATGCCGCTCTATACAAATGGAGAAAATGTAGAAAATATTGTCTGGGACCTGATGGACAGCTTCAAGCCTAAATTCGACATGACTAAGCCAGTTCCGCAAAGTAGTACCCATACACCAAATGAACCAGTGTGCAGAACATACGATGGGCCTGTAAGATTGACTGTGATAGAGAAGATGTTCATTAAGAGTTTGAATCAAAAAAGGTAAGTGGAATATATATAACGGGGGAACTCAGACAGGTGGTGGGCATTATTTGCTGGAGACGGCGGCAAACTGTATACAGTACCTGAATTGTATTCGTATTTTAAATCACTAAAAAAATAGATGCTAACCCGAACCAATTCTACATTGACTAACATGACAGGCGACGAGATGAACCGACAAATATTTATGCGTGCTTACGACTATATAAACGGTTGGAAAAACTTATTTTTTTAGAATATCTGGCACGTTATTTGTGCTATGATAATAAAAAAGGCACATGAAAATAGTTTACGAAACGAAGTGGTCTCATCTAGGTTTGGTAAATTATAGTTAAATATGTGCATGGGACAACTATTCATATTTAGAGTACGCAAGAGTTTAAAGGTTTATGCAAAAATCTTTGCAAAATAAAAATAGGTAACTACTAATTAAAATGGGAAAAATATTGAAGACGCTTAACTTGGCAAATGCGGATGCATCCGACATTGAATACAGAATCATTAATTTCCCTGACGGGCAAAATGATATTGTCCTGACTTTTTTCGGGCCAATTTCTGACTGTCCAGAAAAAACGACTGTTAAGATTATTTCGCGCTTTAAATCATTTATTGATTTTGAATTAATATCTTGTGCTGTTGCTGCATTAAGAAATATTAATGTCAAGGAAATAACATTATACATTCCATATATTCTTGGTGCGCGGTCTGATAGGAGATTCGTAGATGGAGGGGTATCGTATCTGCGACAGGTTATTGGACCACCAATAAACCAACTTCATCTTTCTTCTATTTCGTGTTTGGATGTTCACAATCAGGCCGTATCTGAGGCTATCATAAATAATTTGGTTTGTGTTAGCAATTCCGTTTTGACGAAATGGGTTTTCGGACACATCAATTCCGAAAATATGGTTATTGTTTGTCCAGACGACGGAGCCTCAAAAAAGATATACCCATTGTGTTCCAATATTGGATACAAGGGTGATGTTGTTATTTGTTCTAAGCATAGAAACACTGCAACTGGGGCTATCGAATCCGTGGTTGTGTCTAATCCAGAACTTCTGGCAGGCAAAGATGTTGTAATCATTGACGACATATGTGATGGGGGGCGTACTTTTACCGAAATCGCGAAAGTAGTAAAGCCACATAACCCAGCCACATTAAATCTTCAGGTAACACATGGTATTTTTTCGCAAGGACTAAAAGAGCTATCATTGTATTTCGATAGAATATTTACCACAAATAGCTATAGGGAAATAAACCTATCTACTGAATTTGGGAGTGCAAATGAGCCATATATTCATAAAGTACATCAACTTAAAGTAATCTAATTCAATTATACACATAAAAAAACCACACATGCCACTAAAAATCAATCCAATATTACTTGCCGATTTTTATAAAACAGGACATTATAAACAATATCCAGAAGGCACGACAAAAGTCTATGCCAATTTAACTCCTCGCAAATCTAGGATATCTGGTGTAAATCAAATGGTCTTTTTCGGTCTACAATATTTCATTAAAGAGTATTTGATGGATACATTCAGGAAGGACTTTTTTGAGCAGGACGAGAATTTCGTCATCGAATCTTATCGAGAGCTTACCGAACATGGGCTTGGTGTTGGTGCTGTTGGCATCGACCATATACGTAACCTACACAAGCTGGGTTTCCTGCCAATTGCAATAAAGGCAATACCTGAAGGCTCACGGGTAGATATGCAGGTTCCAGTACTTACTATTGTAAATACCATAGATGAGTTTTACTGGCTTCCAAATTTCATAGAAACGATACTTTCAACCACTTTATGGCAGGCATGCACATCGGCAACTCTTGCCGACCAGTACAAGCAGATTTTCGATAAGCACGCCTTTGCAACAACTGGTGACACTTCATTTTCCCAATGGCAGGGGCATGACTTCTCAATGCGCGGCATGTCGTCTCTGGAATCTGCGTATTTATCTGGCGCTGGCCACCTGCTTTCTTTTACTGGTACTGATACCATCCCAGCAATAAAGTTTCTTCAGCAATATTACAATGCCGATTTGAGTAAAGAAATTGTCGGTGGCTCAGTTGCTGCAACGGAGCACAGTGTTATGTGTGCTGGCTCGAAGGAAAACGAAATACAAACATTCAGAAGGCTCATTAAGGAGGTATATCCAACGGGTATAGTGTCTATAGTTTCAGATACATGGAACTTGTGGGATGTACTAACTAAATTCACTGTTGTCCTAAAAGAAGATATATTGTCTCGTGACGGCAAAGTAGTGTTCAGGCCTGATAGCGGAGACCCAGCAGATATCATTTGTGGAAACCCGAATGTCGATAACAACAATCCTGCATTCTTCGGAGTTGTGGAATTGCTGTGGGATATATTCGGCGGTACGATTAATGAAAAGGGATATAAGGTACTGAATCCAAAAGTGGGTTGTATCTACGGAGATTCAATTACACTTGAGCGCGCAGCCGATATTTGTCATCGTCTTACCGTAAAAGGATTTTCATCAACTAACTGGGTAGCTGGCATTGGCTCTTATACATATCAGTATAACACCAGAGATACTTTTGGTATAGCTATGAAGGCTACGTATATAGAAGTAAATGGAGAGTGCCGCGAAATATTTAAAAGCCCAATTACCGACGACGGAACTAAAAAGTCAGCCAAGGGCCTCTTGCAGGTATTCAAAAGAATGGATGGGCAATACAGCCTGAAAGACCAGTGCTCTAAAGAAGAAGAGGGTCAAGGGGAACTGCAAGTAGTTTTCAAAAACGGGGTGATAGTTAAAGAGTGGTCGTTGTCTGAAATTAGAGAAAATATAAAAACAGGGAAATGAACCAGCAATTGGCAGCGAAGAATATTTTGAGAAAACATTTTTTTGTTTAGAAAAATAAACTACTTTTGCAGTAGAAAATAAGACATGAAATATACAGTTACATTTAGCAGCATACCATTTTTCTGTTGGTTTATCACACTGACGGGCTGGCATTGCTATATGTAAACGAATGTGTTTATAAATACTAATCCCGCTCTATAAAAAGAGCGGGATTTTTTTTGTTTTGGTGCGATGGATGAGATGGATATAGTCATCGGTCTGAAAAACCGACTACACAGGTTCGAAGCCTGTTCGTACCACGAAAGTATAAAAAGAGCAAGGCCATTCATTTGGTACTCGCGGGTGTTTAATGCGCGGTTCTCTGTTTCCGTCCAAAGGAGTAAATCAGGTCCAGACTACTGAAGGCAGGGATGTCCTCAAGAGCAATATCAGTTAAGCATTATCTCGCTCTTTTTATACTATACACAGGGGTATTTTAGCGGTAGACTGCTGGTCTCCAAAACCATGCGACGAAGGTTCGAATCCTTTCCCCTGTGCATAAAAGTCTGGTTAGAAAAGATGGTAATTCGCCGTTCTGCAAAAGCGGTATGCATCGGTTCGAGTCCGATACCAGACTCATTTTAAAAATAAATTTGGTGGGGTGAAATACGCGCCATATATTTGCTGAATGAAAGGAATAGTAAGTCTATATAGTTTATCGTATCTCTCGTTGTCGAAACGAGCAGGGAAAGATATATCCATATAGTCTATACTAACAAAGATATTTTAAACTCCCTGCTCCAAACGAGCGGGGAGTTTTGTTTTATGCCTGTGTGGTGAAATTGGCAGCACACGCCGCACTTAGGATGCGGTGCCGAAAGGCGTGTGGGTTCGAGGCCCTCCACAGGCACTTTTAAAATGGCGGCTTGGCGAAATGTAGACGCGCTGTCCTCAAAAGGCAGTACCGAAAGGTGTCTGGGGTCGAGGCCCAGAGCCGCCACCAAAAGTTAGTTTTGAACCCTGTGTGGCGAAATTGGAAGAACGCGAGGGACTTAAAACCCCTTACACCGAAATGTGTGTGCAGGTTCGAAGCCTGCCATGGGGACAAAAAGTAGGTTGGCAGAGTGTGTTTATTGCACCAGTCTTGAAAACTGGCATACGGCAACGTATCATTGGTTCGAATCCAATACCTACTGCGAAAAAGGAAAGTAAAGCGAGGGAGGCCTCGTGCTTGTTTGCTAAACAAAGTGGCCGCTATTATGTGGCTCTGCATCGTGCGCAGTGCTTTCCGCAAGTGTGAAATGGGGGTAATGCTCAAGTTGGCTCGGCGCTGGACTGTAAATCTGGTAATCTGCATGGATGGGAAGTTCGAATCTTCCTGCCCCCACTAAAAATGCCATCTATATGAATAGATGGCATTTTATTGATTCTCGTTTATTTGTCATGTTTCTTAGAACATGTGCTCATACAGGTCATTATCCAATGTATCCTGAGAGCTGTGGTTTGTCTTTTTCATTTTGTTTCGTTGTTTGACTTAGTATATGCAAATGGCGTGCCAAAACACCATACTTGTTTTTTATTTTCAAAAAGTATATCTTTGTTATCGGCTAACTAATAAAAGCATCTATGAGAAAAGGCGGATATGTAGAAGCATTTGTAAAAAAGACAATGAATAATCCAGAAGGATTTCTGAATTTTACTGGTGGTGCTATGTCCATTTGTTCTTCAGGGCAGAACTTATCTGCTGGGGCCTATATAATAAATGTCAAAAATACAACTTCCAGCGATATTCAAAACTTCGTTTTGTTTAATGCAAATAATGCACTATTCGTTGGCGGGTCTTTCAATAACAACATGTACTCCATAAACGGAGTGAACATAACCTCTGGGTATGGAATTGATAATTATTATTTAGCCCTTCTATCTCAATCACAAACACAGCCATTTACAGTAGGTACAACGGTCATGACTGCGATTACCAGAAACTCGCAGGTACAGAAGCCTATGTCAGTTATAAAGACCGATGCGAGCGGGTTATCTAACAGTACTCCAGTAACGTTGCTTAAAGACCCATGCCAGAGCCAAGTGGGCATGATTGTGTGCAATACACCATATGCAATAGATGGCACAACAGCATTGACAATAAGTACAGTGGTAGCTAATGCGGAATTTAGTATGTATTTCTTCCCGACACAGAATGTTAACCCAGTAAATACACTGGATAGTCAACAGTCAATTGCTACTTACCAAAAGCCAGATATAATCCGCGCAATGTAGTAGTTGCATTGAAGTGCGTATACTAAGGTGAAGAAGCTAAGGTTTAAGTCCGTGCTTCTTCACTTTTTGTATTACATCGACATCTATATCCTTATCGAGACGGCCTTGGTTGTACCAATAAGCGCATGATTCTAGGCATATCTTTGCGGATTCCATCTCCTCCATAATTAAAGACCTGCGATTATTGTAGTCTCGGGTTTCCCACTTCGGGACCGATATAAACCGCTTTGCTAACTTCGCTTTCGCCATCCTTTCGGCCATGGCATCTAACTTCTTGGTGTACTCTGTTACTGGCATACTTCGGTCTCTTTTTCGGTTTTCAATGAGATACAATCGTTGAATGAGTTTATTAATGCAGCTCCATGCTCATCAATGTCGACAAATAGCTCCAAGCCTGTTTTGTTTCTGTAGGCATAGTCTCGGAGGAAAGATGGAAGTATTTGGGGCACGCCATTAATCGGTGGGTATGCCGCAATCACAGCATTGCAAAAACAATCTTTTTCATCATTTAATAATCTCGTATCATCATATGTGGACCGAAAATCAAGCACCTCTGACACCATACCTGACTTGCTAGATAGTCTTACATACCACTGGTTTATTTCTATTGGAGCTTCAGCGTCAACAATTAGAAGCTGCATAGTAGTATAGCTAACATTACTTTTTGCGAATGCAGGGCTTGGTGCTATAACCAGTGCTCCAGTTTCTAAACTCTCTAACAAGTTTTTGCCTTTCCGTGGTTCAGTCTGTACAAGTACAGCTCTTACTTTTCTTTGTGTCATCGTATATGTGTGTTTAAACTACTTTTTGAAGAGGCAACTATATACTTATCAACCCTAAATCAGGGCTGATTTTTTATATTCCTGCTTCTTCGCCCGAACTTTTGTTCGCAACTCCACAGACTCACCCGACGTACCTCGCCGTGAATTTTTTATGCCAATATCTCTTATATTCTTCGCCGCATTTATGTCGCGGTCATGCTTCGCCCCGCACGCTTCGCAGGTCCATGAACGGTCCTTTAAAGTCAGTGTTTCGTTGATTGCACCGCACGAATTACACGTCTTGCTGCTCGGCTCAAATCGACCAATTTTTATCAGGTTCTTACCAGCCCAGTCGCACTTGTACGCCAACATTCGAACGAATTCAGACCAACCAGCATCAAGGATTGATTTGTTCAATCCCGACTTCGCGGCCTGCCCGTTCGGCTGCGCCATACCTGCCTCGTTCAGCTTCTTCTTCGCCCGTTTCGACATGTTTTTAACCCCCAAATCCTCAACACAAAAACTCGTGGCTTGGTTCTCGCTCACAAATTTCGTGCTGAGTTTTTGAAGAAAATCCTTCCGCTTGTTGGTCGTTTTTTCGTGGTGAATCGCCAACCTAAATAACGCTTTCTTACAGTTCGCACTCGCTTTTTGCTTGCGCGAAACCCTGCGCTGTAGCACTTTTAATCTCGTTTGCGCCTCACGGTAAAAACGTGGATTCGCAATTTTTTCACCGTCTGAAGTAATCAGAAAATCTTTGAGGCCAAGGTCAATTCCGAGCGTTTTGTTAGCGGTAATCGGCTGCTTTTTAGGTAATTTCAAACCGTCATCCACCAAAATAGATGCAAAATATTTTCGTGTCGGCGTGCGGGAAATCGTAACAGTCTTGATTTTACCCTCAAATCTACAACTGAAAACACACTTGATGTCGGGGAGTTTCGGAATGGTCAAAGTGCCATTTTCGAAATCCACTTCGCGCTTATTATTCGGTGCCGCGAAGCTCGCATGGCCTTGCTTTTTCCTAAACTTCGGATACCCACCTCCTGCGAAAAACCCCTTATAAGCGGTGTCCATTTGCAAAATCGCAGCATTCAAAGATTGACTGTCAACATGCTGCAAATAATCATAATCCTGCTTCGCATCGGTTAGTTGTTTCATCAAATCATACGCGCTCAAATTTACGCCATGAGCCTTCCACGCGTACATTTTGGCATCCAACGCCAAATTATAAACCAGCCTGCAACAGCCGAACGTTTGCTCGATTTGTTGCCTCTGATTTTCAGTCGGATAAATGCGATATCTGTAGGCTTTTAACACTGTTTCGAAGGTATGAATTTTAGTTGTTATTGTTTACTTAAAGAGTAAATAAGTATGTAGTTACCACACTATATTGTTCCATGCGCTTCGTATTTTTTGTAGTAGGTGGCAATTTCTCCATATACTTTCCACCCGTCATAAAGGGCGACCACTTTCAAATTATCGTTTAATTCGTTCATTTCTCACCATTTTTATTATCAACAATGTACTGCTTTGCCGATGACCATGCAGCGGATTCAGTTTCTTCTACAGCAGATAATTTACTTTCTTCTGTTAGTATCGTGTAGTCCTTAAACACAAAATTTTGATAACATATCGCATCAGGGTACACACTCAAAACGAAGTCCTTATCTGTCATAATATTGTTCTTTTCGGGTTAACAAATTTCACCCCTTCTTCATCATGCGAAATGCAGTTATCGCAGATGTGCTGACCGTCAATAACCTGCATGCAATATTCTTCATTATCTATCCATGCTTCAAGGTCTTCACGGGCAAATGCTTTCCACCCTTTGCCAAATTCTATAACCTCTTTACAGTTATCGCATACGCATTGATATAGCACTACTGGTTGTATCATAATCTCTCTTTTACTCGTTATCAATCCGCAGTTAAGCGGTTATGGTTGTTTTATTTCAGCGTATCTACTGATAGTATTTCATACCTGCAAACGTTGAGAATATCCATGTCGCCAAATTCAAATTCTGTCTTAGGTGCTCCAAACCCACGATTGCCGTCATTTAAATTGGGCAGCTTGGATGCAGGAGCTATTATACTATAAACCTGCTGGTCTCCATTTATGTAATGTACCCTCACTTTAAATACGGCCTTTGCGGAGAAGTTATCCTCATACACATCTGCCGCTATAACAAACAGGGCCATTAAAATAAAAATTCCTAAAATTACCTTTCCCATTAATTTTTACTTTTTAGTTTCTGTCAATAATCCCCGATTCGCTTCAATGAAGTAACTGGCGGGTGTGATTGTTTTATTCTCTTTTGCAAATGGCATAGGCCATTCGGTGATATATGTATATAGCAAACTACTCTCATCTCCGCTAACTCTACCTACTATGCATGGGATTTTTCTGGACAATAGAGACACTTTATTATACTGCTTCCGTATCACCTCTAAGCAATCATCATACTCTCTCTTCGTTTCAACCGATATCACATCGTTGAACGTTATCTGTGCGGCGTGCGTTATCATTGCGCTGATTTTAGGTAGTTATCATACTCTTCTTGTGTTGCAGGCTCAAAAAGGCCGTCATTAAGTTCAATGTAATCGTTCGCAACTAATCCAATTTTACTGTATTCGAAAACCTTTTTGTATTGCCATTTTTTTACAACGTGAAATTTGTATTTTTTTGTTGTCATAGACATGTATTTTAGATACCCCACGTCTAAAATGTCATCCAAACACCTATCCTCCCACCATTTCATTTTCCTAAATAAGTTAGGATATTGCTCTACAAGCTCCAAATGTTGCCATTCGCTCACTGGGGCATCTTCTGATATAGCCAAGCAGGTTCCATATATGTTATGCTTGAATTGAATAAGCACGTCTCCATTCATAAACGGACTTTTAGGATAGTGGTGTATACCGACTCCAATGCATTGGTATCTAGGAATTAACAGCTCATTAGGTGTCATGTACTTTGATGTTTTGTAAAAATGTTTCGTTTATTATATAATCAATAACCGTGCCAGTTTTCAATATGATTCGCTATCTGTATTTTTTACAAACCGCTTGTAATACACATACTGTGTAAACCATAGATATTTGTAAAATAGTATTTGTTTAAATTTTCTTTATAATTTTGTGATAACAAGTCGGGGCTATCCGTATAGTTTAGACGAGAAATCATTTTAAATCAAAAACATTACTAACACAAAAAACAAAGATTATGAAATTCGATAAGGCACAAGCAATTCATTATGGCATTATGATAGTAGTCGTAGCCGCTGGCGTACTCGTTGCAACCAACTGGATACAGCCGATGATTAACTCATCAAAAGTTACTCCGCCTGCTACAGCCTAGTTAAGGCTTAACTAAACGGAAACAAAATCTTAAACTTATAAAAAATTTAAAATGAAATCGAACTACGTTCAAAACTACTTGCAGAAGACTCGTTCTGCTAACAACGCCAACCAAATGAACTTTGGTGGTAACGGCCGCTACAACAACTTTGTTGGTACAACAGCAGGCAACCATTATATGAATGCCACAGGTAATGGCACAACTGCACCAGTGCAAATGGCACCGCAGGCTACACCATCTCACCCGTATGTGATAAACGTTTCTAACTCTACGTCAAGTGCAGTTGCTAATTTCACACTGTTCAACGGTAATACTGGACTGTATAGTGCTGGATTTGTTGGGAATGCAGGAACGTATATTCAGAGTGGGGTATATGTATCTTCTGGTCTTGGAAACGTTACTTACCAAACACTGGTATCGCAGTCTCTGACTCAGCCATTTACCATTGGTAGCACCGCTATCACATCGGTAGTGAATGCTGCACAGATACAGCAGACAATAAATGTGTCTACTGTTGATGCGAGCGGTCAATCTCAGGCAGTTCCGATTATCTTCCTGAAAGACCCATACCAGAACCAGACAGACATCATCGTAAACACCACTCCTTATCGTATTGACGGTACTACCGCCCTTACCATAAGCAATGTGTTGCCAAATGCGGTGTTTAGCCTGTATCTGTACCCTGCACAGAACATCAATCCTTCTGCTCAGCTTTGGGGTAATGCAGCAGTCAACACTTACGCAAATCCCGGTCTTATCCGTGTATTGCCTTCTGCTACAGGAGCACAGTAATCCAAGCTTAAATTGAAAACCATAAAAAGGGTGGGTCTAACGCCCACCCTTTTTTCTTAAAATATTTTTTATGAACGGCAACCCAGAATCGGTTTATTATTACATTGCCAGCGTAAATGGAGACGAAGCAGTCGATTTGCTAGTCAATCAATATGGTTTCAGTATAGTTGGAGACGTGTCTGCTGAAGATATTGCCACTAAATTGTATGAAATCGTACAAGCAGACGGCCAACCTGCGCTGATTGATGTTATGAATTTGCACCCAGATAAAACAATGATTCTGGAACTTTATGCAAATCCCAATATGGCAACCTGCGCAACAACTAATAGTTGTGCCACTACCGCGCCATCTGCTCCGACAACAATACCTTCACTGCCAATGTGTGGGCCAAACGGCATGAGCCAAATGTGCGGCAATAAGCCATTCTTCAGTAATCCTACTCACGTAATGATTGCCGCTGTTGGGGTTATTGCTTTTATAGCATTGTACAGGCCTAAAAGTTAGTTTTAGATTTCTTTAAACCATTTGCATGAACAATATTACAGTTAAAGCAAATCAGCTTATTGCCTATACTCAGTCCATGATTCGTTATGCTGTGTACAATCATCCAAGTGATGTAATAGCACTATTACAAGCAAATGGGATAGCTGTACCGAATAACGTTGACCCGATTACACTACATACCATGACCCTAAAGGCAATGGGTAGCAGTGAGTCGTTCAAAAACGGATTGCAGCAGTTATTGCACGCGATTGCCATGGAAGGACAATATGCGAAATATAAAAAATCTGGAAACTTCTCCAGTGCGGACGGAACTACATGTGTTAGTACTTGCTGCCAGTCTTGGGCACAACAAACATTTAATCCAAAGACGGTAGACACCTTGCTTACAAGTGGATTATCGTTACTAAATGCCAATCTCAAACAAGGCGGAGATGCAGCTATTAAGACGGCTGTTGCAAATCCTCCAATGCCACCTGTAGTTTCGAAATCTAATATCAGCACAGTTGTGATTTTTTCACTTATCGCCGTTGTTGGCGTAGGTGGTTACATTTATTGGAAGCGCAAACATAAAAAATAAATGATATGTTGAAAACAATTTTATTTCTTGCAGTAGGCATATTTGCCGTTGATTATCTTTATAGCAAGTATCAAAAAGATACTTCTGCACAAGGCAACAGTACATCGGGTTCACAGCCGACTATGGCATCTTAAATGGTTTATTATGGATGCTAAAGGCATATTAGACAATATTAAAAAAATAAAGAGCATTGATAAAGATAAGTACCTGCTAGATAAAAGCAAGGGAACAATCACATCAACTCTTATTGGCGGTGGTCTGGGAATTATCATTGCATACAATAGAAAAAAGAGCATCTTACTAGGTGCAGTTGTCGGAGGTGCTATTGCAGGTCTTTTATCAAATTACATTGTCAACAAATAAAAAACAGAAAAATGAAAAGAAATAGCGAATATTTGAATTTCACAGGCGGGAAAGATTTTTATAATCAGGATGGCGGTGGATTGAGTATAAACAAAAGTCAAACAAATCATATTGTTTCAAATGCATTTGCCGCTGCTAATGCTTCTAATAATGCCGCTGCAATTAGTAATGGTACAAATGCACAGACCACGACCGCAAATGCTACACTAAACGTAGTAAACTATAACAAAATGACCTGTGCTCAATTAGCTACACTGTACAATAACCTTAATAATCAACTTAAACAATATCAGAGTAGTGGTGGGACACCAATGACTGCCAATGAATTGGGTAAGGGTCTAGTTATTGCAGCACAAACAGTTGGTAATGGAATTCACTCATTAATTAGTCAAACGAATTCTTCTAAATCTCAAATTGCAATAATGGCAACAACAGGTAATGGTAATATTACCAATCAGATGCAATATTTGGATGTACAAGTTCAAATGTTAGCGCTATTACAGGTTATGTACTCAAAGAAGTGTAATTGTTAATTTTAAAAAACATAAAATGGGAAAATGGACTAAAGGGCATACGATAGCGGCTGTTGCCGTTGCAGGTGTTGCTGCTATTATTTTATACAACAAGTATAAAAAACAAACTACCCCAACAGCTTCTGGCGCAACCGCGTCATTCAATGGATGGAAAAACCAAACAGGGGACGAATGCACTACGGATGCACAATGTTGCATATCGGATGCTGTAGGGAAAACAGGGGCAAATTTCTTCAGTAAGGATGCACAATGTTGTTGTACATCTCCTGCCTGCTGCTGTACGCAATGTGGCGCAGGAAGTACTCATCGTCAAAGCGAATGGTATAATCCATTTTCTTGGAGATGGTAATAGGTTAAATTAGTTTCAATCACAAAACAAACATAAAAAAACAACAATTATGAAAAAGTGGACATCAAAGCATACGTTATTGACGGTAGCTGGTTTAGGGTTAATCGGTTATTTGGTTTACATGAATAACAAGAAAACGCCGTCAGCTTCTGGAGCAGCTAGCTCATTTACTGGTGGTACATCGTATTTTGCAGCTGATGGTAATTTGAGAAAAAAGAAACAAGGACATACATCTACGGGTGGTAATAACGGTAGTTTGTGCGGACCAATGGGGACTCCACTGCCGAGTGGTGGAAACCAATGCCTACCAAATGGAGGTGGCACATGGGGTGGCAATCAGTGTGGACCAATTGGCCGCAACTAATTCATTAGTTACTTTGCGAAATTTAATTTCGCAAAGTAACTATATTTTCGTAAATTTGAATGGGAATGAGTGCCTTGAAAAACAAAGACTTATCTAATCTGGATTACGCTGAAATAGGTGTTGGTTTAGGTGCTGCATCTGGAGTGATATTCGGTATGTTTAAAGGGTTTAGTTTTGGCAAAACGGGGCTTCTCGCATTGGTATTTGGCGCGGTTGGTGCATATATCGGCTATAGCTATCAAAAAATAACTAAGGATGAAGAATAAGAAAAATATTGTTATCGCGGTTGGTGCAGGCTTAGTGATTGCCGTCGGGTTTTATTTTTATGTTAACCAGTACGGACTAGGTACGATGATACAGCCTAAATCTTAGATACATGGATGCAAAGCAATTTTTATCGTTAGTTGCAGTTTTAGCCGTTGGTTTTGGACTTGCTTATGCAGCAGGTATCATTACTATAAATGGTAAGGACATAAATGGCAAGACAAATTAAAAACAAATCCAATGAACACAGCAAGTAAATCGGGTGCAATTAATATCTGGGGTCTTCCTACGCTGCATAACAACAATACGTTTGCAAGCACAGATGGTGGGAACGGACAAAGTAAACAAACTAATTGCAATGCACTAGTAAGTTTGTATAGTAAGTTGAAGACTGCATATGCCTCGGCTGATAGTAAGGCAAAAAAAGAGGAATATAAAGCGCAAATCATCGTAATTCTAAAACAAATGCAGCTTGATGGTTGTGCAACAGGAAATCAAATACATTCAACACATGCTGCAAATTTTAATGGTGAAAAATGCAACTGTGGGTGTGGTAAATGTAATGATTCGCAATCATTTACAGGGACTATTAATGAACCTATTCCTACAAATGCATATTATAGCGTGAATACAGGCGCATTTACTGGAACGGAATCAATAACAAATGCATTCACTGTGCCAACAATAAATGCATTTTCAAATCCTAATAATCAAATGCCAGCGGTGACCAATTTGCCGCCAGCAATTTTGCCAGCATGCGTGCCGAATACCTTTGGTGTTTCTGACTATACAATGCCAAATGTTACTCCTGCGACACCTGTACCTTCTGTTGTGAAGCCAGCGTGTGTCCATTTGAAAAAAAGACCAACGTTTTTACAGTGGTTATTTAATGGCATGAAGGCGTAGTTTATTTTAATGCTAAGAATAAAAAAACAAACATGAAACCAAATAAAGCACAGAAGATTTTGTTACTAGTTGGGTTGGGCGGGATTGCAGCGACAGTAGTGTACCTTAAATATTTTTCTGGTACTACAACACCAACGGCAACTGGAGCCAAATCTTCGTTTACTGGTAATGATAATTACAACACTTACTATGCTGCCGATGGCAATAAAACAGGTCAGGACAGGTGCGCTAAACTAACATCTGCGTATGATTCAGTAAAGATGGCATTGAGCAATCATGCAAATCTTACGCCTATGCAAATAACAGCATTCAAGCATCAGGAGCTGCAAATACTTTCTGAATTACAGAGCGAAGGTTGTAAAAAGTAGGAACGATAATGAGTAAGAGCAAAAATAAAGAATGGAAGGAAAGTGGGTCCACTTTATCTTTTAAAGACTGGATGCGTCAGGACCTGAATAATACGGTACAAAAAACCGTAAGCAATATATCAGGCTCTGGTTACAGTAACGTTTGCGGAAGTAGCTGCACTGCGGCTAATACTTACAAAGACTATACCACAGGGTCTGTTCTTGGTGTGAATAAGTACATTGTTATCAGTGGTGTTGCCGTAGTTGTATTAGGCATAGCCTACGGTATTTGGCACAAAAGCAAAAACAAAACGGTATGAAACTATTAAATGCGGCGGTAATAGGATTGGTAGGATGGGCAGCATATGAATTGTATAAAAATCATACAATCAATGCGACTACCAATGCCATGAAAAATGACATAATGGCCGTGAGAAATAAAGTAGCTAAGTTAGCCGATGAAAAAATGGGCAACTCAACTACTCCTACGTGTGGACCTTCGGTGAATATAAATACACCAACANTATCTGCAAGCATAAAAGCAAGTGGTGCTTCGTTTTCTTGTGGTGTTACAGGNGTAGGTGGTTCTGCTTGGACCAATTATGTAGGACAGCCTAGATTCACCCAGAATATAATACCAAGCGACCCAAATGCAGTGAATAGCTATGCGGTAAGTTATTTTGATATTTTCAGAAAACAACCAACTGCATTTAGCTCCTACATGCACTACAAATAATAGAAAATCCGATAACCGATTATAAAATAAAAGTTTGTTTTGGAGAGATTGATAAGAACGAATCGACAAGAGTTTACATTAGTTGTCAAGGTTAGTACAACCTCGCAACAGGATTTGCGCGTCATACTTCAGGATACAGATTTGCAAAACACTTGTTACACGAATAGAATTCTATCATTGAATGGTGTTGCAACATTTTATATTCAAGTTCCGCTATGCAATAAGAACGCTAAGCTGATTATATACAATGAAGCAACAGGGAACATNCCACGACTAAGCGATGGCACATTCAGGATACTTGAGTGTTTCATGATTCCGCTTGAAAAGAGGTATGACCTGATAGATTATAATGAAACAGGACTTGCATCGTTCATAAGGTTCGCTCAGAAATTCTGCATGAATGCTGGGTGGATGAATACAGGTACTTACAAGAGCGATGACGGCAGGTACTTTATAGAGTTTCTACCAGATATCATAAGCTCTGACCCACCATACATGCCGCTGAATACAAGCTCTAGGATTGCAAAGGATAACGGAGTGATTCAGGTTAGTCAGGTGAAATTTGAGCCGATGAGCGTTCCTATGAGATTTGTAATTCTCTGTCATGAATACTCCCACTATTTCGTGAACAACAACATAGAGGACGAAACTGAAGCTGACTTGAATGGGTTGAATATATACTTGGGATTGGGATACCCACGCATAGATGCGAAAAATGCATTTACCGATGCATTTATGGGAGCGCCATACGACATGAATATGGACCGCATGCAGGTGATACAAGATTTCATTGACCACTACGATTCAAGCAGAATAGTGATAACACAATAACAACATGACAGACAATACTAAAAAAACTATTAAGTACTCGGTTATTTTTGCTATATTAGTGGCGGGAGGTTATTTTGCTTATACAAAGCTGGTTCCTTCCTCATCGGCAAGTAACTCTACTGTATCAAAAGAAGACATGGTTGTAGCAATACTTTCAAACAGCGGCGGAACTGGAGACTATAATTTCATAATGAGCTTGGACCCGCGCTTTATAAGCGATTGGTATAACGCTGTTAAAAGCAAACAACCTACTTTTAAATCTGGAACTGGAACATTTAATACAGTATCAGGAACGGCAGTTTAAGTATAAAATATTACACATGGCAAATAGTAAGTTTTTGGAATTTTGGGATGGTCTACCTCCATGGGCAAAAGGAGTTGCCTTGGTGGGTACTCTTGGTGTGCTAACTGTGGTGGGTTTCAAAATAAACACGGCCATAAAAAATAAGGCAGCAGAAAAATCGAATGCGCAAACCACTAGTGATGCACAACAGGATTCAGCTAAATTGACTGCACAGGGTATTAATCCATCGTTCTTGGGGTCTCAATATGCTTCTTGGAGTGACCAATTACAAGAAGCAATGAATAGCTGTGGGCAGGATGGATGGGAGCAAGATGTTTTGAATATTTTTAAGCAATTACTTAACACGCAAGATGTTCTGATGCTGATTTCCGCTTTTGGTGTTAGAACATTAAACCCTTGTTGGTATAGTCACCCAGTTAATACATTCGAGTCTTTTTTCTCATCGAGTTCATTTAAGGGGAACCTAAATTGGTGGTTGCAACAGTGCCTATCAACTACTGACTTTGATACTGTAAATTCATATTTGTCTGCACAGGGAATAAACTATACATTTCAATAGCCATGAGCAATATAGGTAAGTTCATTAATGGGAATAAAAAACTGTCAATAGGCATAGGGATAGGTGTTGTAGCTATTATCGGAGGAATAGTTATTTACAAGCAAATTAGGGCTAAAAATCTATTCACTCAGTCATCTGATTTGGCGATAAAACAGGCCGTGAAAACACCGACTCCCATCTCTTGTAGTTGCAGCTCATGTACGACAAAGTGTGTTGGTTGGGTATCTAAATTAACTTTCGGTATTTTATAAAATATTTTGAATGGAAAATAGGACTAAAATAATAATAGGTAGTTGTATAGGCGTTCTTGCTATTTTTGGCATTTATATTTATGTGAAATCAAAAAATGCAGCTACCAATACTGCGGTAACGCAACCAACAGCACCTGTTACATGTACTCCAGCATTTACGGAGCCACCAAGGCCTACAGCACAGCAACTGAATGATTCGCATGTAAAGGTGCCTGTTGGGTACTTAGCCCAGCAGCCGCATACGGTCATAAGTATTTCTGATATGCACGTATATAATGGTCCTAAAATACAGTAAGGAAAGGAAATTTTAAAATAAAAAAAATGAACAAGAGACATAATTTTCTACCAAATAATTCTTTTGCAAATGCAACTGGCTGCTGCTGTTGCGGCGGAGGTGCATTTTCAAATACCAACTTTGGGCAGTGGGTGGATTCAGGCTTTCAAAGCAAAAAGAAAAGAGAGCAAGAAGCTCAAAATGCAACACCAGCTCCAGCCGTAGTACCAACCGTACCTGTGGCAATTGCTGCACCTGCTTTTACGCAAACTGACAATGCACCCGTGGTTTCGGCCTGCTACAATGGTAATGGCATAAGTGATAGTACGATTTGCAAAGTTGGAGCTAAGTATAATTTCGGTAACGTTCCGAGTATATGCTCTGTTATCGGAGCTAATGCTTCTGGTACAGCAGGGGCTACTCCTGCCGCTACTAAAAGCACAAATTGGGTATTATGGGGTATCGGAGGTACGGCTGCAATAGCGGGTTTAATATTCATCGTAAAGAAGTTTAAGCACAAGGCATAATGAACAATAAAAGCGAATTTTCGGATTATGGTTTCAAGTACGATGTTGGTGGGATAGGTACACCCAGCAATGGCGGTGCATTTGGTGGGAACTTGGGCAGTCAGGTTACAATCAAGGACCCATTTGCTAATGGCGGACAATCAGCACCCGCTTCAGTAAATAGTAATTCCGCAAATTGCTGCAATTTGGGAATCTGTATTTGTAACGTCAGCTCGCCTTCATGCACAGCAATGAAGGCATCTGATAACAAGTGGGATGCCCTGAAGGCGCAAGTAGACCAAATCATATATGGTGGGGATACTACAGTTGCAACACCTCCTATGGCAGCAAGTACATGCGCCAAACAGGCTAAGACGACACAGGCGGTTAACTCAGCGTACTATGTTGTAATTGGAGGAGTCGTTGTGTTAGGAATAGCCGCATTTTTCACTTTTATGCACATGAGGAAGAAGGGTGGCAAAAAACAGGGATTATGAAAAGAAAGAATTTCGGAATTGTAAATGGGGATATACGACAAACTAATCACCTGATTGGTAAATATTACAATCAAGATGGTNGTTGTGGAGTTACCTGCTTTGCCGTGCCTCCTGATAGTACAATGATGGGTTCTGGTCAAGGTGTGCTGCTTGATAGCAATAGTTCGGCTATGCCATATTACGTAGCAGCTCCGAACGATAATTCTTCTACATCTACCCCAGATGCCTTTCAGACTTTTGAGCAAGACTTGGGTATGCAACCAGCTTGTGTAAAAACGACAGATACTTTTAATATAGAGTGTGCCGCTAATAAACAGTACAACGATGCAATAGCGGCAGGGTGTTGTTCTACAAATGCTGGGGCTAACTGGGCCAAAGCCATCTCCAGCATAGCTACTGGCTTAGGAAGTGCTGGGGCTGCAATTTCAAAAGCACTATCTAATGGAAATACAACAACTGGTGCCAAAATAAATACAGGTAAAGTTGCTAACGGAAATGTGGCCGCAGCACCTACGGCTCCCACCCAAAAGGCGGGTAGTCCATTATTAATTCCAGCATTAATAGGAGGAGGGGCAGTCCTGCTATTGACAATACTTCTTGTGGCAACGAGGAATAGCGGTTCATCAAATACAAAATTGGCTACGGCATAAAAACAATAAAATGGAAAACAAAAAAGTAATATATTTTTTAGCAGGTGTCGGTACTGTTGCAGGTCTTATTTGGGCGTACAATAAATTTGTGGTCAAAAAAGCCCCAGTTCAAACACCTTCAATTGTAAAATAAATTCCATGGAAAACGAAAATAATGATTTGGAATCAAGTGGGACTACTGACCCTAATGTAAATTCAACAGAAGGTGTGCCACCACATAAGCCTGTAGAGGTAAATAATACACCTTCTGATGCGCCATTAGTTGAGCAGCCAGAAGAACAGTTCATAGATGAGCCAGCGCCTCCTGCACCAGTAGTTCCTGCTCCTGCACCAGTAATCGCAGCGCCTCCTGTTATCGAAAATGCGGAGAAAAAAGAGATGAAAGAGGATACTGAGGAAAACGGGAATATATTGGCATTCATTGCTGGTGGGTTTCTTGCAATGTGGATTGGTTTTGGAAAATAAAAAAAATGGGCAACTACATACTTATTTACTCTCAAAGTAAACAATAATAATAATTAAAATCCATACATTTGCAATAGTGTTGAAAGCCTACAGATATCGCATTTATCCGACTGAAAATCAGCGGCAACAAATCGAGCAAACGTTCGGCTGTTGCAGACTGGTTTATAATTTGGCGTTGGGCATAAAAATAGATGCATATCGTAACCATGGTGTGAATTTGAGTGCGATAGATTTGTGTTATCAATTGGCGGATGCGAAACAGGACTGGGATTTTTTGCGAGCTGTCGATAGTCAGGCTTTGCAGGCCTCAATCAAGAAAATAGACATTGCGTATAAGTCATTTTTCAATGGTGGCGGCTTCCCGAAATTCAAAAGAAAATCTGGAAAACAAAGTTTTCAGTGTCCGAATAACAAGCGCGAAGTAGACTTCGATAATAGCTTTTTGACCATTCCGAAAATCGCAAATATTCCCATTGCGCTAAGCCGTAAATTTTCTGGAACAATAAAAACGGTCACGGTAAGCAGGGTTCCGAGTGGCAAGTATTTTGCATCGATTTTGGTTGATACGATGGTTGAAAAGCCAAAGAAATTACCACTTAAAAATGTGGTTGGAATTGACCTTGGATTAAAGGTTTTCGCGACGTTGAGTGATGGTTCAAGCATAGCGAATCCACGGTTTTTGCGCGAGGATATGGCGCGATTAATAGTGTTGCAGCGGAGAGTTTCGCGCAAGAAAAAAGGCAGTGCGAATCGGCGTAAAGCGCAGAGTAGGCTTGCGATACATCACGAACGAATCGCGAACAAGCGGAGTGATTTTTTGCATAAGGCATCGGATTTGATA
>JGI24891J29808_1000407_pt1 | contig 27780 bp, 37 predicted proteins | sample FreactcultuFSWF8_FD_29808 | JGI IMG/M metagenome (IMG submission 29808) | reverse complement strand
CATCCTCCCCTTCCCGCCATGACTGACTAATGCAACAGACGACGACACCCTCTTCTTCTTCAACTACCGCAGCGACCGTGTCCGCGAGATCACCCAGCTCATCGGCGACCAGGACCGCAGCCCCAGACCCGACTTCCCCTACCCCTCCAACATGCACGTCACCACCATGACCCGCTACAAGACCGACTACACCTTCCCTCTCGCCTTTGCTCCCCAGACCATGGACAACGTCCTCGCCGAGTGGCTTGCCAAGCAGAAGGTCCACCAGTGCCACGTCGCCGAGACCGAGAAGTACGCCCACGTTACCTTCTTCTTCAACGGAGGTGTCGAGGTCCAGTTCGACAACGAGCACAGAGACATGGTCCCTTCCCCTCGCGTCCCTACCTACGACAAGGAGCCCAAGATGAGCGCCATGGCTGTTGCCGACAAGCTCTGTGAGCGCATCAAGGAGGGCAAGTTTGAGTTCCTCATGAACAACTTCGCTCCCCCGGACATGGTCGGCCACACCGGTGTCTACGACGCTGCCGTCATTGCCTGCACCGAGACCGACAAGGCTATTGGCAAGGTTTACGAGCAGTGCAAGGAGAGCGGCTACACCCTCTTCATCACCGCCGACCACGGCAACGCCGAGGAGATGTTGAACGAGAAAAACACCCCCAAGACATCGCACACCCTGAACAAGGTTCCCTTTGTCATGGCAAACGCTCCCGAGGGCTACAGCTTGAAGAAGACCGACGGTGTCCTTGGTGACGTCGCTCCCACCGTCCTCGCTGTCATGGGTCTGCCCCAGCCCGAGGAGATGACCGGCTCCAGCTTGTTGATCAAGTCGTAAGGGTCTGTATATATGAATTGGAACATTTTGGAAGCGAAAGAAATATGATAAAGATCCCGGCACTATGATACACCTCATAGACGAAATGACATTTGATGCACAAACCATTTCAACCTTTCTTGGTCTTCTTGACTTTGAGGTATCCGTGTGGCACGCAAAAGACAAAGAATGCCGATACAAGCACCACGATGTTTCCCTTCGTACACTGAGCATTCATGATTCTACATACTTGAGGTAGATGGCAGTAGTGGAGACTCGGCGCGCATGCCAGGCGAATTCGTTTTGAGTCCTTGTCAACAAACCCACTAGCTCCGTTCTACCGTGACTTGCAACAGTATGGCGCAGATGGAATTATCAGTCTCCGAACACACAGACAGTCTTGTGTCCTACAATTCGCGTCTGTAGCGGTGATTTATCAAACCACATTACCTAGTACGAGCAGGGTCATACCTCAGGCCATGCGGTCTTGGCACAACGCACTGTTCAACCAAGAAGCCACAGCATCAAAGGCTCAGCTGCGGCAACTCCCCCGTCGCTTCCTTGTCTATTCTCTATCATGACAAGCAACCTGGCACCCATTGCATCTGAGGTGGAGATGCAAGATACAGTGTCGATGTGCTAAAAAGCAGATGTCCTTGTCTTGATTGATCCTCGGACGCGCAATCCCCCACCAGATTTGTGGGCCGTCGTTGGATGTCATTATCTTGGTTGTTCCGGAATGCCGGAACCAGATCTTGGAAGTCGTTGCAAACTTGCCTTATGATACGATGCCGACCTGCCGAGGACGAAGCAAAGGGATGAAAGCCAAGGTAGGTGACGAAGCATCGCTTGTTTCTTCGTCTATTCATATCGTATCGACACAGCAGTTTGTCCTGCAATATGGTTTCCAAGCGATTCTGCAATGATACAATGCAGAACTGAGCAAGATACTGGCATGCCTTGTTCCGGTGATACTAGAATTGACCTCGAAACGGGAAAAGAGTCTATTTCAGTCGACCGTCTCTCGCGGCGACATAATCGTCCCGCCACCTGCACGACTTTCATCCGCGACAAGACTGGCGTTTTTCACCCTTGTGCTCAATTGCGCATTCGAAATGTCCCTCCACTTGCTATCGGCTTTCTGGATCTGGCCAACTCAGGCGACTTTGCCGCCAATGTCTTTAATCAAGTGCCGGTTCCCGCATACGCCGTCGCTCTCATGGCTATTGGAGCCACGGTCGCACTCGTCATGTCCTTTGTCGCCTTCTGGGATGCTAAGCGCAGCTGCAGTAAAATCAAACTGCTCCGGAAAGAGAGAAAAATGCTGGAAAAATCGTTCGGTGACCATAGGGTGAAACTAGACATCAACCATCGCGACCTGGGTACCGAGATCTTTGACCGTGCGGGAGTTGAAATCGCAATGGGCGCTGGAGCATTCCTCATCTCCATTGGCACATACATGGCTATTGGAGGTGCAAATCGGGCTGTCTGGTTTGGCAGTAACCTGCTATCTGGCTACGTTGGTAACGCTTTGCCTGCCTTGTATGGTGTCCTAAACGCTGGGTGGTCTGTCTATGTCTGGGTTCGTGCCCAAACTCAAGCCGAAGCTGCACAAAGTCACCTTGATGACGGTATTGCAAAGACACTGTTTCTGCGCCGGATCAAGACAGTACAGGAGCATGCTATACTGACAGCTGTCGTGTGTCTTGTATCTGGAGCTCTGTCGATGGTAACACCAACTCAATGGTGGCCCTATCCTGTTCTCCTCGTGTGTGGTCTGGCGTTCATATATGGTACCTGGGTGTACAAGACTCAGATTGGATATGAACGGCCGCTGTTTACCGAGAGTTACTTGCTCGACAAGGAATACTTGGTTCCGCAACTCTGCACCCTCCAAACAGTCAAGACAGCTATGTTAGTCAAAACCGATGCCTGGGATCATCTAAACCTTGGCAACTTGTCCATGTCTGATCTTATACGATTCATGACCAATTGTGATCTCTTCGGACAATTCTGCCTACATCTGCTGAATGAATCATGCCTTGGACCGCGACTGATAGTTGGAGCCGCATCGTCAGTGACTCTCGACGAGTCGAGTTTCTCAGTCTTTGAGCAGGAAGATCGGATGACCGAAATACATAGAGTCGTACGGTGTTGCATTGAGCGACATGGCATGCGACAAGTCCGTCTCCGCGAACGTTATCTGTTGGAAGCTCTTGGATGTCACCTGACAAACCAGCGCATGAACGAGAAGCATGGTTGAATTTTGAGATGCTCAATCGCAAGATGTGCGTCTTTGTTGAGACACCATGACAACAAGACTTTGTGCTCAAAGCGGACGGTGCGTGATTATCGTGCCAGAGATGGTAGAAGAGATCTCATTCACGTCGTCGAAAGGGAAGTGTCATTGTTGATCGGACCTCTATTGCGGCCGTATAGCATCACATGGAAACACTCGAGGGATCGTAAGAGGTGCTGATTGCCAATGTTTACCCACAATAAGAATGTCTCTGGTCCAAGAAACTATTCTGGCAATCGACTGAATCCCGAGCTTGCCAAATTGAGATCATGCAACCACGTTTCTTACGCACGGTGTACTTGACAGCAAAACAACAGCGTCGATCTTTGTTTCAACTTTCAAGCTTAAGTGTAAGACTATCTCGTACCTGTCCAATGGGTCTTCAACCATGTGCGCAGATTAACGTTCGCACAGTTCGTTATAGTGCGCTATAGGCGTTTGAGTAGCTGATCGACACAAGCTTTGGCGTGGCTTCGCACCGGGCCGGCGCGAAGACGTTCGTTCCAACGTCAAGCCCCTCTTTCGGGGACCTTCCAAGATTTGGGGTGTCGATCTTGATCGATTAATTCTCCTTCCCTTGCAGATCCAAAGGCTTGGAGACTTCGTGCTCTGACTTAAGATGGTTAAAGCTCTCGTCGTTGACCATTTGGATCTCCAGGAACAGGACCAATACGATCGAGAAGCCTGAGATTGTGTCTGTGCAATACCATCATGCCCCCTCTCCGCATCAACGAACATGTGCATCACTAGCTGAACAAAGGCAACAACGACTGAAAATCCCAATGTGACCGCTGAGAGCATCTATCTACCATGAACATCTTCTCACCGCTGTGGTCCATCTAAGCGACATCATCAGAGGGCAGTGCTTGGGACTAAGGATATATAAACAGGCAAGGAGGCCGCCTCTTCTCTAACCATCAACTTCAAATCAGCTTCATCATCCAGTCTTCTCGTCAAACAACAAGCCTCTTCAGACTCCTCGCCCTCCTCCAAGATGCACTTCTCCAAGATCCTCGCACCCGTCGTGGCCCTCCTCGCTACCTCTGCCTCTGCCAGCCCCATCGAAAAGCGTGCAGTCACTGCTGACCAAATGGTCACTACCATCAACAAGATTACCCAGCAATCCAAGAGCTTGGCTACGATTGCTCAAAACCTCAACCCCATGTCGGGTGTCCCTCTTCTTGGTCCTGGAGCTGGCAGCGGTACCACTGACTACCAGGTAAGGATTTGACCCAGCTATTGACTGACTTACGAGTTTGCTGATTACTTTGCAGCAACTCATCGATGGTTTCAAGGGTATCATCACCACTGGAACCACAGCCATTACCAGCATGGATGGTACTCAGCCCTACACTGATACCGCTGCCGAGCAGAAGGTTTGCGATGCTTTCTCCAACGTAAGACTGACCAACACATGACCAGTAAACCACACTCTAACATGATTAACAGTTTGTTGTCGTCCATCAAAACCTGCTGAAGATCGTCATCGGCAAGTCCGGCCTTTTGGAAGGTATCTTCCTCGGCCCTGTTGCCGCTGTCCTCCGTTCTCTCGAGGGCGTTGTTGACGTGAGTTCCTTCACAAATGACTGTACTACTGCGACTTGGGACTAACTTCTACCCCTACAGACTCTTGCTTTTGGCATCATCGACTCTGTGCCTTTCTGCGCCGACAAGGCTACTTCGGACAAGAGCAACTTGGACGACACTCTCGGCAAAGCTGTTTGCGCTTACACTCCTGCCGGTTCTCTCGGCCTCAACCTGTTCTGCTAGAGCATCAGTACATTTGTCATGGAAGTCAATGAGCCGTAGGCAACATGGAGTGAGGAGGATGTAATGAAGAGATTTTGAGTCCAAATGTTCGCACGTGTGTTTTATTTGTAATGTATACATGGTCATCCTTTACCCCAGTAATCGTCTTCTGTTGCTGTTGCAACACATTCTTCTACACCGAGCCTGAGTTGTCCGCACAAGACCAAGCCGCCGACCCACCCGAAGCAGCATAACTATCGATAATGCCAACCACTGAGCCGTAGGTACCAGCAATCATCAAGAAGGTTCCTGATAAGATGACAAATCCACACCATACCACCATCAACATCCATTTGGTAGTGCGCTCGTTCTTCCAGTTGTCGTATAGCCACATGCATCCATAAGGCTGGAAAGAAAGCAGTGTACCAAGTAGAGCTCCAATAAGCGAGACCAAGCCACCAAAGACAGGGATGGCACTAGCAACAATGTAGGAGATGATGATTGTTGTGGCGGTGCAGGAGAGCCAAGTGATCCAATGAACCATTGTGTTTTGCGTAAGATGTCTCGAACCTCGGAGAATACGGATGAACACATATTTAGCAGGAAGCTGTCTCGATGTCAGCTAAACTCGTCATCATTTGCAGATAAAACCCAGGCGAGACTCACATGAGATAGCAGAATAGTGCTGACACACAATCCAGGCAAGGCAAGCCCATAACAAACCTTCTTCATCGTCACACCTGCAGACCCCAACGCCGGAGATGCAACGTAACTGCCACAAAAGTAGTACACCACAATTCCAATGGCGATGTAGATGGACGTCACGGTAGCTTGACAGATGATCAGACTTCTGGTGTAGCGACGAGGATCGCGCATTTCGGATACGATGGGGAAGAAGCCTGGGGTTCCGGCGAAAGCGAAGACGAGAGAAGAGACGGCGGAGATGGCCTCGGTGAAAGAGGGAGAAGAGGTGATCTTGTAGTCGGAGGACCAGGGGCCGGTTTGAGGGGCTGAGGCCGGGCGGTCTTGAACACCGACAGCGACTGTGAGGACTAGGACTGGGAGGGTGTTAGCTTTGGTCCAGCGCGAGAAGGTAAATCACAAAACAAAGACAGCAGCGCGTGGGGAAAGAGATTCGGAATGATTCGCTCGGGCTCGAATGGACCTTGTCCGCAAAACGAACGGGTTGTGCATTATGATGGGTGCATAGCATCACCGAGACTCATGGAGGACGTAGCAGCAAGAGATTGTCAAAGACCACTGTTGTGTTGTGCCGCGTCGGCGGTCGGTCATGTTGAGGCTGCCATGGGAAAAGGTGTTTGCAGTGTGAGAGCAAGTCTTACTTACTAGATGTGATGATTCCACCAACGCCAACCCATGCCAGCCAAGTAATGCGACCAAGTGTCTGGATGCTGGCAAAGAGGAAGCCGATGACAGCAGCCACAGCGACGAAGATCGCAGTGCAAGCACCATGAGTCGAGAGAGCGTTGAAAGCGATCGAGATACTGAGCATACCAGATCCAGCAACAAAGATCCAATCTGTAGAACATTGTCAGACCATAGGTTCCAGTGGCGGAGTATTGGACTTACAAAGCACGTATGCTACACCAAAGAACTCGCGACCAACGCGGCCAAACAGCAGTCTTCCCACATCATCGATACCGTAAACCTCGGGATGCTTTATCTTGAACACCCCGACCATGTAATCTGACCAGGTTGTGATTATGGCAATGATGATGAGACAGATTATGCCAGGTATCATGCCCAATGTATCGAAAACGGCTGGAATAGAAAGGACACCGAGCCCGATTTGTGTCTTCATCATGAGAGCGACAGTCCCAAGCCAACCCACCTGTATCGATTAGTGTCCAAGCATCATCATCTTCAGGGCAAAGAGTCTCGTACATTGCGGTAATTGGGGCCGCCTTCACCGATGTCGCCAAAGACGGCATCATGGTGAGGATCAAGATTCTCGACTTCTCCAACATTCCGGGAGTAGGTTGGGTTGAGCTGACCGCCATCTTTCTCGTCGAACTTGGATGGTGACTCTTGATACATGACGAGAGGCAACGAGTAAGTGAAACGTAGAGGTAATGTGAAAGAGTAATGAGAGGTTGAACTATGGGGTCGGCCAGACATCCGGAGTGGATAGAGGCCACATATAAACACTTCTGATGCCCCTTGCACCTGTCAAGTCACGTTTCCTTCGATGATCATGCCCTTATCTGGATACTGTCGACCAAGGATACACGGCGGTGGTTCCAACGTCTGGTCTTGATACGCCGCAACTTGGCCAGGCTGAAGAGTCGCGTGTGGGCTGAACCTTACTTAGGAACCTGAATGTCAATGCCGATTGTAGCCACCCGAGATATGGCGATCACCGTCATCGCGCTTGGACTAAAAGGCATGCGACATACGACCCGGCGCTCTAATCATGCGGGGTAAGTAGGGTGGCTGTGGTAGATAAACGCTATCGACTGATATGAAGAGAATCCTCGCGGTAGCTTGCCTTTTTGACAGAAACGTGATCGGATGCATTCCCGAGACCGTTCTAGCCTATCGAATGCCAGCGTCTCACCAACAACATCGGTGCAAGATACGACGTCAATGGTTCGGTCTGTCCAAGAGCCCATTTGCGGGGACATTGCGCTTTGTCCGTCTCGAGCCGACGCTATCGTCGCGTGCCTCAGCCTGCGTTGATGCTCAATATGTTAGGTAAGTGAATCAAGCTGTCTTGGATCCGGTCATTCCCAACCAATAACGACGACACTCTCCCGTGTGAAACTTTACATCAGAGGTGCTGGGACAGGACACGCGTGGAACTGTTGACGGGCATGATGCTCTTCAAGTTACAGTGACCTTCCGAAAGGTAGATTGATACAGGGCATCTCAACGGACAACTCTTATGAGACACACACGATTGTGCATCTCTGCGGCATTAGATCCTGAACTTTTTCGTATCAAAACAGTCAAAATCATGTCCATCTCGGATATGATGCATGTAATTGCTCCAATAATACACGTGTGTATCTAGTTCTAGTGTTAAGAAGGTGGGGCTCAAGCATCTGTAATCTCCAATTCTCTTGCGAATGTGATTGGTATTTCGTCCTCCAGAGAATGTTGTGTGGCCTTATATTCTAAGAACTCGCGACCGCGCGAGGGCTTGCTTCGGGCATTGGTCCCGAAAAGCACGCTGCCGTGAGGCGAGAACTGGTCGGCCTGTTCGGCTGTGATCGATTCTACTCGGGCTTCGATATTGCGCTTGCCGCCAGCCTGAGCGATATTTTCTGCGATGGACTTCCACGTCTGTCTAAGTCAGTACACATCGACATGATCGTGATGACAAGGTAGTGCTTACTATTTCGCCTGTTGCTGGGAAGTAAAATCCGTTCTCATTCCACAGATGTTCCGGGCTATCGCTGTCCAAGCCAGCTTCGGTAAGCTTCCCGATGAGGCCGCTGAGGTCGGCTACGTGTACGTTACCCCAACAGGCTTCACCTCTGCCGACAAAGATACTCTCATGTTGCTTGATTGCTGCATTGCAAAGTGTTGGGATCTGTATGCTTCTTTTGTTCCCTTGGCCACGCCCCAACCCATAGATGATCGGTGGAAAGATGAGCGCAGTTTTGACCTTCGTCGCATGAGCTCTTGCAAAGTTGAGAATAGCTTGATCAACGGTGCGAGAGGAAGTTGTATCGATTAGTTGTCTAATCTCGTCGGTGTTGACCAAGTCATCGTAGACCTTCTCGGATGCCTCGCCGAATGACTTGTGCTTGATATCAGGGACCGAAAGCAGACTTGCCCCTGATATCTGAAGCCACAACGCTGCAAATGGGCATCAGTGATCTCTAGATGTGCCACTCAGACAGAGAGCTTACTCGGCTTGTCCTTGCTAGATTGCAAGACTCCTTTGCAGATACTCTGTACGGTAGGGAGATACTTTGCATTGGCAGCATCTGTGTAATGTCAGAGGAGATCATATTGAACAGCGTTCCTCACTGACTGATCACGACGTCTGCCCGAGCAGCCTGGTCTTCGATCAAGCTCGCAGAATCCAAGTCCCCTTCGAGCAAGGTGACCTGCGAGTACTTCTCTCCGATTGGTGCAGCCTTGGCCTTGTCCCTGACCAAGGCAATGATCGAACTTCGAGGGAAGTTTGCCACGATCTCGTGGAGTATGTCACCTATGTGCGCGCTTTAGCTAAAGCCCATGTGCTTTGATGTAGACGTGGCCATAGAGGAACCTCGCCGAGACTAGTCTCCTGTTGTCATGACTTACCACCAATGTATCCAGTGGCGCCTGTGCTGAAACGAGCATTTAGTATTCATTGCCGTCTGCTGCGAATTTACATTGACATACAGGAAGAAATGATGCGACATGATTGCTGGTGGTCCCGGTGAGACTTCTTGACAAAAGGAAAGAGAGAACAGGTGCGAATCTGGCAAAACATCATTCAAGTCACTGGGTTACAAAGCACACCTTCCGACACAGGCTTGTGTTGTGGAGTAACGCTATGTCGCGGTTTGGCAGATCTGGTGGGGTGAAAGTGTTTATTGCGGGGTCGAAACCAGATTGGAAGGCCATGGCGACCAGATAAGCGACCTCACCGACGGAGTCGAAACGGACAATTGGAGCAGCAGAAAGCGTCCGCATCACTTACGAGAAAATGAGCCGCCTGGGTCTGCACGGTCTTTCAAGACAGCAGTACATTCTTCCACTCGTGTGAGTGAAAGTCGGACGGACAACATTTTGCCTCGTATACTCCAGCGAGACACCAACAGTTCATCCATTATTCTACTCAACATGGCGAATCGAGCTGCAACATTGGACAAGAACATCTTTACGATTGCTGATCTGAAGCGAGAGGGTAGCGCAAAGATTCCAAAGATGTATCGAGGTGAGTCATACTCTCTGGTTCAGCGCCTTCGCCTCAGCGTTCCTGGCTTACCTCCATAGATTATTACAACGAAGGGGCGATGGAGATGGAATCGTATGTCGACTGCTAAGAACACCAAGGTCGCAAAGGCTCACAGCTGTCCAGTTTGATCGAGAACGAGCAAGCCTACCGAAGGTACAAGATCCGTCCGCGAATTCTAGTGGATGTCGACAAGTTCGATACTTCCACAGAGATTTTCGGAGTCAAGGTGGGCAGTCTTCGAACGCATCGCTATCTTGCCATACAATTAATAATGACCAGGTGCCTTTCCCGCTGGGCTTTAGCCCTTCTGCCATGCACAGATTGGCTCACCCCGAAGGTGAGCTCGCAACCTCTAGAGCCGCAGCAAGTCAGGGAATCTGTATGGGGCTATCTTCATACTCGACAACCTCCCTGGAAGAAGTGGCCGCGCAAGGAAAAGGCAACCCATACTTCGTGCAAGTATGTGTTTTGAAAGACAGAAGGACGACATTACAGCTGTTGAAGAGAGCAGAAAAAGCAGGCTATAAAGCTGTAGCTGTTTCGGTGGACGTCCCTGTTCTGGGGCGACGCTTGAATGAGATGCGGAACGAGTTCATCCTTCCGGGTGAGATGGAGTTTCCTAACATTCTGTCAAACGGAGCCGCCGAATTTAGTGGCACAAATGAGGCCACCGCGTATGGTAGGATGTCATGATAGAATGGAGTATTTCACAAGCTAACGGTCTCAGATGCGAGTTTGAGCTGGGACAATGCCATTCCTTGGTTGAAAGAGAATACCTCGATGCAGATCTGGCTCAAAGGAGGTGTGTGTGTGTATCGGCGCGTGACGAGGAGATCTCTTCTGACGCATAGTGCTATAGTCAACACCGCCGAAGACGTTGCGTTAGCCATTCAATATGGCGTCGACGGTATCATCATTTCAAATCACGGAGGTCGCCAACTTGATGGAGTTCCGGCGACACTTGACACGCTACGCGAATGTGCCCCGATAGCCAAGGGCCGGATTGGGATCGTGGTTGACGGAGGTATTCGGCAAGGATCTGACATATTCAAAGCATTAGCATTGGGAGCTGAGCACTGTTTCGTCGGCCGCATACCCATTTGGGGATTAGGGGTGAGTTTGCAGAGAAACTTCGAGCCTCTGAGATACTGACGAGTGCATAGTACAACGGGCAAAAGGGCGTTGAGCTGGCGATTAAGATCCTGCTGCAGGAGTTTGCCATTACCATGCGCTTGGCTGGGTAAGTGAATAATCGGTCGCGTGAAGACGTATACTGACTTATGGGCAGTTGCGCATCCATCAAAGATATCACAAGCAGTCATCTTGCGATTCTGAATAGAGATGGTATCTTGGCGAAACTGTAGCCTCGTGGTGCGGGGTCTCAGGAACCGGTGATGACCAAGACGTTGACTGTTAGCAACGTATCCAAGAAGTTGTATGTAGTTGGCAAATTGATATCTGCGTTGGGATCGTTGAGACCATCTATTGGAACTTCTAGTAGTCTGCTTGGGCATGAGGCGGCATCGTGTGTCCCACGCTGATGTGTTTGGTCAGAGAGAGCACTTCAGGCTGCCGCTTTCAGTTTGGGTGTCGTATGTCGTCAAAGAAGCATCCCGTCTTCTAAATAACACTGAAGAGGCCACACGTAAGCCACAAAGCACTGCTGCAGGTGTCTGCGACGAAGCAATGAGCGCTCGTTTGTTGTAGCCTGACACTCAGGGTTGCGAAGATTTTGCGGCCGAATGACGGCCAAGAAATTTGACCGTTTCTTATCGCATGGCCAGAAGTCTTGTCTCAGGGCAGCTGAAGCTATCGGCCTTGACCTCCCTGTACCTTTCCCATCTTGCTGCGATATCCTTTATTCTTTTATGACCTGATGATGGTAGAATGAGTAGCGTGGATAGAACCGTGGAGAAACGGAAGAGGACGTTCACTGGATGTCGAACATGCCGGCGTCGGCGTGTCAAATGCGATGAGCAACGCCCGATCTGCGGTCATTGCGATCGCTTAGAATTGGAGTGTGAAGGATATGATGCTCTCATACAATGGATGCGGCCCATCCAAGTCACCAACTTCTGGGAAGCATTGGAGGAAGATCCTTTTGTCCCAGCCACAGATGGTCGTCTAAGCCGTCGACAGTTGTTCTCTGGTCTGATTTATCGGTCATCGCGATACATACGGACACACTGAGCTGACTCTTGTCAGATGCGCAACGACAGAAAATGTGCGACTCACTTTCTGCGACTGCGCACCATCTCGATCTCAGCAAGCTCAATGCAAGATTCGAAAACGAATGCCAACAAGACGGAGGGACTGTGACCGTCGGTCCGTTCAGCGCTTTCAGCTCGGGAACCGCAGGTGTGCCTAGCGATGCCACCGATGAACAGTATGAGTACGACCATCTCATTTCTGAGCCATCACAGCTTCTTCCCGCAACAACCGATCCAACTCATGATGTCACTTCCCAATCTCACAACCAGAACCTGGGTATGTTTGAGCAGACCATGAACGCTCTGAGCTCTCCAGAAATCTCGTCCTTACTTGGATTCAATTTGACTGTTGATACGAATGCCGGAGCGTGGCCTTTCGTGCCCGCCACACCACTTGAAGGCACTCGATCGACGACTATCTCCCAGCAGTTTCTTGAGGACAACGAGGAAGGCTTCAGCTGGAATTCATCCCATGAGCTTTGCCTGGCGACTGAAATGCCTTCATTCGATGATGAGCACAACACGCAGCTTCTCCTTGGTCATTTCATGTCAAAGTTTGCGCATCGGGACTCGATATGGCAGCTACAAGCGGTCGAGGTACAGAAAACAATCGGTCAGGTTGTATTGCATTTGGAACCTGGAGAAGGCAACCTAGCGATCTTGAATGCCGTTTTAGCTGTGTCCGCATATCACCTCGACCGTTTGACCACCCTAGAAGCAGGCGTCGGTCATTGGTGGATGGTGGCTACAGCGTATAAGACCAAGGCCATCTCTAATCTCCAAGCAGTTTTGGGCAGCGGGTTGACTCCGCTTGACAAAGCTCAGTACAAGACAGTGCTAATGGCCCTACTTACGATGGTCAATGTTTGTGTGAGTTTGACGCTGATATAAATGTGACTATCCAGTAATCGCAGCGGAACCGATTCCCGTCTCTACGGCACACCTGCCAACATCTTACAAGAATGCACGATGCTTTTGATCGTTGTGTGATAGGTCAAAGAGAGCGCAAGACAGTATGCGCTGCGTTCTCACTGATGATCTATCATTTCGACAGAACATTGTGCATCCGAATGACTAAGTGGATGAGGCGTTTGTGTCTGGAGGAGACGGCTCGATGCCAACGTGATCACACACCCTTTGCGCTTACATCAACCTTCTCATCTATCTTGACCTGTTTCCCGCTGACTCGAGCTTAGTTGACCAGTGGAAAACTCGAAGAGGCTCGAACATATCTTCTCGATGCTCAAAAGCTCATAAAAACAAGCGCCAGGCCAGAGAGACAGCGTTCGCGAAAGATACAATCACTGCACGCATTTTTTATCTACCTTCGGGTCATGGAAGAAGCAACCTTCATCTATCCTATCTGCCCCGAGCGATCAATGAACAACAACAGCAGTCACATCTATAGTGTCACGAAATTTCCGTCTTTGGCAGTCAAAGATTTGTCACAGACAACGCGATGGCAAACCGGGTTGGACTTCAACAGAATCATATTACCGGACTGGGTCTTTGAAGCGCCCGACGATTCTATCAAGACCGTACTTGCAAGAACGCTTGGCTTGCCAGAATCTCTCCTCGTGCTGATGTCACACACGACCTTCATCGCGTGTGAAGCGCGACAGGCTAGAAACTTGGAAAATTTACCGTTGCCCGACATCACGGAGGATTTCAACAAACGTGTCAAAGTGATTGAGGAATTACTTTGTGCTTGGTCTTACCCCAAGGATGGTCGGGCTCAAGATCTAGTGGACAGCCCGGATACATCCAGCAGTGCTTCTGGAATGCGGACGTTTCTTGAGCACATTGCTCTTGCCTTCCACTCAGCGTTGTTGCTCTACTTCTATCGAGAAGTCAAGGATATCAATCGTCTGATTTTACAGAGTCTTATCACCAAGATAACGACGCATCTGCTAGCGTGTGAAAACTCCAAGCTGCAAAATAATATCCCTTCAAGCAGCGTGGTGTGGCCTGGTTTCATGGCCGCAATTGAGGCAGATGATGACGAGGAATTCTCCCATATCGTCGGATGGATGCGATCGTGTGCGGATCGCTATGGTCTTCGTGCATTTGATCGCGCTATCGTTGCTGCAACAGAAGTTCGATGCTTGCGTAACAGTACTGGTGTTGATCGATGGCCTGACATCATGCTTCAAAAGGGAATCTTCTTGGTACTGTCATGAATCCATGAATGCATTTCCATGAAACAACGAGTTCCTTGTCATCAAAACTGCACTCGAGTATCGCATTTATGCGCAAGTCCTGTTCGACAACGTGAGACTCTTCACTAAGCTCACAGACTTCGGTAACCTTCTGAGAGACATCTCCACAGGCACCAAAGTCTCTCTGCAGACAGCAGGTCTCGTACGAGTGTGCCGAAGCAAAGAAATACTACCATCGGACAGGATCGCAAGGGTTGCGAGCTTGAGAGCTTCAGAGCTTGGGCCGCCTCATCGCGGAAGCCTTCCCATTTGGGCTTGCTGCGAGAAATTCTCCTCGCCATCGCATGTTAGCGTTTCACAATCGACGGCAGTGGAGTATATCTCGTATCATCGCATGACGAAGTCACGCAAGCACGCGACACCAGAACTGATATATCTAAGGAAGCAATCCTCGCGCAAATGTCGACTGACCACGGTCAGCTTTCTTTCAGTCGAAAACATCCTCTACTTTGAGCCGACACCTCCTGAACCCCCTTTTTTTTTTTGACGACAACAAGATCAAGAACAGCAACGATGACCTCTGGTACCTCTGCAGAGCTGAAAGGCATCATGGTGGCCTTGATCACACCCTGGACTGCCGACCAGTCTGCCATTGACGTCGAGGCGCTTGATAAACACATTCAACACCTCATCGATGCAGGCGTACATGGCTTGGTCCCTGGAGGAAGTACTGGAGAATTCTCTGCAATGACTTTGCCAGAGCGCAAGCAGTTGATTGAGATATGTGTCAAATCTGCAGCCGGCAGAGTGCCCGTCATAGCTGGAGTTGGCGCATTATCTACCAAGGATGGCGTAGAACTAGCAGAGCACGCTGCCCAAGCTGGATCATCCGCACTCATGGTCGTACCACCTTTTTACGACTCTGTCTCGGTTGAGCAGTTGCATGAAATGCTAGGAGACATGCATACTGCATCGAGCCTGCCCATCATGTATTACAACATCCCTTCGGCTAGCGGCTTGACCTTGACGGCGAAAGAGATTGCTGGTTTGTCGAAAGTCGGCGTCAAGTATCTCAAGGATACTTCTGGCAATGCTCCTGCACTCACCGACTTGCTTTTCACATACCACGATGAAATCACGACTTTCAATGGCTGGGATACACTCACGTTCTACGGTCTTGCTGCTGGCGCCAAAGGCTCTGTTTGGGGAGCAAGCAACATCATACCTGAGCTTTCCATGCAGCTTTGGGATGCGGTTGCCGTGAAGGGTGATTTGAAGCTAGGTCGTGAGTTGTGGGCGAAGACCTTCCCCATTTGCAAGTTTTTGGAGACATACAACTATGCTGCAGCCATTAAAACGGGCATGGAACTTCTGGGTGCCAGTACAGGTGGAAACAGAAAACCCTTTGCTCTGCTGCCCGGAGAGCAGCGTGCAGAATTGGCAGGATTACTTCGTGACGCTGGGTTGAAGACTGTCGAGTAGTGTAATTGTACTCTGTTCGTAGCAAAATTTTTCTTACAACACACCATGAATATTTGAATTCTTGCACCAATTGGTACCAAGGATCTTGCGCCCCACAATGTACAAAGTAGCTGTCAGATTGATTAGTGACGGAGGCAGCTCTGCCAGTGCGGTCTTGTGACAGATTATTGTGTTCGTTTGAGAGAATGCAAAATGTCTAAAACAACTCCTTTGCCTTGAACTCCTTCTGATGCGCATTCGATTATCAGTGATATCGTCAAAGGTCAATAGTAAAGATAGGCAAGACTGCGACGTATCGTGAAGTGGATACCCGGACGAAACAGGCAGCTCTCCGCGACGAGCGCAAGTGGGGTCCACGTCCCCATCAGCTGCGAGGATTTCGCCAGAACCGACAATCGTCATGACCTTGATAAATCGAACAAGAAGACGGGCCTTCAGCATGGAAAAGTTCTAGGACTACTCTGGTATCTGTCAACATGTCCGATCTCTTTGCAAATCTTACTGCGCCCAATGGCAAACAGTACACTCAGCCGCTAGGTCTTTTCATCAACAACGAATTTGCTCGAGCGAAATCTGGTGAAACCATCACGTCCATCAATCCTGCGTAAGTCTCTACGTCGCTGTACCTGCTTCAGAAGTTCAGAATTGACATGTAACCAGGAATGAGGAAACAATCGCAACTGTTCAAGCCGCCGGCGCCGAGGATGTCGACATTGCAGTCAAAGCCGCCAAAGCTGCTCTCAAGAAATCCGACTGGAAGCTGTTGTCAGCAACCGATCGAGGTATACTGATGAACAAATTGGCAAATCTCATGGAAGAAAACGCCGAACTCCTAGCGACCATAGATTCCTGGGACAACGGTACGACAATGAGACACATGGTTAGGTGCGAAACAATGGCTGATGGCAATGAATAGGCAAGCCGTACTCTGAGACTATCAGTGGTGATCTACCTGAAGCGATTGGTACAATCAGATACTATGCTGGTTGGGCAGATAAGGTTTTTGGCCAAACCATCCCTACGACACCGCAGAAGTTCGCGTACACCATCAGACAGCCTATCGGTGTAGTTGGACAAATCATTCCTGTGAGTCGTCGTTGTCTGCTTTGTCCCACGTTCTGAAGAGACTATCACTAATTCTACAACAGTGGAATTATCCTCTTTCAATGGCTTGCTGGAAACTTGGACCTGCTCTTGCTTGCGGCAACACCGTGGTCTTGAAGGCCGCAGAGCAGACACCACTTTCAATCCTATTCTTCGGCACCCTGATCAAAGCCGCCGGCTTCCCTCCCGGCGTGGTCAACTTTATCAACGGATACGGTCGTAAAGCAGGATCAGCGTTGGTTGACCACGCATTAGTGGATAAGATTGCATTCACAGGCTCTACGGCGACAGCAAGGCAGATCATGAAGTCAGCAGCCAACACGCTAAAGAATGTTACCCTCGAGACTGGAGGAAAGAGCCCACTCTTGATCTTCGAGGATGCCGAGATGGAGCAAGCAGTCAAGTGGAGTCACTTTGGCATCATGAGCAATCAAGGTCAGATCTGCACAGCGACCAGCCGCATCATGGTTCATTCTTCTATCCACTCTAAGTTTGTGTCGGCATTCGTCGAGCACTTGGAGAAGACAAGTATCCTTGGCGATCCGTTCGATGAGAAGACCTACCAAGGTCCTCAGGTCTCGAAGTAGCAGTTCCAAAACGTTCGCCGCTACATTGAGAAGGGTACAGACGAAGGTGCGAACCTCATCTATGGCAACTCCCCTCCAGAGCAAAGCAAAGGATACTTCATCACCCCTTGTGTCTTCACAGACGTGACGCCTAGTATGTCCATCTATCGGGAGGAGGTATTCGGGCCTGTCGTGGTGATTACGTCCTTCGAAAACGAACAAGAAGCCATTGACGCGGCAAACGACACGACATATGGCTTGGGAGCAGCGGTATTCACCAAAGACTTGGAAAGAGCGCATCGTGTTGCAGAAGAGATCGAGGCAGGCATGGTGTGGGTGAATAGCAGTCAAGACTGTGACCCGCGTGTACCGTTCGGTGGTGTGAAGCAGAGCGGCATTGGTAGGGAACTTGGACAGGCAGGTTTGGAAGCATATAGCCAGATCAAGGCTGTGCACATCAATATGGGCAACAGGCTATGAGAAGCCTGTCGGAGAGATGGGTTACAGCCTTCAACATCTACCTCATTGAAACGGGAGCCTGGTTTTGCGCAACTTTCACTTGAGTTGCGTGCTTCATCGCAGCAAATCATCCGTCGCAGCGCATAGTAATTCGGGAACCATAGTGGGTGCAATGAGAAACTAAATCATCAATAGTAGGCCTTCTCTGGTCGACCTGCTTAGACTGAAGAACCACCGATCATTGGTCAAAACCCCCATTTTGCCAAAGCTTTCTCAAGAATCACCCTCTGCTCGTTCCTACAGGTTTGCAGCTTCTCCTCACTTTGGTTTTCGACCCACCTATCCATCACGAAATGAAAAGGGCAGATCTCCGACATGAACTCGTATATCTCTGTGATTTGCTTCGCGCCCTGGATACTGCTTGGTCTCGCAGCACCAACCTTCTCCAGTTCCTCCTCAAACATGAACATGATCTCCCACTGCGGTGGACTACAGTCACGCAGTTCGGTTCCTAGCGCTGGTTTAGATTCTGGAAGTGGAGAGGGGAATTGATCGAAGAGCGCCGTCGCTACTTCAGGCTCAGCAGAGACGACGTAGTAGTTGACTGAAAAGGACGAGAAAAAGAATTCGTGCAGAGGATGACCAGTGTGACTGCAATCGTAATCGACAAGTGCAGTGACTTTGTAGGTATCAGGATCGAAGAGGAGATTCGCGATGACTGTCACAAGCATCAGAGCTCTGGTTTGCTGTGGAGGGAACAGGTGGGTCCAAAGGGAACATACCGACATCGCCGATGATCAAATTCGACCTGACATGTTCTGGCAAGCTTCTCGTGAGTATGTCTTCGAGTCCGCGTTCTGCAAAAGCATCGAGTCTGTCTCGTAGCTCATCCTCTTTCCACCCCTGGGCGACACGAGATCGATCCGCCTCGACAAGCTGTGCTTGAAGCATGCCTTTGTACATGCTTTCCATGTCCGGGTACGGGCCGTTGTATGGCTCGACAGCAAATGGACCACTGGTTACAGCGCCACTGTCGTCAAAGGCAAGCCCGCCAAATCCAGAGGCTTTCGGAGGAAGCTCAAAGTCTTGAACTGCTTTCAAGATTGTTACCATCTGACTGAGCACGAAACGCTGTGCCTCGCGAGGGACGTCCGTGAAAAACTCGGCATCAATATCGACACCGGGCATATACTCTTCAAGGATCCAGCCGGTTTCCGAGGGTTCTCCAGTTTCGCTCCAAGCAAAGACTCTCGGTACAATGTCAAGTCCAGAAAGTGCTTGACGAGTGAGCTGCATCATTGCGACAGTGTTCTCGACCTTGACGGCATGATTGAACATCGCTGCAGGATTTCCAATCCGACAGACGACCTTTGCAGTTCCAGCTGGGATTGCGATAGCTCCGGGCTTTCCAGATATGACCAGATCCGATGCGATGGGCGATGCGAAAGTCACAAAATGAATGAAGTTGTTGTTGCAGCGAGGAATGGTGGTGACATTCTCGACGACAACATCAAACTGAGATTGAAATAACTTGTGTATGAATCCAACCTGAGCAGCCTTGATAATATGGTTCTTGGGGTCATCTGAAGACATCGAAATGGTTCACGGGTGGTCACCTCTGCGGTGGAAAAAAACAGTCTGTAGATGGCAGAGCCAGTGCAAAAAGGTCATGAGCAAGGAGCGATAGGCGACTCGGTATATGCTTGTTATAGGCTTCAGAATTGCGCCATTGAATTCCGGTCAAGCTGGTGCGGCTAACGCCAGGGATCGTCTTGGATCGATCCTTTTGGCAGGTGGTATCGCTATCTCACGACACAGCAAAGATAAGCCAAGAATCTCGAACTCCGCCTTCACAACCAAACACAAATGAGAAGTGAAAGGGCAAACAAGTCTGTTATAATTCATCTACATACATTTTGATTTGTTCTTCACTTACCATGCTGTATAGACCGCTGCAGCACGATCTATCATTATTGATGTGAGCTGTCAGATCCTTCTTCCAGTGCCTGATCGCGAGAGCTGGCTTGCGCTTTCTCACTGTCGCCTTGCCCACCGGTTTCTTGAATTCCCCAATGACCGGTACCAATCTCCTTGCCTCTGAATTTGATTAGGATTCCGACGACCATCGGACCGATGATGGTGTTGAGCAAGATGGCCCAGACAGCAGTGTAAAACCCCGCATCGCTCACGTATGGTGTTGAATTGTACCCAATCTCGACGATGAGCAGACCAATCTCACCACGAGCGACCATGGCGGCACCGAGCAGAGCAGCAGGGGGAACTGCTTTGGAAAGCGACGAGGTTGCTACGTCTTGGTTCTTCTTCTTCGTAAGCACGTCCCATAGCGGGACCCAAATACCGACGATGACCTGAGATTCGTTGTCAGCGCGTGGAAATGATTACAGGTATCTCCAACTTACTTTTGCGAAAAGCATCAACAAAGTGTACACAACACCGTGCCAAATGGCGGAGCCGGTCCAAAGATCGATGAAAGGGATGGCAAATCCAATGCTTGCGAAGAACAGTGGCTCCATCAGATATTTTTGGACATCTGAGAAGTACTTTTCAAAGGTGTGGACAAAAGTGGGGCTCTTGTCATCGTTTTGTTCGCCATGCTCCCGAGAATATACCACGAAAGGTCCTTCAGGGTGCTTGGAAGGTAGATAGGTGAGGAATGAGCCAGCGAGGAAAGCCCCAAACAATACGCTTGTACCGGCGTACGCCGCGATGGAGATGAAGGCGCAAAGGACCAGTACCATGAGGACGACATTGGAGAGATGATCGTATCTTGCGAAGTGGTGTTCGATGAAGCGGCGGAAGACTGGCGCGAAGACATATTTGCAGAGCAGTGGCGTCAAACCTGCCATCAAGATGGATGCTAGAATTGGTCTGCCAATGAGCCATCCGAGATTGACATCTCCGCCGGCGGATAGAGATCCCAGATCATGGATAACACTCGACATGACCAGGCCAGAGACATCATCGATGACTGCAGCACTAACCAAGACTGCACCGATGCGCGTTTGAGAAAGGTCAATATCCTTGGATGCGCCTCCTATGACGGCGAACGTAGTTCCGAGACTTGTGGTTGAAAGAGCAGCGCCAATGATGAACGTCTCGACAGCTTCATATCCAAAGCCAAGGTAGAGCAGAAGATAGGACAAGCCAATTGGGAAGACTACACCAGTCGTCGCAGCCAGCATACTCAAGAAGAAGTTCTGCTTGAGAAGGTCCATACGCGTGGTGAGGCCGCCTTCAAAGATGATGAGAATAAGGCCAATGTAGCCGATGGCGAGAAAGGTCTCTTGCCAGACCTCAAGCAAAATGTCGGCTAGAGGCATACCATAAATGATACCAACGATGATGGGTCCAATAATGCCAGCCCGGAAGACGATCGACGACAGCCATTCTGCTAGAGAAAGGAAGAAGAAGAACGAGATCAGGACCAGGATCAGGACGACTGTCGAGTGGATCAGCGATCATGGCAGATGATGTTGGAAATGAGATACTTGCTAGGAGGCTCCTCGTAGGCAAGGAAAGACCCAGCCATTGTGGAAGATGTGCAGTGTGTGTTCGGGACTAGAAACGTAGGTTCTGAGGAGTCGAAAAGCGGCGGTGGATGTTATTTCGACTTCAAATCGAAAGACGTGCGGTCATGGTGTTGAATATTGGCCAAGCATACCAAGCCCTCCAAGAGCGAGAGCTCAAAGCAAGTTGAAAGAGCAAGCTTTCGCCACCCACTTTTTGTCTTCGGCGTATGGATTTTGTCACGCGGGTAATGGTCGAAAGAATTCGAGAAACCTCATGCTCATTGGAAGTGTGCGTGCGTGGTCGCTGAACCTTTTGGGTTTTGTAGATACAAAGCAGCTTGCATCTTCACTTGACTACTCATCGAAGAAGGTCGACTTTCACGTGTGGAGCGACGGGTGGAAGATGGACGTAAGAGGAAGAGGCAGTGACATGCTCGAGGGCTCGAACGGACTTGGCAAGACCTCGTCATAAAAAGCTACTTGAAGACATTGCGACATTGCGCCCTTGACGGATTTGCAGGGTCTGTACCAACCGCAGTGTGGTCTCCCCAGGCACGAAGTGACGGAATGAACGTCTGGTCGTAGTCGAGCGCAGAAAAGGAAGAAGGAAGGAGAGCATTCGCAGGTTCCGGGCGATGCGGGCTTGGCAGATCAGCAACTCCAGCGGCGGAACTTTCACTTGTTCGTTGCCTCTTCGAAGGCTCACAACACGCAAGACTCGACATCGCAACATGATAAGTCTTGTGCGACCATGCGGGCGTAGACTCAGACACGTCCTCAGCCCATGATGCGCCAACCGTCAACGACTTGAAGCCAGATGACGCCGTCGCACGAACTCCCGGCTCCACCACTGCAACGACGATTCGTTCCATCCTTGTTCCCTCTTGACCTCGTCCGACTCGTCCGCCTCGCCCGCGATCGCTTTGCGCTTCTCCCGTCGCGAGTCTTTTCGTACGAATAGCTTTGTTCTGTCCGACAGCGAATGACGCCCTCTTTTTATCCTTCCGTGACGACCTGAGCGACTCGACAACGCGACCGATGCGCAAAACAGTGAAAGAGACGGAACGTACAAAACAGCGAGAGAGATGGGAGCTCTGAGTCGAGGGGACCGCCAACAACTATGTGCACTCCTCTTCGCGTGCGCTCGTCAGATTGCCTTACCCAGTCCCTCACACGGGTGCTCAACACATCCCGGCGCTCCTCACGAACACGGACATCAACAAGTCCTGGCTCCGACCTAGACCTTTTATCCTACATGACAAGTCTCATTCGAGTCGAAGCAGTCACCCTTCTCCCACGTCGACAGTGGCCACTGCAGCAGTGCGATTGACAGAGGAAGAGAGATGCACGAGACGCTGACGCTACTGCTGCTGCTCTGGGGCTCCACTGACCTCGCCTCTCCCGTGCAATGTCAGCAGACATCGGGCCGTAAGTTGTAGTGAGACGCCGTCCGTCGCAGGAAGAACTTGCGCATGCGCCGAAGCATCTTTCTCTGGTTCCCTATCTTCCCTCGTGGTACTCCCGCCTTCCGGTCCAGTATAGCACAGCTCTGTCACTACACATTGCTCTATCGACCGTTGTGACTTTGTACAGAGCTTCGGCCCTAGCCATCTCCCCCGTAGGTCCACAATGACGTGTCGCGCCTTTTCCGCTTGTATACCGTTGTCGACTTATCGCCTAATACTGCGCTCTGCTGGACTGATCGCTGAATGAGACGGAAAGTATACAACTTGATGAAGATGTGAGAAGCACATGTATCTGAGTATCATCGGAATCCATAACAGTATCTGGAAGAAGATGGTCTCCGACACCACATGGACCCTGACTCGGATGTTCGAATCTTACCCGCTAGATTGCCTTGTCTATTTGCGCAGTATACTTCCTCAACAAGAGCGGTCTTGAGAATAGAGCCTTGTTCAATTTCATTCGAGCCACAAGTTCTTCGCTTCTCCAGATGACATGAGATATTTGTGGACGCATTGTTCCAATGTTTTACTGATTCAAGGGCCATTCCGCGGAGCCGCCGGGTATAAGAGTCGCAAAGCGTCATCCTGACATGGCCGCCCGGCTGTGCTCATGAAACTTCATTCATCTGGTGGGTTAAAATCTAGTCGGGTCAGGAAGATTGTGTTGTTCTTGCTGCCTTGGAACACGGGTTGACCTCCAAAAAACACGCACGTAGCACGGCATGGACAGCCCATCTGATCGAACATCCCATTCGCGACAACGAGAAAGACCAATGTTCGCTCCAAAGGTCAGTCACAACGACGCACCGGACGATGCAATCCAGCAAAGACATCGGAAACTAAGAAGAAGATTTGGGCTGAACCCTCATCAACCCATCAAATCGCATGCTGATGGGGCCGAGAATCTGCTCTGGCCTCGGACTCGGGCTCTCTTTCAGGAAGGCTTCTCTGAGTTCTTAGGCTGTATGATCATGACTCTGGTTTATCATGGAGCACTGGCACAGACGACCCTCGGTGTCAGCGTTCAGTCCGCACCTGGAGGAACGAGTTATGGGTCATACCAGTCTCTGCCGTGGGGGTAAGTTTTGATTATTCTTCCTGGTCCCAAACTCGTACTAATTCTGGCAACAAGTGTTGGTGTTGGAGTAATGCTCGGCATCTATGTCGCTGGCGACTCCGGATCTTACCTCAACCCTGCTCTTACTGTCTCCAACGCAATCTGGAGAGGTCTTCCGCTACGCTCCATTCCAATCCTCGTCGTGTCCCAGTTTCTAGGCTGCTTTGTAGGATCAGGGTTGATCTACGCCAATTACATTCCAGCAATCGATTGGTACTCTGGCGATGGCGTGCGGACAGTCCCGCCGACATCCAAAGCTACTGCAGCAATCTTTGCCACATACCCATCGAGCTTTGCGCCCAAAGCTTCACAAGCCTTTTCAATCATCATACCATGCGCCATCATCAACATCGTCACATCAGCTTTTGAAGGATGATTACAACAATGGAGTATCAAAAGCTGGATGTAATTTCTTCCCTCTCGCCATGTTTTTTCTGTTCTACAGTGTTGCGATTGCGTTTGGTTGGGAAACTGGGTTAGATGAGCTCTCCCTAGCACAAGTTACCAAAGCTGACCACCCATCTAGCGGCGCAGTCAACCCGGCTTTGGATTTGAGCGGTCGTCTAATGTCTGATCTTGTTGGCTACCCAAGCACAGTGTGGTCTTCCGGTGGTCACTACTTTTAGGTTCGTGTATTCGGAGTTCTCAGTCAGAATCTAAGCTAATTGCTGTAGATGCCCATGATTCTGCCCTTTTTAGGAGCTATCTTTGGAGGGTTCTTGTACGATCTCTTGGTTTACACTGGGCCCTCGCCGATAAATACCCCTTACCTAGGGCTTGGTTCTCTTTTGGATCATCGCGATATTCCAAGCAAAGCACATACGTCGGACACTGAATGAGGACCCGTCGTTTGGCAATCGTGGCTGTTGGCAATCTCCATAGTTGCTCACTCCTATCTTCTACCTATTCCCTTTCTTGGAAGTTCATGCAGCTTACTCTTGGCAGCGGCCTTTGAAGTTTCTGTTCGGTTCGGCTGCAGGTCGAGTGTTGTGTAGCTGCAGCTTTCGTCGGGCTGCATACACACCTTGAACCCGTCCTTCCCCCTTGGAGGTCTCAATTCATAGCTTGGTCGCTCTTCGCGAAATCCGAATCCGCGGGAACTTGATTGTCGACGCTATCAATCGGCGCGCCCGGCGTGCATGCAGATCAAATTATGTTCTTCCAGTCCGTCTTTCTACACGCCATGCTTTCTATCCATTGATGTGTTCCCCAAACGCCTGTGCAGGGCTTGATAACAACTGTTTCTCGACATTTAGCGCCGTGCTTCTATATGAACGTAGCCTGCCCCCGTCCAGCTTTTCAACAGAATGAAGTCCCTTCTACCACTGCCAACTTCTACAATGCACAAAACGACATCCGCAAACGAAATGACATCCACGCCGAGACTTTGGATCACAGGTATGGGCTCGCAGTATCCTGCTCATCTTTTGAGACCGGACGACTTCGACGCGTTTGCCGCACGATTCTACGATGTGGGAAATCTCGGGTACGAGAAACCTGAGATCCAATCCACTTTTCCAGCGCTGAACAAGATGCAGAATTCGAAGACTGCTGAAGATCAATCGCACGACAGGCATCAACACTCGCTCCTCAGTCTCTACATACGATGGTGGATTTGCCAATGATGATGCGCCCCCATCAATCGCAGACATGGACGCCTTGTTCAGATTCGTCGGCGTAGATATGACGGTGAAGGCTTGTTGCAAGGCAATAGAAGACTGGGGCGGAGTACCAAGCGACATCACACACACTGTCGCCGTTACATGTACCAACCAAGGCAACCCTGGATATGATTTTCTTGTCAATGAAAAGCTCGACTTGTCGAATTCGGTTGATCGTACTCTTCTGCATGGTGTGGGCTGTGCTGGAGGTCTTGCTATTATGCGTACTGCTGCCCAACTTGCTCATGGAGCCACAGTTCGAGGCCGTCCTGCCAGGATCCTTTGCTTTGCGTGTGAACTCAGTACCCCGAACGTCAGGTATGAGCTCGATGCTGCTGCTAATTGTGTCAACCTTTCGCAACTCTTCACCGCGGGTGTTCTGTTCTCCGATGCTGCGGCAGCTTTTATTCTTTGCAATGGCCTGGGCATGCAGGAACGTGTCAAGCCAGTATTCGAGTTGCTGGACTGGGACAATGCACTGATTCCGGAAACTCTGAACGATCTCACCTTCCACGCGGAGTCGACAGGTGGGTCAATTTCGTAACGATCGCAAAGTGCGAATGCTAATGACGTGAAGGGTATCGTATGATGCTGTCGAGAGATGTTCCCAGACACACTGTCGCTGCTGTTTGTCCCGTGTTCAAGAGTTTGCTTCAGTCCATCAATTCGCTACGACCTTGCGACAAGCTCAACGTGAAGGACTTCGACTGGGCACTGCATCCTGGCGGACAATTGATCATCGAGAAGGTGAAGCAAGCCCTGCATCTGTCCGATGATCAGCTGCGGGCGACTTACGACACGTACAGAACCCGAGGCAATTCATCTAGCCCAAGTGTGCTTATTGTCATGGACAAGCTGCGGTCCGAGAAAAGCGGAAATGATTTCGTGGTCGCGACTGCCTTCGGGCCAGGTCTTGCAGTTGAGATGAGTATATTTCGACGGTGTTACGAAAACGATGATACAACAGCACAGGAGAGGAGATGAGGCGGACTCCTACTCCCTCTTAAGAGGGCGAAAATCGTTATAGAAAGGCAGGATCGTTTTAGCGATTAGTCATTAATCCATCGAGAGCGATACTTTTACGATCTTCTTTATGCGCTAAACACTTTGTGCCTTATAAAAGACTTTAAGCTTAGCTCTACTATAACTTTTGTGTTCCTAGAACCAGTTAAATTATAATGGCGTCAATGTAAGATAAGAGCTTTTATACTATATTAAGATGTAGTTATATAGAGTCTAGGTTAGGAATACATACCTTATAGGATGCTAATAGTTATAATAGCTTATAATCATCTTTATACACTTCTTATAAAGTTGTTACGCTCTTATTAAAACCTTTTTAGGTCTAGATAGCACTATACCTTCTATAATGCTAAGGGTTAGGGTTAGGGGTTTAGTATTTGGGCTGCTACAGATTGAACCGTATCTAAAGGGCGAGCCTACCCGCTTGCTTCTAGAGGTCCGACTCGGCTCGGATACAGCATAGTAAACTACTTTTAAAGCTACTCGTACTACACGAACTCCTCCTTAATCTACTCCTTCCGCTTCTTAGCTTAACTATGTTACATGTCTAAAGGGACCCCGAAGGAATCTCTACCGACACGCCGCTAATCGGAGAGGTCTATCTACACACAACTGGTTAGTCTTTCCTCTAGGATCATCCGACTTAAGAGCCTAGAAAACTAGTATAGACCGCGTCCTCCGGATCGTCCTGCTTGTAGTTGTTTCAATAAACCCGCCTAGGGGGAAGAGACCGGAGACGTAGTGGCTTACCGCTCCGTACGGCCTAAAATATTATCCCGGAGATGCAATAAATTAGCGCGGGCGACGCTAACGTCTCTCGGATTTTACGGGTCCCTAATAGGGCCGTCTTAGCTAAAGGAAAGTGACCCCCTTCCTTCTAAAGTAGGGGACATTATGTAGAATAGGGTAAAGTCCTTTTTAAGCGCGCTACGGTGCGCTATCGGTCCTTCCGTTCCCTCCATATGTAGAGGTTCCGAATTTTATTAGTGAAGTTGATCTAGGGGACCAAAATATGATGGAGAATCCGTATCTCTAAGAGTTTATCGATAGGTGAGCTAGGGGAAGAGCGCGATGCTAGAGCCGCCGCTAGCATAAGCTGTTAAATGTTTAGGAGAGCTCCCGTCCGAGGATTTAATTATCGCTTGTTAGAACGTCCCGCTTATGAATCTCCTAATGAGGTCTCCATTAGTTAGAGTTTTCCGAGGTCGTCGCCCGGATCTATTGTC
>JGI24891J29808_1000406_pt1 | contig 27797 bp, 19 predicted proteins | sample FreactcultuFSWF8_FD_29808 | JGI IMG/M metagenome (IMG submission 29808) | reverse complement strand
ACAATAGTAGTGTTAGCAAGTGGAGTATTTAATAAATAAATTTCGTATTTTCCAGTTGTCGTGTTATAGTAGTAAGTACTATTACCATAATTATTTGTTGAACCACTAGGTATCACTGTATTTACATAAATAGACTCAGATGTTAATACTATTGAACTTGATTGATTAGATGTAATCGTTATAACATCGTTAAGATTAATTGGTCCTAAAAATGTTAATATCTGACCATTTAATGTATAATCATAACCACTAGCCAAAGTTAAACCATTTAATGTTATTATTGGTTGGCCATTGTATGTATTAACTAATGTGAAGGTACTACCAGTATAAGTGTACGTATTATCTGTATTTCCCACAATTATTACTTGTTGCGATAAACTTAATGTTCCCGTAATCGCATTATTTGATAACTGCGCTTGTGATTGTGAAAATACGGGTGAATCAGCACCATATATTGCAACAAAATAAAAATCAGTATCTGGATTATAAAAACTAGATGATGAATTGTTAATATAACCAATAGTATTTATTTTAACACCAAGAGCATCTAAGTATTTAGTTCCAGCATCGCCAATAACATAACCTTTAACTAGATAATCACCATCACTAGATGCACTAAATGTTACCGCTTGTGTTAATGAGTTAGTTCCAGAAAAAGCTGAATATGAAATATTAGGGCTCGCATATACTGGTGGTATAGTAAATAAATTCAATGCTGGATTAAATTGATAAATACCATAATTAAATGTTGCATTATTAGTTATGAACGAATTTGTATTACCAGTAAAATTAAACGTAAATGGTATTGTAGTGCCCGTATTTGGGTCCATAACATATACACCGTTGCTACCGTTAGTAATCGTTGGAAAATTAACATCTGCAATATTAAAAATATCACCATTACAGTTACCTGTACATATTGGTTGGAAACCTTGTTTAACAATTCTAGTACAAGTATATGCTGTTCCGCATGTATTTAATGAATAACCCGATGGACATGAGTATCCAAAAGTAGTACCTAACTCCCAAGTGTTACCGATAAATTGGTTTGTTGTGAATATGGTATTAGCTTGCGTACTAGCTGTTGATGTAGCGGCTGTTAATGCTGAAAAACTACTTGGATAATAAATTTCAGCTCCAAATGAACCTGCGGTACCACCTTGGTTTGAACCTAGCATTTGTATAATATTATTGCCTGACTGAAGAGTAACTGGAAAAACACTCCATACTTTAAAGTCAAATACTGATGTTCCACTAAAATTAACTAATAACTGACCATTAAGTGTAAATTGACAATCGTTATCTGCTGCAAGACCAATATAGTATGTTCCACCAGATGAAATATTAATACATTTTGCAAATCCAGCATAATTTGGTTCGCTAGTAGGATATAACCCCACTTTATTCAATCGGCCATCGGTTGTATTACCAGAATTAACCCAAAATCTATTACCAGATATTACCTTTGTAAGTGGGGAAATAACATTATTGTTAGTATCTAATAAAAAGCCAGTTCCATTATAAGTTAATGGAAAATTACTTAAATTATCTAAATTAGGGTAGAAGTAAGTACCATAATTACCATAATCTGGTAATGTATTACCTGAAGTAATCGTTGAGCCGCTACCATTAAAAACACTTGGTGTTGTATTAACTTGTTCGCAACCATCGTTTGCTGGTGTTTTAATAAAACCGCTTGGACATGTAAATGGCGGTACATATTCAAAATTACCAATTACATCAATCCCAATATCTAGTGATTGAATACCATATGGTTTAATAACGTAAAATGTATTACCGCTTAACGTGTACGTATAATTTAAACTAGTTAACCCAGTAATAATTGATTGTATAAATAAAGCATCTGTCGGTGTTCCCGTTGTTGTATTACTTGTAAAAAATGTACTACTATACGCTAGATTGTTATTAGCATAAATATTTGTATTCCACGTAGAACCAGTAAAGCATGAAATGTCTAAATTAGTTCCAATACATGATGCTGTGGCCGCTGTTAGGTAAATATTATATGGAACACCACTAATAGTAAAATTAGTACCACCACATTGTACTTTAGTTGCACCACTAACATCGAATTGTGGTGTGTAAAATACTGAAATATCAGAACTAGTGTTAATTAAATTAACGCTTCTATTTCTGGTAAATGTGTTTATTTGTTCATATATCCTTTCTTGGTACCTCATTAGTATGATAATTGTATGTTTGAAACTGGTAATTTATATTGATTATTAAGCCCGTATGTTAACTGAATCTTATTTGGTGTTAATGAATTAACATTAATAAAATTTTGTAAATATCCCGTAAATCCGTTCACTTTAATGTAATCGGACTGGTTAATATTAGCTTTTATTAAGCCAACAATCGTTAAATTACTTGAGTAATTACTCAAAAATGTTGCTGTTATTTGTTTTAGTATTAATGGCATATAAATAAATATTAAATTGTTACTAATGTTACCAATAAGACAGCATTAGAATTTGGTTCGACTACTGGCGTTGTAAAGTTTACGTTTGTTACATCTTGATAATTACCACCAAAATAATAACCACCCTTAAGGTCGTATTTATTAATTACTCCACCGAAATGATTAATGTTATATGCTCCAATTTCACCATCAATTACCTTAGTATGATTATATGCTGTAGTTGAAGACACAACTAATGAAATCGTATCAGCATTGTTATTTAAAACTACATATGGTAATCTAGCAATTGAGAATGTTGCTGAACTAGTATTAATAGTATACGGATAAACTGGTGTTGATAACACGTTGTCTGGTCCGATATTATTTAATAATCTAGTTGTTGTTGAACCAACTTCATTTATTGTTATAGTTAAATATTTACTATTATCAAATGATGGAGCTTGGTTATTACCAAATAAATAATAAACTACTCTAGGTACATTAAATGTTGCTGTTGCGGTACATACTGCACCAGTGTTAGTTGTTGCTGTTACAGTATATGTTGCGCCTGGTAATGGACTAATTTGTTGCCCTGTTACAATAGTTGAATTTACATTATTTGACCAAGTATATGTTATATTACTTGGTGATGTTGGAACTAAGGCTATCAATGATGAATAGTCATAATATGTAATACCATTAACTTCATAAATATCAATTGGTGATATTATTACAGATAAATTACATTGTTGAATTGGAACTACAACTAATAATGTGTTAGTACAACCGTAAACATCTTGAACATTAATTTGATATGTTCCACCAGATACACCATATACTGTTATTGATTGGTTATCGCTTACAGTACCACTTTGTATAATTGATGTACCGCTAATTGCTGAGTATGAAATTACGTTAGTTGGACCACCGTTTACACTTTCAGCACCATAATCCTTAACCGTAAATGTTATAGAACCATCACCAACTAAATATGACGATTCAACAGTTGTTGCGCTTATGTAGATATTACAATTAGTTTTACCAACTGTAAAAATTGTGCTGGCACTACAGTTATACATATCAATCACATTTAATGAATACGTATCAGCAGATAAGTTGTTAAATGTTGGTAATGCAGTTTGATTTTGACCTTGAGATATGATTGAGCTTGTTGTTGAACTTAAAACGTAACTAATTGGATAATTAGCACCATTCAATGTTGTTATAACATAACCGCCAGTATTATTAGGATATGCATTATTGTTAAGAATTGATGATAGCGTTAATTTACAACTTCCTAATGAAATAGTTTCAACAGCTGTAGCAAAACAACCTCTTGAATCGGTTACTGTTAGTGTATAGGTATCCGCAGATAAATTATTAAAACTAGGAATATTTGAAACTAACCCATCACTATAGATTACCATATTAGAACTTGATGCGCTAAGTTCGTAAGTAAATTTACCAACATTACCAATTAGAACGGTTGTTAACATACCACCAGTATTATTAGGATATGCATTATTAGCAACAAACATTGTTAATTCGATATTACATACAAAATTAGCTGTTGAAGTTACTTTACCAATAAATTCTGAACCACTATTAAATTGAACAATATATGCGCTATTAAAACTATCATTACTTTGTTGATTCAAAAATTGTGATACATTACTTGAGCCGCTAACAATAACCTTAGTTGTTATATCTGCATTACAAGTGATACCTGAACATGGGCTTAAAACTGAGTTTACAGTTGTTGCGGTTCCAAGTAATAATGTTGAGTTTCTATACTTAAATTTCTGTGAATCGAATAAGTGATTACCATATACCTTACTTGAGGCCCAAATAGCCGTAGATGGCATAACTTGTTCAATAATATCCACCCAATAATTACCAATCAATTTAGCGAAGTTAATCATCGCAATATAATCAAACTGGTTAGATTGTTTTCCAGAGTAATTTAGCGCATTCATATATCTGTCATATAATAATCTAAGTGTCGGATATGATGAAATAATTTTCCTATTCTTAGCATCAACGAGCTCAGATTCAATATAATTCTCAAAATTTTCTACAGTTGTAACAGCACTTAATGATTGAGTCATTAAACCATTAATATCAATAGGTGCATCGCCGCAACTATCACTAACGCAAATTACATGTGGGTTACAATCACCCATTTCAATGGTTGTGGTACCAACAGTTGTACCAGTTAGTATTAGGGGATTATTTAAAATATAATTCCAGACATCAGTTTCAACAGCTTTAGCTATATCAAGATTTAAATCAATTTCCTTGGTATTTAAAACTTGTAGTCCATTATCTAATTCGTAATCTGTTTGTCTTTTACTAACTAAATTATTAACATTTGATACACTATACTTACGTTCCTCTGGTGAGGTATTTAAAACCCAAGATTTTTTGTTATCAATTATCTTTTTCAACTCAAAACCTGGTGATTGACTCACAAATATATCATTCTTACTAATATGAGTACAATTTCTATTTATCTCAATATTATCTAATAAAACATATGTATTTATTGATGTTCCGCTAACTGTTATACTAATATTAATATTTTGATTTGTTATAGCGGATATTACAGTTTGGTCGGTTATTTTTGCATTATAATTAGCCCATGTTGATGATAACCCAGATAAGATTATTTCATCATAATTTGACGTTAATGCAGAAATACCCGATTGTGATTTTAAAATATTAAATATTGCGCTTAATGCTGTTGAACAATTAGATAATGGTAAATTACTATTGGTTACAGGATAACAAGTCGTATCATTAGGAACTTCACCACATAAATATAAACCACTTGATGCGCCGCTTAATGTTGTTATATAATTGAATGTATTACCACTACCAATTGGTTTAAAAAATTGTTCTTTATAAACTGGTGTATAAGTTACCAATGTACCGCTATTAACAATGTTCAAATCTAGTGTGGCACCAATAGATTCAATTAAATTGAGAATATTAGCATTTGTTGGATTTGTATTTAAGTAAGCAAGTAAATCAGCACAATCAAATTTAAATAAATAATCGAAACTAATGTCCAATGTACATGTTTCATCAGGTGTAACGATAAACATTTCACCACTATTACCATTTGGATTTAAAATGATATTAAATGGAGGATTATATGTTAAATTCTTGCTATTGTATAAACTTGCCATGTTATTTAGTTACCTTTTATTAGTATGCTTACTGATTTTGCTTGGTTAGGTTTTGGACAACCAAAACATGTACTCTTTAAGCGATTATATGGGTCATCAATTATAGTAATGTTAGAATTATTAGTAACATCAGTATTTGTTGAATCAATTATGTTAATATAGGTACCACCGCTGTATAAGTCAAAGGTACCCGAATTATAATTTGTAAATATATTGATACTATCTGTAGTTTGTGTCGATGATGAAATCGTTACAGCACTAAAGTTAGGTATCAACTTTCTAAATTGATTAATGTAGGTATAACCACCATCATAAGGCCCTATATGTGGGTTATTACCTGTTGTTATATCTAGTATAGAGTTCTGACCACCAGTTTCTCTATGCCATAGACCGTTAGATTGAAAATACAAACTAGGAGTATTGTATAAAGGACTAGGATTTCCGCTAATTGATACTGGGTAAGTAGATATATCAGGATTTAGATTATTAAGCTTTAAAACACCTCTAAATACGTCCATATCAATAACATTCTGAGCCACATATACATATTCATTGAATGTTATTAAACCTTGTGGCGTGCCGATGAATTTAAATAAGAATTCAATGGCTTTTCTAGTACCTTTAGATTTCCATATCCAAGGTGAATTTAATATAATTCTTCTCCAAAGTTCAGTATCAGCTTCAACCATTGTAAGACCAACAGATTGACCAGCGTATGTCGTTGGTTGCGGATGTAGATAATTTTTAAGAAGGTCATTTTCTAAAATAGATGAAACTAAATTCCAACCTAAAATATTAGCTAAACTTTTTAAATATATGTCTGGCGTGTTATCATTCTTGTCGTATGATACTGTATTAACAAATCTAATACCTTGAATAAAGCGATTAATTTCATCAAATTCAACACCATAGACCGTAAGAGTTTTATTCATCTTTTGGTCGGTTGAATCTTGATTGTATGGGTCAAGTATAACACTAGATGTATCAAATTCAGTAATAGATTCAGTAACTAAGAATCTTACCATTAGATTACTTGTTGTTTCATCAAAATCAGTTGAAATTGTTAATAACTTATTAGCATACGAAGAGTAAGCATCAGTATCAAAGTCAATATTATAACCATCACTTGTTGGCCAAGTTACACTATCTTTAGTGTAGACAACAGCTCCGCTATCTGTTTTAACTGTGAAATTAAATTGAGCGGTAAACTTAGGTGCTGTAAACCTATTTAATAGATAATATTGAAAGTCTGGTAATGAATTAAAGAAGAAATCCTCTTGTACTTTATTAGGTTTAATATGATAACTCAAATAGCCATTACTCATGCCTGAGAAACAATCACCGCTTACACTAATATTAATGAAATCATTAGTAGTATAAGTTGAACCAGTGAAACCAATTACAGGGTATTCATTACCACCATAAGAAATAGAATATTGATTATAGTTTAATGCTACATTTCTAACCGTATTAGCGGCATTAAATGTATTTTGTAATGAACCCTTAGCTAAGTAATTTAATTGAAAATTATTAACAACTACGTTAGTACTAACCATAAACGTAGATACTTGTGTAATAGGGTTATAAATGTAATTTTGAAAAGTAATACCGCTTTGTGTATAATAATCTGGTGGTAATGAATATATTGGCGTAACATACAAAGATGCTGGCCAGTTAGTAATTATACTTTCTAGTGCAACCCTAACATATTCAGATAGTGAATTAAATAATACATAATTTTTAAGTTCTCTTTTATCAAGATTCAATATTACGCCATTATTATTTGTTAGTATATCAATACTTGATTGTAAACTAGAATTAATACTATTTAAAGTTGTATATTGTGAAAAATTATTAGTTACAAAGATTTTATCAACCTTTGAATCAAGATTTGTGGTAACATAAAAGTTACCCATAGTAAACAATGGGGTACCACCATTACTAGCCAATTGGAAACCGACTAAATCAGGCGTAAATGGGGTATATTCAATTGAATTGTTATATACCACTTTCTGTGCGTAACCAAGTACTTTTATTCTATTACTACTCATTATTAAACTGTTGTGATTGTACTAAAATTCTTACTAAAATCTATGTTATTTCTTTGTTCCCTAATTTCAAATAATGGAACACCGCTATATGCATCTTTAATTTCATAAAGGTCATATTGTGCAAATATTTGATTACTGAAATTATAAATTGTATATATACCATCTTCAAGAGACTTACTTTGGTTACCGAAGATACCATAAGCAAGAGTTTCAATATCGTTATCAACTAATTCAAGTTCAATCATGATTGGGTTGAAGAATGTATTAGTAATTACAACTTGTTGATTTGGTTGACCAATAAATGGTACCGCATTTGTATTTACAACAGACGCTGAATTAGGTGTTACAGTACAAAATATCAATGTTGAGTTATCGTTGAAACGATACCTAATTGCTTTCTGATTTGAATCTGTAAGATTCTGATTAACCGCTTCAGCCCTATTGTTAGATGTAATTACAGTAAATGTATTATGAACCTTAGCATCAGTTGCTGTTAAATTCAAATATTCTACTCTATATCCAGTTAAGCCATTATTTTCAAATCTATTAGCTAAATTTGTTGGTATAGCAGAAATATCAAATAATAAGCCATTAACGTTAGGATATGCTGATAGTACTCCAACATCAACAATTGATGTTCTAATTTCAATTGGTTTAATAATTATTGTATAAAAACCCTTAGCATTAAAAATGCTTACTGGTAGCTTTAAAGTATAGAGACCACCAAACATTTCAAATCCACTAACACCAGATTGTGTACGATTAGGGTTGTTTACCTTAATTAATAAATCACTAGCATTCGTAATTTTAGTTAAGCCATTACTTTGTGTATCCCTAGATGGGGTGTAATCATAAAAAATTTCAATATCATCTGGGGTTACATCCGCAGGTCTGACTATACCATATGTTCCACTGGCCATATTATATTTTTATTAATTCTTCTTTTGTTATTGAGCATTTTGCTCGTTTAGATAAATTTTCCTTCCAAGGAATAAATTCTAAATTATTTATATTACCAATAATTTCAGGTAATATATTATTTTTAAATCCTTCAACTATAGAATATTTATGGTCAAGATGATAAGCTCCCTCAATACCTGTTTTACCACGTTTACCAAAATTATTTAATAGGTGTATTGGTTGCTGGTTTGTAATTTTTTTAACTATTAGTTCATATTGATAGTATTCTTTAATAATGTCAATAAATTCATTATACGGAATATTTCTATATCTTTTAACCAAACCAACTGATGTAGCTTCACTTTTATTTCGCCTATAATCAGTTGTTGATAAATATTTATTTATAAAACTACTAGTTAAACCAGTTTCTAAACTAATTTCTTCCAAACTTTTATACTTATTTAAATATAAATTCTTAATTTTTTCTATCTGCTCATTAGTTAAAAATATTTTTTTACCATTACTGTTACCAATTCTTAATAATCCATTAATTTTTAATAATTGTCTAATTGGTGTTTTTGACACATTAAATTTTAACGCAATTGTTTCACAAGATAATCCAATCGTATACAATTTTTCAATTTCCTTAATTTCAATTTCTGAAAATATTTTTTTTATATTATTCTTACCATTAACCCAAACATTGTGCTCTATTAATAATTTTTTAATATTATTTTTTTGACGACCAAGTTCACCAGCAATTTTTGAAAACGAAATACCAGATTGATATTTACTGATAATTAATTCAATTTCATTTATTGAATACTCCTTCTTTGTATATTGATTACCCATATATTTACTGTTTTGTTAAGTTAAAAAATCCATTACCATACCTAGATAATTCACCAAGTGTAGTAACTTCTGATAATTTCATGTGTTTTTCAAAGACATTTGTTATACCTCTATTTATAAATACATCACTTGTTACTTCTGGTATTGAAGTAATACCAAATAAATAATCATTTATTTTTGTTATAGCTGATAATGAAGTATTGGTTATATTTCGTCCTTGACCAATATATGAAATTGTTGTTATATTTGTTCCTGTAAAATCTTGATAAAGTAACCCATTCGATTGACTTGTTGTTCCACTATTACTATCATTTTTATCAACACCGAAAGAATAAGTAATAGGGTTATTTAAGGATGTTACTACGTCTACACCATTAACAGTTGCGCCACTGATATTAATATAGTTTTCACTATTAACATGAAATCCTACTTGATAAGGTGAATGTGCATTATACGTCTTAACATCATCTAAATACGACTGTGTATTACCTGTAATTACTTTATTATTCTGTGTAAAGTAATCTGAAACTGTCTTACCAGTAAGCCTTAGCGTTGAATCTATAGTATCTGGATTGATATTAGTGTTTTCGATAAATTCTACGTCAGTAAAAATACCAATATTCTCAATATTTTGGGTTAACATTACTTGTATAAAAAATGTAGTAGCCGTTAACGTACCATACGTTGGGCTATTATAATTCCTATCTATGCTATCCTCTAATAATATTTTTCTCTTAATAATTTGCATTATAAAGTTTGTATTTGATATAAATTAACTGTTATGTTAGGTAATCTTGTCGTTATGTCTGTTGTTGCTGTTATATTATTTGAATACGTTGTATCTAACTCATAATAAAAACCATATTGGTTTTTGTAAAGCTTATAACGAGTAAACAAATAATTAACCATGTTATCTATTTTATAGGCTTGATTTGATGTGATAAGATTAGTGACGGAACCTGTCTTAGCATTTATATAACTAGCCCTCATATATAGATAGTTCGGAACATTAACTACATAGTTATCCTTATAATCATAAATATGATAGCCCTCAAAAAATCCAGAATTTCTTAAAGGATTTGATAATATCATTCTTACTGGAATCTGAGAAGCTGATTTAGGATAGCCAGCACTACTACCATTATTACTAGTTGATAAATAATCACCCTTGTGTAATACTGAATAGACTTCTAAATTAGTTATTAGATTTTGATTCAATGTATTATCACTATCAAAAAATCTTAAATAAAGATAACTTTGGGTAAAGAAATTTTTCTCAAAGACTATATCATTATCAACGAAACCAATATCTGAATAATACGATGGCGATACCATTGTATTACCACTTAAAAAAGATAACTGGTATGTAATCGTATTGACTTGATTAAACGCCGAACCATTTGTTGAACCACTAGTTGAACCACTATAAAAACATGGCTTAATTCTTGCTTTTTCATAATCTAAAATAGGATTAATTGAATTAGCTACTTGGTTATCAACGAAATCTGTTTCAATAACCTCACCATTATCAACTGGTTGAAATTGAAGGTTAATTGGTATATTAATTGTGCTGGCAGTTGTACCGCTCAATAATAATCTAGGATTTATTTTATATGTTAGCATACTATATCTACTGAATTAATTTTATGGTTATCTTTCATTATCTGTCCTGACGGGTCAGCTGGAAAAGTGGAATAATATAACTTCCAATAATCAAATGGGTCTTGTCTTTTAAGAACAAAATCATAGTTTTGATAGATATAATGTTTACCATTTAAAAATGGGTAGTTAAGAACTGGTTGATTGATGTCAACATAGCCAATATCCAATAAATCTCGCCATAAGAATCTACCATCTGGCAGAGCTTCAGCATAATTAGGTATATCAATCGTATTTGAGTCACCTTGTTGTATAAAACTACCAAATTCTCTAATTTTTATTAATGAGTGCGCTTGATAATAATAACCCTCTGGTCTAGGACCACCAGCAATAGTAGTACCTGTCGATGATTCTCTATTAATCGTATTAAATCTGTGATTTACAGTGCTCAAAATAACCTCTTGGATTGTTGTTGCATTATATTCCACAACATCACCATAAAAATTTGAATTTGAGCTTAATATGTTACTTTCTAATGGTATAAATGATTTGGTACCACCAGACACATTATGTATAGCTTGAATTATTGGAATTGTGTAGAATGTACTGCCAGTATAAAGGTTCTCAAAAAAATCAATAAATGGTACTTCTAAACCTGATGATATTTTTGAAAAAATACCGTTACTATCGGTTTTTATTATTGTTACATATAATTCACTTAATGGACGGCCTAAATTGTCGACTAACCCATTAACGTCTAAATCCTCAGTAAACATAAATTGAGTTACTGTATCGGTAAATATAGTCTCAGAAAACCCTAAATTAGAGATTTCACAATCGCTTGTTAGAATAGGTGTCTTAAATGTTGTCATCATCTTAGTAAACTTTCTAAAATAATATGTTGATGGTACATTATTATAGATTTTTGACATCCTACTAGTTTCTGAAACTTTTAACCCAATAATATCAATACAGAAGAAATTGTTCTTTAGTGAACCATCATCTAAACCAATTCTTGTAACAGTATAAACACCATCATTATCGGTACCTGTTAATTTAACGGTATCATTAGCTGATAAATTGTGGTTAACTGGAACATATATACCTGTCATTGGTTTACCGCCAACAGTTACATTTAAAGAGGTAACAATTAATAAACCACCATTTATTAAATTATGTGTTGTATCGGTAGCAAATGGATACGTTATTAAAGTATAAAAATTATCAATATTATTGTTTGTAGTATCTGGTGTAAAAGTAAATCTACTTCTTTTAGGTTCCATATCATTAAAATTACAAACTGAGTTTATTGATAGACTGGTAAGGCCAGAAAAATAACCATACCACCCATCAATTTCAATTAAATTCGCAGATAAAGATTCTGGATATGTTAACGGTACACTAAGTGTTTTTAAACTAGTGAAAATTGGTTGATTAAAAATATCCCATGAGTAAGGTCCGTCAATATTAAATAAAACATTACTAATTAATGGATTAATTTTACCAAGTAATCTATAAGTAGTACATGCTTGTCTTTCAGTATTAAACTGTTTGTTTACGTCTAAAATATGATTTATATCATTTGTAGGTAAGAGTTTATTACTCTGACTAAATTCAACATTTGTATAAATGTCAGTATTAACAGACGTTTTACTTAAACTACTGCCCAATAATTCCACTATTTTTTTATCCATTATATAAATGTTTTAGTTAATGAACAACCGTTCTTATCGGTTACTGTAATTGTTATACCACTGGTTGGATAACTTTCCCAACCTGGATTTCCATCAACATTATTTAACGTATAAGGTGCTGGTGAGAAGTTATACGTATCATAAAGTTTACCGCCACCTTTACCACCACCAACTCTAAATGTACCAGTTGGTACACCACCAGATACTAAACCAAGTTCTGAAATATATCTAAATGTCTTAGCTGGACCTGCCTTACCACCACCAGTGGTTTGTGTATGTGCAGTACCAATGAATTCTAATGGTGCTGGTCCCTTAATTGTAACATTTGCTTGAACTAAAGTATTTGCAGCATCAGTAACTTTCATAGTATAATTTCCACCATTAAGTTTATCAAATATTACATTACCATAAATCCCAGTCATATTATAATTTTTACCAATTAAATTTAACGTATATGGTGGATTACCGCCAGTTACAGTTGGTAATATACTACCATTTGCTGTACAACCAGTAGTTACATTATTATCAAATGAATTAGTAGTTAATGTTAATGGTGGTGGTGGTGTTAATGTGAATGATAATTGTTCTGTTTGTCTAGTTGTACCACTATCCGTAACTGTTGCAATATAATCTCCAGCACCAAATCCAGTTAATACATTACCTTGTAATACATTAGTATGGTTTGTTACAACACCGTTACTACTAAACGAAAGATTATATGGTATTGTACCACCGCTTAAATAACTAATTTTTAGTTGACCATTTTTACTTGTTAAAGTCGTTGGTTGACTAATAATATCTAAAAATAACGTAAGCCTTTGTGGTCCAGAAACGTTTACACTTCTAGTAACAACAGTCCCTAACGCATCAGTTGCAATAATTTTATATGTTCCATCCGTTAATCCGCTTACTATTTGACTTTGACTTGGTTTAGTACTTATTATGTTAGTAATACTTGTACCCTCAATAATTGTTGTAAATGGTGCGGTACCATTAATAAAGTAGAATTCAAAACTACCGTCACTAGCAGTTAAAGATGATGATGGGAATGTGTTAACAATTATTGAGAAGTTATCGTTAATGTTTGAAGGGCATTTGGTAAAGTACTTATTCATTAATTTATCATAGGCTGTTTTACCAGCAATTAACCCAAAATAAGTATAGTAAGAACCACCCGATAAGTTATTATAGTTTGAAAATTTATGATACAATGAACCATTAATAGTCGCCCCACTAACACCAAAAGATGTACCGTTAGTTGTCGCTGATAGTGTAGGTATTAATGACGTTGGAAATATGTTATTACTTGAACCAAATACGTTTAATAAAGTGTAGGCATCACGAATATACTTATGAATACTATTAGTAACTTCTAGTGAGTCGCTAGTATCGTAAATTTCACCTATTTTAATTTCGGTAATTAATGTCGAGCCGCTTGTTTCAGGTATATCAACTCCTAATTCACATTGTCTTTTAATATTTAAACTATTATTTGTTCCAACACCAAGACATGTTGCATTAAAAAATAATCCACGTTGATTATTTAATGAAAATATACCACTTTCTAAATAGTTTACAAGACCAATACTTGTATTTTCATATACAATTGGTGGTAATTTATAACTAGTCGGTGACAATAAATCAATTATTTTTGGATAACCTTGCCAATCGCACTCAAATACAGCACCCAAATTGGTAATATCAGTAGCAAATAATTTTTTACCGCCACTAAAATTAGTCATTGGTGAATAGTATAACATACCATCAACTTTTCTAATTAAACCTTCATTAATTGACGCTGTTAATGAAGCTTGTTCGGAATTACCAATTAAATCAGGGGATGAAAATGAAACCTCACCTTCAATACATGAATTATTATCTTCATAACAATCAGCATCACAATATTTTGCGGTACCATTATGTTTTTGTTTATATTTTAACAAATATGCATATAGTGAACCATTAATCCAATCATTATAGAAGTCCATTTGGTAGATTTCCAAGTTGACGGCCAATGAGGTTGCAATACAATCCTTAAAATCGTCAATACTAGTATCATGACCATCACCGCCACCTGGTGAATAAATTATTGAGTTGTCATCAACTTTACATTCTAATGTGAGATAGTTAATATGCCCAAGGTCCCATAAACAAAAGCTTACAATACCTAAATCAAAACATGGTGGTCTAAGAATGAAATTAATTGGTCCAAGTATAAACTTATTTATTGCGAAAACGATGCCAGCAATGAATGTATTTAATAAACAAACTATTGTAAAAATAATTTGGTTAACTGTTGTTCCATCAGTATTTGCAGTATTATATGGGAATTTATTAAAATTATTGCATTTATCGACATCTTTAATACCTAGATATTTGTTTTTACCAAATAATACGTTACTTGGGTTATATTTAGGTATGAAATTTTTAACTGTATATATTTTGTTCCAATGTAAGTCAGTAAAATTAGCATCATTTGTTGTTTCATCAAAAGAGTAATCAATATTACTTGGCGTTGCTGGATTATTAGGAACTAAATAATGTGCTCTAGTCCTTAAACGACCAATATCGCCAGTTTGATTCATACCGATTCTAAATCTAACCCTACTTCTAGTTGCAATACCTATATTTGAGTCTGAAGATGGTATTAACTGACCAAATTCATCAGTTACCATATAATCTAAATTCATTGGTATTTGGTACGCCCACGCCCCATCATTATCTATTAGTTGTCCACCATTAACATCAAAGGACTCAACCTGATTGTCAATGGTTTTTCGTATCATTTCTATTGTGCCACTACTAGTTTCTTGTTCACACATTACGCCAGTCTTTCTTCTTGGTATACAACGTTTATCTATACTATGTTTACCACCATCACCGAAAATACTACCCATAAACATTGCCGCTGGAGTAATATTATAGTTCATATCGAAGTCTAATCGGTTAATACCAACTTGACAGTTGTTTAAATCACCCCAAAATGGTTGAACATTAACGGATGCGTTTGCGCTCTTAATTTGTGGTAAAGAATTTATATTTGTATTTGATTTAAACTTTGTTGGACTATAAAACATTGAAGCTGGCGCACCTTGTGCCATTAAATCATAAGGCTTCTGAGACGCAATTCCAATATTTGAAATATCCATATCAACATGTACAACATGATTACCTAATGGTACTCCAAAAAGCATGAAATCACCAGCATAATTAGTAGTTGTGGTAAATTGATAATACTTTTTATAGACATAAAGCATATCGTCATTATCCAATATTTCTCGTTTGGTTGGGAATGTACCGATTGCCGTATAACATGGGTCATTACTATCTGAAATGCTAGGTAAGAGATTATACCTAACACCGTCTGAATTTACATCTGTAACAGCTTTATATGGATATAAACCGCTTATATGTGGGTCTGAACTATCAATATCATCCAATGGGACAAATACCGATACTTTAACATTTGGTACTCCAAATCCTGAGTTAATAATAACACGGCCAACAATAGCACCATAATCAGAACAAAAACTTTGATAAGCATTTTGTTGTGATATATTTAAAGAAAGGACCTCGATGAAATCAAAGTCCTGTTCAATTTTTACCTTAAGATATTTATCTGAACCATTTGGTGTGGTTCTGATTCTAATTGTTTCACCCATTTTAATAAATTATTTCCTTCATTTCATCATCATCAATATCATCTTTAAAAGCCGTCTTTAAAACTTTTGTTACAACTTTCATTAATCCGAATCCGTCTAAATTACCCTTACTGATTACTAGGACATAGAAAAGCCCACCAATACTGATGGGTATTATAAACGGAATAGCTACAACAAATAATATAACCCTAACTATATAATCAAGTATTGTCTTACCTAATGATTTATCTTCAATGACTTTGGTTTCTAAATTACCCTTATTTTTACAATTACATCCCATAATTCTGTTTTCTTTTAATATACTAATCTAAACCAAAAAGAAAACTTTATTTAACTCTTCAAGTGTAATTGAAGAATTAGTTGCTTTAGCTCTATTATCTTCCCAAGGTAAAAACTCTAAATTATTTATATTACCAAGAATTTCAGGGGAAATCCCACATTTAAAGCCTTCCAATATTGAAAATTTATGGTCAAGTTGATATGCACCGTTAATACCTGATAAACCACGAAATTCATAATTCGGTAAGTTTTTAATATCTTGTTTTCTAGTATAATACCATACATCCTTTTTATATTTTTTAAATGCTGGTAAAGTTAAAATATATTCATCGTATGTTAAATTTAATTTATTGGCTAATTTAGTATCAATAGCAATATCTAACTTTCTAGTTAAATTATATTTTTTTAAAATCCTCTGTGGTACTGTTGATGATACACCTAAAATTTTACCTATTTCAACAGTTGATAAATTATCAACTAAATAAAGTTTTTTAATTAAGTCATGACGTTTATTTCTTTCATTTATTTGGTTCTTAATATCATTTACAAATATTTTATTACAGATTAAACAAAAATAGCGTTGTTTACCATTATTTGTACCTTCTTTCCTAGTTACACCATTACAGTGCACACATTTAATTTTACAATGTTCTTTACTTGTATCAATGTTTAATTTTTTTAAGCGTAGTCTAATTGTTTCAGTATTACAACTATATAATGTAGCAATATACCTAATACTTTTACCCTCTTTTTTTAATCTAATTAATTCAATATTATTTATTTTTTCTAACATACTAATAAATATATAAAAATTGGTAAAACTACTCAAATGTTTTAAACTTATTTAATTCTAACAATTATATTAGTTGAAGGGTTTAAAATTTCAAACATTGTCATTGGTTCACCAAATAAGGTATATTCTTGGCTAATATCTATCTGGCCTGTTGTTGGGTCTAAATAAGGTTGTGATATTTGATTAACTGAATATTTACCACCGACTAAATTATAAACTCTTAAATCAATTACGTTAACAACACCTGGCACAGAGTTAACCGTTTGACTCAAATTAGCTAAATAAATATTTTCGCCCATATCGAAATTATTAACATCCATAAAGCTTCTAACATCGTTAACAATCTGACCAACAATTTGTGATTGTGGATATGATTTATCAGCATAGACATCAATCTGGAATTGTAAATTAACAATTTTAGCATTTAATACCTCAACATAATCATTCATCATTCTATAGTCCGATAAGTATGTTGCAATATTATTTATTAATGTACTAGTACTACTATTATCTAAATTACCATTTGAATTTAAACCCATTATATAGATTTGAATTTTATTTTGATGTTCAACAACCCCAACTTTAAATGGAACACCATACTTACTATTCATAAGTGATATAATTGATTGATAATCTTTAATCGTTACAGCCCTATTTTGAGCTGAGAAGTTATATCTAACTAAATTCCTTATCTCATTGATTGAAGGAGCGTCACGGCCACCTAATGCTGGAATAGGGTTATTTACACTTAAAGATGACTTAACAGCATTATTAATTGTTTGATTACTACCATTTATAATGAAGTTCATCTGACCAACACCATTAATGATACCTTGCCCAATATTTGTATCGGCACCACCGCCAACTCTATAACTAACAAATAATGTTGTACTTGGTGATAGAGTTGTACCTAAAGATAAATTATTAATAAAGTCTCCAATTTGATTAATTAATGCTGAAGAAACACCGAAGTTATATAATGAACTAGTATCTTGATTACCGCCACCAAATATTAATTTTGTGAATCCTAAATCGGTATACTCTCTAATAAATTTTTGGTTAACAGTAATGTATTTACCAGCTACAACTGATGGATTATCCGATATAGTATTGTAATCTGGAACAAATAATGTATCTTCCGCTAAGGCATCAACTTCATACCATTTATTTTTAGTATTAGCAAATTGTTGTTGTGTTGGGTCACTAGTAAAATTAGTACCGTTAAGAGTGATTACTGAATTAATTGATAATACGTTATTATCTGGTAACATAATTTCTAGGAATGGCACAACATCTGAAGTTGAAATTACCCTCTTATAGATTTTAGTATAACCATTAATAACGATTTCACGCTTAGTTACTGTATAGTTTAGTAAGTTACCATTTGCATCAAAATTAGGTATTATAATTCTATTTGGAATACCACCAACACTGAATGGTGAAGAAAAATCAATATCATATTGAGTTTCAAATATTTTACCGCCGCCGCTAACCTGAGCACCAGCTTGAATCAATGGGGTGTATGAAATATCAAATGTATTTCCGTATACTGGTATCGTTACTGAGAAATCAACAATAGTTGCTGATGGTCTAGTGTTTGGTACCTTTAAACCAAATGTTCGAGCCATTGATAATACTGAACTTCTTTGCTGAGCATAATCTAATTGTGCTTCTTGGAACATTCTGTCAGTATTAAATGACAACATGTCACCTACCGCAGCATTCAATTCTAATAACATCATACCAACGGATGCATCATTAAAATCATTGAATATATCTGGATAATATTGTTTAACCATGTTAACCAAATCGGTCCTTATATCAGCGAAATTTCTACTTGTGTAACTAACTCTTTGTGTGTTTTGTGCCATTTTAAATGTTTATTATAACTAAGTCATCCATAGCGAATACACCTTCAGTAATCGTATAGGTTAATGTAACAGTCGCCAAATATTGATTATTTGGTGATTGATTTATATCTAATGTATTGATTTGTAAATTTGGAAGATACTTTTTAACGCTTGCGCTAATCTCACTTTTAAGATTATCCAATGTAATCCTATCGTTTGGTTCAAAAATGAACTTAATTAAATCGGTACCAAAGTTAGGATTGTATAAACGTTGCCCTTTCCTAGTTAATAATAGATGCATAAGGTCAGCTTTTACCGCTCTTTGGGTATCTGAATTAAGATTTAATAGGAAACCTTGTGGGCTATCTTTAAAGGGGAAATCTATGTTTATATACTTATTACTTGCCATAAATACTTTTCTTGATAAATATGATAAGAATAGTTTTTTATAAGTAAACAAAAAAAAAGCACCCACTTGGGGTGCTTTAATTTATCTATTGGTTTTTATAGGATAATAAATTGAATTTATTATGTTCTGAACTAAATTATCATGTTTCATACTAAACAGTTGTTATCTCACAACCACCTGCGCCACATGCGACCTCGCCACTTAAATTAGTGTTATCAATTAATTCAACTACCTTAGTTAAATCAATATCATTAAGGCTTTTCATCATATTTTCATATCTCTCTTTACTACAATCTTCAAAAGGAGCTTGGATATAACTTCCACCATCATAAGGTAATACTGAAATACCGTTAAAGTTTTCTCTATTCTCCCACATCCAATTACCAACTGCTGGCCACTCATTTAATTTGTATACTAATAAACCAGTTTCGTCTTTCTTATCTTCTAAGATTGGCATAGAATTTGAGTCAAGAATTACTTCACCATTTTCATCTAACTTATTAACCTTTTCAATTTCTTTTTTGATTGATACTGTTACTGATACGTTGTGTGTATTTTGACCATCTCTGTGACCTTCTCTAACCCAATCAATATTCAACTTAGAAACTCTATCTAATAATTGCATTGGTGATTCAAATCTAAATATTGAACCTTCTGGAGCTTTAACTGGTAATGAAATTACCGCTTGTTCCTTTGGTTTGAAATATTCATCTTCAACAAGTTCTGGGTGGAACATTAATAAGTAAGTATAGATTGCTTCGTTTTTACCGACACGGATACGTCTGATATAATAATCATTGTGCCATGCGTGAATACCAGAAGCGGTACCTAAAACTAATGAACTCGTACCTGATGGTTTAACTGTTGTTGTTCTAGCAGCTTTATTAATACCGATTAATTTAGCAACTCTAGCATTTTCTAACTTAACAACCTTAGCCGCAGCTTTAAGGTCATAATCTAGTACAACACCTGAACCAATACCTGTCATACCAACACCAATTAATGCATCCTTCTCGGTTGTTCTTTTCCATACGTCACGAAGATAATGGAAGTTAGTATAACCAGCTTGAAGTGTACCTATTAATGATGCCGCTTTACATCTAGCATCTAAATCTTCTTGGGATTCAATATCCGATACATTGACTTCACAAAGATTACAGAATTGATATGGTCTAAGACCTATTTCGCAACATGGATTAGTACCCCAATCTTTATCGTTAGAGAAATACACACCTGGTTCACCAGCATTACTATCTTCAATCTTTTTCCAAAGCTTTAAAAACGTATCCTGAGTTATCTTATGTCTAAGTATAACTGCTGAATTATTTGCACGACCTCTTTGTGGGTTTAGTTCCCACCAAGCACCAGATTTAGCAGAAAGCATTTCTTCGTCATCAATTGAGAATAAAGAAATTAATGCTGCCCTACGGATACCACCAGTTAAAACGGCATCAGCAATAAAGCAAATAATATCATGTACTTCAATTGGTGTTAATTTTGTTGTGTCTTGTTTAGCATCCAATATTTTTTTAATATTGTGAATACAGTCTTTTAATGGTTGAGGACCTGGCGCACGTCCACCGCTAGTAACCAATAATGCGCCCTTTTGTCTAATATCAGAGAAATCAAAATCAGGTGTTGAAAGACCTTCAAAATAAGCTTTCATAAGCGTCTTGATAGCATCTGCCCATCCTTCTATAGAGTCACTTACTAAAAAACGTCTACTTCTATTAGGGTTTGGTTTTCTGATTTCTGGTAATTCTTCAACATGATGTTTTTGTACTGAGAAACCAACACCAGTACCGCCTAATAAAAGAAACATTGTTTCACCGAAAGCTCTATAATCATCAATTGGAAGATAGGCACAGTTATATATTCTATTAGGTGAAATTTCGATTGGTTTACCACCGAATTGTAATGACCTCATTGAGGGTAATACTTTTTTATTATAAACTAGTTCATACGCCTTTTCAATTTCCTCAACAATTTGAGGATACTTCTTTTGGTGCATTTCTTTATTTCTAGTTACTAACTCTTCCCACGTCTCACGTCTGTTTAGTTCTGGGATATACTTAGCATATTTCATATGCACGGTGACATCCGATAAAATTTTTGTCGATAAATCCATTTTAATTAATTTGTTTATTTGTTATACTGTCCCTTCACCTTGAGTTGTACTACCTAAATCATTCATTAGCTTTTTCATTTTCTGTCTTTCTTCAAGAGCTTTAGCTGCTCTCATAGTATCGGACATTTCTTGGTCTTTCTTGTACTCAACTTGGCTCTTACCAACCATATTCGTAGACATATCTATCTGAATATTAGCATTATTAAATGTAATATTTTCAAAGATTACACCATCCTTACCAAACCTAGATTTAAGAATTGCCATATTAGCAGTTCCAGCTTCTTTCTGGTCAAGCGACTTAGCTATAGACACTACAAAGTGTCCTATTTGTCCTTTCTTTATTGAACCACCCATTTGGTCTGACTGTACTAATGGTGAACCAATTGAACTTCTGTTACCTTGTACCGCTGTCCATCCAGCAATGTCATACTCAGCCAACATTGATTCAAATTGTCTCATTACTTGGCCCTCACCAACATTAACATCATCAACGCTCCTAGAAGGAACAACGCAATCTATGTAGTCCAATAAAACGATGTCTGGTTTAAACCCTTGTGCCATCAACTTTCTTATGTACTGCTTAATCATTGGTATCGTAGTACCATCACTTGGGAATTTCTTAAGACGTAAGATACCTTTTTCTTCACCTTTACGTTTAATTAATTCCTTTAATTCATCTTTATGAAGGGATAAATCGTTTAAATTGTAACCTGACCAACAAGATAGATGCTTTCTCTGAATTACCTTAGGCATATCTTCAAAAAATATCTGTAATACATTATAACCGAGATTCTTGGCCGTATTACCTATCTTAGTCATCATTGTTGTTTTACCAACACCAAATGGTGCTAGTATTATTGCTAATTCACTCCTAGATAAACCACCATCCATAACCTCATCTAAACCCTTAATACCAGTTGGTATTGGTTTTCTAAAGTCATCGACAAGGACAGCATCAATGTCGTCTAAAACATTGATGCCATTATCCTTACTATCCCCATGTTCAAGTGCTTTCTTTATAATAGTTTCACACTCGTCATATGAGTCAGTCTCGCCTTTATCAAGTAGGGCTTGTATTTGTCTGATAGCCTTTTGTAACTCTTGGTGTTTACAAAAAGTCATTGCTATTCTTTGTACCTCAAGACAATCATTTAAGTTAACATCTTCAATCTTTTTTAACTTAGTAATTGTATAGGCTTTGTCAAACTCATTAAGATTTTTATTTGATAATCTAATTCTTAGGCTACCAATATCAGGAATGATATTGTCTTTACTATAGGCATCTTTAATTGATGCTATGATTAGTTTTGAACTTGAGTCATAGAAGTAGTTTGGGTCTAATATATCAATTATTGACTCAGCGAATTTTGTATCTATTAATAATTGTGCTATAAGTCTTACTTGGAAGTCATCACCTAAATCTTGGAAACTATCTCTATTGTTTTTTGCCATTTTCTAATCTTGTTTTGAAATCTTGTTTTAATAAATATACCCGAATTGACCCTACGGACAATTAAATTATTGTATATTTTTTTTCGCTTAGCGAATCCTTGATTTCGGTTATTATTTGAGGTATAATTTCTTTTATGTCCACTTGATACCTCACTTGTGGTGGAAACCAATTGCCAGAGAATGCGCTCTTGGCGATTGGATTTTTGTCAACACGAATCTCAAATTCGAATACATCTTCCTTCTCGAAGTTATTCTTTGGTTCATCGTTCTTCATGTTATATGGGTTAAAATTCTTCCATAAATAATCAATAGCTTTATGCTTTAGACTACGTGGAATAATACCCATAGACCCGAAAGTCCCATTATTCATACCGACTATTCGGTCCATTAATTCCTTAAGTTCTAAGGACTTAACTGATTTCTCATTAAAGTCTTTGATATTGAAATATCTCTGACAAATAATGTGCTTGTTGATGTAAAGAAGAAACTCAAATCTTTGTTCTTCAATTCTTTTGGTTGTGGTGTTTGTTATCATACGATTTCTTCGTTTTTTAATTGTCTATCCCTAAATTTTTTAAAGGGTAATAAGTATTCTGGGTAACGTGTTGGTCCAATGGTTCTTTCTAAACCATCCTTTTTCATTTTATCATAAACTTCTTTAATTGTTCGGTTACTTGAATCAAGTTTACCATCAATCAAATCGTTAATCTTAACGATTGCGGAATCAGTCATTAACGGTTCCTTAAGGTTAATTATCTTAGTATTAATTTCATAGAATTTATCACCTTGACTACCATCAGTCACACCGTTAACTATGTTGTCTAACGATTTTAAGGCTGGTTTTTTACTAGTTACCCTTTCTTCTTGTAGAACCTTCGCTCGCTCGATTATCTGGTCAAGAGTGACCTTATTTTGAGTTAGCTCAGGGAAAAGATTAAGCAATGTCTTCTCCTTAACACCTTTAATACCTTTAATAGTATCAGAAGTATCTCCAGCAATAATTTTAATTACGCCTATATTTTCATAATAGTGTGGGAAGAATTCTGAGTAGTTATGTGGGGTAACATATGCTTTAAGGTCACAAAAATAAATTCTAACATCTTCCTCTATCAACTGAGATAAATCCCTGTCAAGTGTACAAATAGTTATTTTTTCATTAGGTTCCCTCTGACCACAATAATAAGCAATAAAGTCATCACTTTCAACAACATCATCCATTAATTGCTTAATACATAATTCATCAAGATATTCCCAAATTTTATTTCTTTGTTCAAGCTCTGATGCATCTGTTGGATGTGTACCATTGATATAGTCTTTATCCCTATCTCCCTTATACTCAGGGTAAATATTAAATCTTAATTTTCCGCTTAGATTACCGTCCCAAAATACATAAATCCTGTGGTATAAATCTTCGGTTAGAAGTTTTCGTAGAATCGTAAGGAACTGATACAGTCCACCGATATGTTCACCTCTGTGATTATATTCACCCTTGGCCCCAAAGAAGCCAAATTTAAATAAGGCATTCCCATCGACCAAGAGTGTATTAATAATTTGTTGTTTTTCGCCATCTTTTGGCGGTCTTTTGTTCAATTTTAGTTATATTAAACAGTTAAAAAATCTTGTTTCTATTCTCTAGTATCCTCACCTTCAAAGGTACCCTCAATTTCAGTAAATTCAACTTCAGCTTCATAGCTAACATTTAATGCGTCATGAATAAACTGTCGCTTTTCTTTTTTGTAAACATCTAACTCATCTGGGTTAACATAACCATGTGGTGTTGATGCAATCTCACCGTTACGTTCAATACCTGTTACATGGTTCTTTTCACATCTAATCTTAGCTTGTGTACCATATTGGAAATTCTGCCCTAACGCTGTAGCTGTCAACTTACTAGTACCGTGAGTTAGAATACCACCGATATGTACTATAATACGTGAATTAAAGAACATAAATTCACCACCTTTGTGTTTAATAACTGTACCATTCATACTATCCAACCATATCTTCTGAACACAAATTAAAGTATTTGTATACTCACTGTCAACGGCACGACTAGAAGGAATTTTAAAGTTTACTATGGCTTGAAACACACCCATGGCACCAGCATTCCACATGTTATTACTTGTACTTGAACAAGCGGATTTATAACAATTAAGTGTACCAATAGAATCCCAAAGGAATACAATGTTTCTTGGTATTAAACCATCTTCTTGTTTCTTTAAAACCTCAGAAATAAAAAGAGCTACATCTTCAATAACAGGTTCACCTCTTGTTGGTTTTGTTGTCATCTTACTATCCTTGTGGTCGTAACACTTATATTTTTCATATAAGTCACGACTTTTCATTAAAATAAACCCATCTGGAACCTCTTCAACCTCACCAGTTTCTAAGTTAACCTTTTCTTTAAATTTCACACCTATTTGTTTAGCGTGTGTCGTGTTCCAGTTACCCTCAGTTTCAATTACAACTGGTAAGTCACCTATTTGTTGAGCACCTACAATAGCTTCATAAAAAGCTGTTGATTTACCCGTATTTGAATAACCCCTAACTAAGCTTACAAAGCCTCTAGGAAAACCTGGTAATTTTAATGAGTCATGCCATGCTTTCGAAAGCGGTACCCAAGTTAACTCTTTATCTTTAGTTTGTGTATTTAAACCTTCACTACTTGTAAATGAATCTAGGTCAAATTCTTGTTTAGGTATAATTTTCTTTTCTGGTTTTTTCGCCATTTTGGTTTTGTTTTTATCTATGTTATTTTCTTAATAGTAATGGGTAGCAAAATCACTACCCATTATATTAAAATGTTTTGGTTCTACCACCTTAGAAGGGAAGGTCATCTTCAGCTTCTGCTTCATCAGCTGGTGCCGCAGGTGTTGGTTCAACTAAATTAGTTGCAGCAACTGTAACGTTTGGCTTTACGTTAGATACCCCAAGACTGATTTCAGTGTCTGCCTTAGCAGTTTCTGTTTGTACACCAACCAAACGGCTGTCTACATACTTTTTAGCTTCCTTGTCGTAAACTGGAACACCACCTTTAACGATGATTTCAAGATACTCGTAAGTCTTAACACCGAATACATCTTCCCAAGTTTGTTCATCAGCTAACCAAGCGGCAGCTTTTGCTTCATCTTCACTCAATGGTGATGGGTCAAGTGGTGTAATGGATGTTACAACCGATTTACGATTAGCATTTCTACCAATCATAATAGCCAAATCCCTACCAGTTTGTGCGTGGGTAATGTCCTTCTTGATGGCTTGTAAAACACCATAAATTTTGTCAATTACACCTTCCTTACGGTAGTCGTGATTAAATCTCCAGAACTTAGGTCCATGGTCTTCATCTTCTCTGTCAATTACCTTAACGATGTACATCAACTTAGCGTTGTACTTCTTAGCAAGTTCTTTGTCAGCTTCAGCAGAAGAAGCTCTAAGCACATCATTCGCTTCACAGAATGGGCATGGTTGGTTTTTTTCTTTTTGAAGACAAATGAAAGTCTTCCAATCACCATCAACTTGGATTGTGTGGCCGTAAACCTCAACGAATGGTGAGGTACCATCTTTAGTTGCTAAGATTCTAACGTTCTTAGACGCTGAATTTTGCTTGTCAGTTAATTTAGTACCGAAGTAATTCTTTTCATCGTACTTAGAAACCGCTTTCTTAGCTTTTGGTTTTGTGTTGTTTTCGTACTGACCTAACATGGCCATTAACGCATTGTTTTGTTCGCTCATCTCTCTTGTTTTTAATTTTAATTTAAGTTTTTAACTATCTTATTTGTATGTATAATATACTAAAAGTTTTTTCAAAGTCAAGTATTTTTTGGTTAAACTACACATCTTTTGGTAAGTTAATTATGATGCAAATATACGAACAAAAAATGAGATATGCAACAAATATTTTAAAAAACCCTTAAAATAAAAAAGGAGTACTTATGTACTCCCTTTCTTAAATGTCTTCTTCTTCATATTCGTCCCCTTTTACGTTAAACGAATTTTTTAACTGACTGCTGGCGAACGTATTATCTATATCATCTTTCCTAAGAACATATTCTTTAGGTTTATCATTAGCACCTGTATCATAACCTTCAACATCTTTCCAATAATCATTTAATTTGATATTAAAAGGATATGAATCTAATGACCTCATTTCCAGCTTTTCAACTGGTGTAGGATTTCTTTTAACGATTTCTTTTTCAAGTGAATCAATTTTATGGCTAATAGAAGCCATTGCATCTACCTTTTGAGCAAGCTTTGAGAATTGTTGCATTAAACGACTAGCTTTATGACTAGCTTTATCCGCTGAATGTTTAGCACCTTCAGTACTATCTACCAATTCAGTAACATCAATGTCAACCTCATCCTCACCAGATGCTGTTTCCATATCGTCACCCATGTCATCACCCATGTCATCACCAGTACCAAATAAATTTTCATCATCTGTACCTGCATCAGCACCTGCTTCTGGTCCTTGTGCTGGTGCCGCTGGTGCCGCTGGTGCCGCTGGTGCCGCTGGTGCCG
>JGI24891J29808_1000405_pt1 | contig 27815 bp, 23 predicted proteins | sample FreactcultuFSWF8_FD_29808 | JGI IMG/M metagenome (IMG submission 29808) | reverse complement strand
CTTCTTCTTTTTTTTTTTTTTTTCCCTTCGAGCAAACTATTACTTTACTATCCTCTTTCTTCGTCGCTTGTTCTTCTTTCAATCTCACGTTGTTTTCGCTGTTTGGTTCGTTAGGTATCGTTTCTTCATTCTCTGCTTGTTTTCCCGCTGGATAAGGCTTGAAGATCAGGGTTATGTTGTTGGTATATTGCTTTAGATGATCCATGTGTGTGTTTAATCGCACAAAAGGATGTTCTTTGTCTTGGATTGAGTGGTGATGGTTCAAGCAGTTCCCATGTCAGTCTATAGAGTAGTAGTCTGCTTTCATATTAAACAAAGGAGAAGTATCAGAGAGATGAGAACAGAGCGATCGACCAAGCGTTTATTCCTAGAGCAGAAGGAACGATTTACTGCGCAATTCAAGGGTGGAAACAGTGGTCGAGCGATGAGTTAATCGCTTCTTCCCGCTCAGGTAGGAATCGACCTTTCTGTTTCCAGTTGGCATAAATTTGTTTGGAACTATTGCCAAGAGCGCTACAATGGTTGGATATCACTCAATTGATTCTTTTACAAGTATCGAGGTACGCTGGAGAGCGTTTGACTAGCAGTACGACAGCAGATGTCTTCTGAAAAACAATCTAAAGATGGCTTGGAGGATATGGTGTTGTCATTTATCATAGCTCGGCTTCGTTAGACTCGTCTGTTCTTGCAATGCCTGTGGCTCTCGCATATTGTAAAAGACCCCCTCCGCCGATACGCATAATGCTAACGGAAGGAAAGCAGTTTAGGCAAAGTAAGCAGACTTCTCGCCTTCATCACCTCCACCTTCATCTTCCTTCTCCAGAACCTCTCTTCTGTGTCTGTAGAATTTGTTCAGACAATCAGTCTTCCTCTGCTCACTCCATCCCTCAAGCACAAGTGCAAACTCCGTCGCATCGGCAAAGCCATAGAACTCTGCCATCGAGCAGAACAATCTCTTCCTCACGAACTCGGGCGGCTTGTACTTGTACGGTAGCTTCTTCTCATCCTCAAGATCATTCCTGACATCCTGTGACTTCTCAAACGCGTATTCATTGGATAGATCGAAGTCCGTGCCAGCAGCCATGGCACGTTTGGACAGTTGTGCTTCCATCTTGGATGAGCCGATGACATCGTTGTTGTCGTGTGTGTACTCTACACCAGCCATGTTGAGAATTGCTTGTACAGCGCGAGCTTGTCGTTTGGTTTCCGTGTCTAATTCATCCTCATGCTTTTTCTTCTTCTTGATGCCTTCGCCAGTGATTTCGGCGGCGAGCTGGAACATTGCATCATCATCACCCTTGTTAGTATCGTCATTTTCATCATCGTCGGCGTCTTGGGATGTGTCGAGCCCAACTACACTGACGCCGGCCTTGGATTCGGCGATGTTGGTCTTGTTCACAATGTCACGAAGGACAAGGTTCTCGCCTTCGTAGCTGAAAAGGTTCAAGAGACCGAAAATCTCACCCTTCTTATCGGCCGTGTCCTGTACACCACGGAAGTAGCGACGTTCTGTGGATGCGTTGTAAGCGATGTTGGCTTGTTGCTGCTTGTAGATTTGACGGGCGTAGACAATCTCTTCAACAGTACCGGCGGAGATCAGGCGGAACACTTCAACATCTCGGAGTTGTCCCATACGGTAGGCACGGTCCTGAGCTTGCAAATCCCAACTCGGATTCCAGTTCGGGTCGAATATGACGACTTTGTTGGCCGAGGTGATGTTCAGACCTACACCACCAGCTTTCGTACTGATGAGGAAGACAAATTGTGTCTCGTTGGCATTGAAGTCGTCGACAGCTGTCGTGCGGTCTTCATACTTCATGCTACCATCAAGGTAGGAAACATTGTAGCTTGTAGTTGATTTGAAGAGCATCTGAAGCATTTTGAGAAGACGGACTGAGTGGCTAAAAACGAGCACTTTGTCGCCATTTGAGTGCCAGAACTTGAGAAGCTTGCGCAGCACTTTCCACTTCCCACAAAAGTCGGACTTGGCGTAGTTGGTAATCTGATCACGGTTGGTGTACATATCGAGCCAATTGTCGGGGAGTGCTAACTGAAGGTTCTCCAACTCCTTGTCTTGCATTTCCTTTGAGTCTTTGCTTTGAGGGCAGAGAAGAGCGAGGTGGTTGGCCAGCTTTTGTAGAGTCATGAGCATGGGAAAGACGTGATGCTGCCATTTGCCGCGATCAGGGATCTCCTGGTAACAACACCATCCTCTTTTCTTGCTAGACGAGCAGTCACAAGGATCAGACGAACGTCGGATGTAGTCAATCTTGTCACTGTCAACAAGATTCATGTAAGCTTCAGATTGTGCGTCCGAGAGAGGACAGAAGACCACTCGATCGGTCTTCTTCGGCAGCTGATGTGCAATCAGAGACTTCATTCGACGTCTGAAGTATGGTGGTAGCAAATTCTTGACCAATTTCTCAGCGACTCTTCTGCAGATGGCCAGCTGAGCGTTAGTGGTATCATGAGATTGTCCAAGTTTGAGTGGACCACTGATACTTTGTCTCCATTCGGCCATGGTGCCAAATTTGCCGGGGTTGGTCCAGTTGAGAAGAGTCCAAAATTCATCGTACTTGTTTTGAACAGCAGTACCAGTGAGACCGATTCTGCACAAAGCGTTGACTTCGTTCATGGCCTTGCTGATCTCTGAGCTTCGCTCCTTGATAGTGTGACATTCATCAGCAATAACACAATCCCATTCGATCATGTTGATTTCGCCGCGGTGATTACGATAGGTTGTGTAAGTCGTGATCATGATCTCAAGTCTGCCCATCCTCGCAGCAGACAAGACAGCAGAGCGACTCGCATTGGCTCCGTGGTAGGTGTCGTGATGCCAGAACCCCCAACGATCAAGCTCTGATTTCCAATTGTCCATTAAAGATCCGGGACAGACCAGAAGAACTCTTGGATACCAACGACCTTCACGTCGCATCTTTCGCATTCGCTTGATATCGCGCTCGTCTCCAGTCTTGCCAAACGCAGCCGTCAGGAACGCAATGACCTGGATAGTCTTGCCCAAGCCCATGTCATCACCTAGAATGCCACCTTCTTGGAAGACGAAGAGCTCGTGCAGAAACTTGGCACCATCTACCTGATAGTCTCGCAGCCATTGCGCAATTGGCGCTGGAATGACACCGTGTGAGTCCTTCAACTCAATATCTTTGTACTCTTGCGACGGCTCAACATTGCGAAGCATGGGTCGCTCCTGCAACTCTTCCAATCTCTCGTCATCGGTAAAGTAGACAGCATCGTAATTGGGAGGTCTCGAGAAGACATCCTCACCTATCTCGGCACGGTCTCTGTTCCATTTCGATTTTCGAGTTTGCAGGAACTGAGGCAAGGTGCTTTCGGGCAACTCATCCTCAGAGTCTGTTGCGTAAATATCGTTGGCCTTGAACTTGCGCTGATTGGGCTTTTTTGATTCGAGAAGAGCTTGCTTCTTCTTGCCAACCATGGCACTTGCTTTGGCCTTTGCTTTTTTGTTACGAGCAGCAGTGACCTTTCTTTGATCGGACTTGCGAGATTTGAACTTTTCGAAAGCGTTGTCCTCTTCGTCTTCGTCGAAGACAATCCGGTCGCCATCGTCATCTCTTGGGCGTTTCCGACCAGCTTTCTTAGAGTCATCAGAGTTAAGAAGATCACTGTCGGTATTGTCTGAGTTGTTGAAGGTGTCAAGCAAATTCACTTGTCTGGAGGTGTGCTTGACAATATCGAGGTCGTCGAGATCACTGGCATCTCCTTCGTCCATGACTTCAATTTGGCGATCAAGTTTATGATCACGCAGGTGAGAGCGAGTGGCGCTCAGGTAGGGAGGCATATTGGTGTATGAAGCAAGGAAAGTCGACAGTTCAGGGTGGAATATGGTATCTGAGTGAGATTGGCATGCAGCAAAGTCGCGTCAACATCATTTCGACATGTCTCGTCAAATCGTGAAAGTGTTGGAAAGAACGAGTTGGACAAAGAGCAGGCAACACTCGAGGGAAACACCAAAGAAGCGCGGAAGACGCGACAAGCCGGGATTCAGCCGAAGCTGTAAATGGCAATGACGACAAAAATTGAAGATTAATTATTCTCAGAGAGCTGTCGCATTACCAACACATCACACACACAACAATGCCTTTAGACACATCATCATACACGCTTGCGCATCTGCGACTGGATGGAAGAAGGTGGAATGAACTGCGACGATGCCACGGACAGATGTCGACACAAGCGGCCGCCGATGGATCGAGCTACCTTGAGATGGGCAACACGAAGGTCATTTGTACAGTCACTGGCCCGACGGAATCAAGGCGTGCAGGAGGTCTCGGTGGTGCCGAAGCAAAGATCGAAGTTGAGATTGGTCTGGCTGGCTTCAGCGGTGTCGAGCGCAAGAGGCGTGGAAAGGGTGACAAGTGAGTTGCGACTGTATCCACCATGCGACAAGATACTGATGCAATCCACAGACGCACAAGCGAGATGCAACATACTATCGCTTCAGCTTTCGCAGACACCCTGTCAACACAACTGTACCCGCACAGCACAATCACCATCAACCTCCACATCCTCTCTCAGGATGGCTCGCTAATGGCCGCTTGCATCAACGCTTCCACTCTCGCTCTCATCGACGCCGGTATCCCCATGACCGACTACATCTCAGCCTGTACAGCCGGCAGTACCGCTTCATACGCTTCCAACGACGAACAGGCCGACCCTCTACTCGATCTGAACGGCATGGAGGAGCAAGAGCTGCCTTTCTGTACTGTCGCAACATTGGGCACGGATGACAAGATCAGTGTCTTGATGATGGAGACTAGAGTTCAGCTCGCTCGTCTGGAAGCTATGATTGCTGTCGGCGTCGACGGCTGCAAGCAGATCAGAAACACTCTTGACGGCATCGTCCGCCAGCACGGAAACTCTTTGCTGCAAAAGACTGTCACTTGAGATGTCAAGTCGCAGACACCATCGAAAGATACCCATAGGTACCCAGCTTCTCTTGTATACGAGACTCAAAAGACATTATGCCGAGGTCAATTCTGGACCCGATCAGGACGCAGAGACACCGACAGTCCTCAAGGCCTTCACGCCGCGCCCTATAGGAGCCTTGTCGCGATTCAAACTCGCCGCAGAGAAATGCCGACAAAGGATCCACAACCGTACCGTGTAGCTTGCGCACAACAAAGAAGACAGGCTCAAACGTACCATAGACGAGCAGAGAAGACGGCAAAATGTATATGAGAAATAAATTTTCAAAGAGGCCGATCCACCAGGGATCAAGACCACCTTTCCACTACAAACGCTTTTCTGATTATACATTAAATCCTCCAGCGAGCATGTCGCGCACCAGGCGTCTGATCATGCCGCAATCGTTTCCTCAAACCACATCCTTGACATCCTTGGGCGCAACCTCCGTAGTCTCCTCGCTAATCTCTCCCAATTTGTCCTCCGCGAAGTCATAAGAGTTCAACTCCATATCCTCCCAAGTCAACGCAACACTACCCTTCCTCTGCATGCCCGTCATACTCCTCAACCCCTTGTTACTCACACAACTTCCCTGTCTAGTTGTTCTCTCTCCCTCTGTCATCACCGTCCCCTCTTTCGTAGCCACGGTAGGCGTATCTGAAATTCTCTTGTCGAGAGAAGTCGCCCAGTGCAATACGGAAACGGCGAACAGGATGTCGAGGTTGCATAGCATTAGACAAATCCAACCCTTTTCTCCCTCGAGGCCGGCGAGGACGCCGAGGTTTACGGCCGTGGAGATCAAAGTGCAGCAGCTGCCGATGAAAGTGCGCATGGCCATTGTCTTGAGCGCGATTTTTGATTCGCTTTGGCTATTCTGCGTGCTTTCGCCGCCGTACAATTTCTTCAGCGGGGCGAGGAAGAGGAAGGTAAGATAGATCTGTGCAAACTTATCAGTATACTATTCATGTTTTTGGCAAGAAGGAAGAGAGAGGATATATGACTTACATTCAAGACAATCTCGAAACTGGTCAGAGGGAATAGGATATCTTTGTTTATGCCAATGACGCATTTGCCATCTTTACCGATGTAGGCGATACGGTAGACGAAGGACAGGATTACCAAAACCACATATGGCAATATCACGCCAAAGACGTTGAAGAGGTATAACTTGTCTTTAAGGCGAGACTCCCATGGATTTCTAATGATGAACACTTTCTCCACCAAGAAATAGTAGAGGAGGACTTTTGTGCTCATATAGCAGAGAATGCCTGTTTCTAATCAGCATTTCAATCATTGACAGTTGTAGAAACGGAGGTTTACTTACACAGTAGGATCGCACCGTCGCAGATTCGCACGTCCTCGTTGATGTTGTAGGATTTTGTGAGGATGGCCGTGGTGATGATGAAGAGCAAGCTGTCGGTGTAGATGGCGAGGACTAGCCATTGAGGTACTTGCATGCGTCGCCAGTTGCTGATTGAGGTTGTGCGGCGGGTGATGCAGAACGCGAGGACGATGGTCGTCAGCATCATGAGTGTGATCGTGACCACTCTTCCCACTGTCGGGATTTGCATGCCGGTTGACGGGTCGGCCATGACTGATATGATGTCTGTCGTCTGGAAGAAAGAAAGAGGACCAAGAAGAGAAGATGGCAGATTAGAAGCTAAGATAGATGTTGTTGAAGGTCGATAATGTTATTGAAGAGACAAGTCGTTAACAGATTTCGAGATGAACTTGCCACATACCAGACGAGGCACCCAGTATATATCAACCCAGAAAACGATGAACAGCCATGATGCCCAAGAAGTATCGGTATTGAAATGGGCTTGTGGAATCAGAGACCCGTTGCACACAAGTGAGCGACTCTATCTATCCGTTGTTCGGCTTCAACGTTTCTCCCCGGCACTCACGAATTGGGAGTGATGCGAAAGGCGCAGCTGAAGAACTAGATCGCTCTTACCACGTGGGAATGGATTCTATTGATTTTCTTTGATTCTGTATGATCCATGGTAGTTTATTGTGAGAAGGGAAGTTGAAGCCGTGGTGTTGATGGATGGTCGTTGTTGCTTCGGGAGATCGTCGCCGGACGGTTCTTTCCTTGTTTCTCACCTTTTGCACGATCGTGTTTTGTTCCATCAAGGAATCTCCCATAAAATCACAGGCAATGGTATACAGTGATGCAAAGGCGCAATATTACGTTGATGACGATGAAGGCTTGAAGGCTTGAAGCCATGAAGCCATGAAGCCATGAGAAATCTTCATGTCTCAGCTGACTCGCAGCATCAGTAAGCCAAAAGAGCAGTTGGCATAAATATTCCATCGACTCCACCATCATCAGGGCTGTGAATGTCTTTCCCTACCAGATGTCTTTCCCTACGAAATGTCATCGTCTTTTTGTCTTGCCTTACCCTCTCATTTCTCCCTTACAACATTGTCTCTCGGCTTGTCAACTACCGGCACCAGGAAATACTCGTCTTCCATCCACCATTAATTCGTCTCTTATAGTCGTTCTTTAGAACCCCACGAATGATACTTCCTGACTTGAGCTATTGCTGAACTCGATATACTTCTCGCATATCGAAACCCTAGATCCTCCACCCTCACTAATCACCAGCAGGCCCAAGACTCCGCCGCGGAGGATACTCCAACAGTCCCGTTGCAACTACAAACGTCCGGCAAGTGTATACATTGTCCGCCAACTGTCCTTACCCACAACTCCCGAGATCCTTCGCAAGTGCCTCTGACATAGCCAGAGTAATCTCAGGTACACCGTTCTCGGTGCGAGCGAATGACTCCATGGGCCCTGATCGGTGAAGACCGAGAGCTGATTAAGCATCCCTCTGACTCGTGATTATGGTCCCAAATAGCTGTATACCAGTTACCTACGTCCGTATGCATGGAGCATCTCGTACAACAAGGTAAGCATAGCCGCAACTTGGAGATTTCTCAAAGCATATCGCTGTCGGACCTGAAACTCTATTCTGAGAAACCTGACAAATGCTCACGGAAGCAAAGAGTACCCGAACCTGCATACCACTATCAAAAGGTTATGTTGCGTATATCATAAGCCTTGTGATGGAATTGACAGAAATGACAAGTGTCGAGAGAGCAAGTGCAGCCTCGACATGCCTCGAATTCAACACTTCCAATTGGGGTCATTGTATCCGATATCTGCATCACCCAGACCATGTATCATGCTGTCAATCTCGACGAGACATCAACTTTGCGAGACTATCACCTTGTTACAATCATAATCCATCAAGAGACTCTAATTACTAATATCAACTATGGCCACTAGACAAGCATCTCACGAACACAAATCAAGATCCTCCACCATCAATTGTCCTCCATAAGCAAATTTCCATGACCACTCCAACATCTCCACAATCTCACTGAAGCAATTTTCCCCTCTACCATTCCCATCCATCCTATCCTCCATACTTCTTACTCACGCCAAGCACAAAAATTACCCAATAAACCCCATCCACCGTTGTCACCCGGATGTTAGACTCACACCGTTTACAACAATTCCGGCATTGGATGCGCTGACTCGCGGACACTTGAGCCTATCGGTATCCAGTCTACATTGTCTTGGAGATATGTCAAATAGTTCTAGACTTTCACCCCCCCAACCCTAGAGTTTTGGATGATGGTGCTTGATTTTGGAAAATTGGTTGGCCAGATGGTAAAAGACTGGGATTTGGGGTTTGGAGATGATGGCACCAATGAACATTTTGTGATAAGTCTTCTTAAGTCGGAAGGGGTTGTAAGAATGATCAATTGAATGAGGAAGGGGAAGTTAGTTAAGAAAAATCTGATTCTTATGTCGCGTGTTTGATACATTATTGATGCATCTAAGCGTCTACAGAAAGATACAAGATAGCAAGAGTGCCCAACCACATGTCCCATACCAAGCATGCAAATCAACGCCGTATACAATTATGAACATTGCAAAAAAGAAACAAAAATGCCACCCTAGCATAATCCGTCCTCTCCAACCACTAATGCAAAAGATTCGAAAAATCCTCTATCCTCTACCAACTCCATCCCCATCCATGACGTTCACATGTGACATGCCGCACTCCCTCTTGTCATCACATCCAACCAGCCAACCTCTCAATCTTCGGCACCAAATCCGGAATCCTGAAAGGTTTCGCAATACTATCATCCATCCCCGCTTCCAACGCCATGTTCGTCTGTTCCTGTCTCGCGTTTGCCGACACCGCAATAATAGGGATATGTCCCATCAGTTTGCCCTCTTTCTCATATTGTCTGATCATCTTTGTCGCTTCTAATCCATTCATTTTGGGCATTTCTATATCCATGAGGATTACGGAGAGGGAAGGGGCGGAGGAAGGGTTGCCGCGCCAGTGTTTTGTGGTACGTAGGTAGTCGAGGCAGTCGAGACCGTTGTCGGCGACGGCGACGGTGTAGGCGTGATTGGTGAGTTGTTTGCGGAGCACTTTTTGGTTTACCGCATTATCTTCGACGACGAGAATGTTGATGTCGGCAGATGATTTCTTGATTTTCTGTTTGAGCTGGATGGGCAAACCCTTGGTGGAAGCGGGTGCATCGGTATGGTGTGTTTTGACAAAGAAGGCGAACGTACTACCAACGTCCAGTGTAGAAGCAACTCCAATCTCGCCTCCTTGCAACTCCGAGAGCTCGCGCGAGATGAACAAACCAAGACCAGAGCCGCCATATTCAGTTTCCGTGCGAGCCGAGCCTTGAGAAAATCGAGCAAAGATGCGTGTTTTCTCCTCCGCGCTCATGCCGCGTCCAGTGTCCTCGACAGTAAACCAGAGATAGAAACTATGCGATTCAAACTCGGCGGAGTCGTAGACCGAGTCGTGCAATGAGTGTGCGACCACGAAGTCAATATCTGGGAGCACGTTCTCCGAAGGGCGAATCCTGGATGCACCAGCGCGTATGGTGACCTTTCTGAGTTGTTTCTTCTTGCAAAACTTGATTGCATTCGTCAGAAGGTTGATCAGGACCTGTTGAACTCGACCAGGATCTAGCATGGCCCAGCTGACGTTCAGTTCCACGAGAGACGGGTGTGCTTGCGTTTGTAATTGTACGTTGCTCCTTTGGGCCTCGGCTTCGAACATCTTTTCAACATCGCGTAGCAGAGCCGTTACTTTGACGGCAGAGGGTGTGATCTGAAGAAGATTTGAGTCAAGCTTTGACAGCACCAAGATATCATCGACAATTCTAGCAAGGATTGAGTTAGCACATTTGTCATTAATTAAGACCTTTGATTTAAAGGCGTACCCTTTTTGATGCTGAGTGCAGGATATGATAGTATTGATGGAATCGACAGCGTTAGCGATGAGTTCTCGAAGCTTGTTTCCAGATTCTGATTTTGGGGCAGAAGCTAGACGACTCGCGAGGTCTAACATATCGGCCAATGTGTCTTGAGCAGCGTCCGCGCAGTGAAACACTGCGGAGAGAGGGTTGCGGATTTCGTGCGATACCATGTCGATGAAGTTTGACGATTGACGCTTGGCTTCCAAAGCTTCTTGCGCCTTCATGTGTTGCACCGTCTCTGCGAATTTCAATGCTGAAATGTCGAGCATAGTGCCGATGATGCCTTTGATGGACCCGTCTTCTTTGTATTCAGGTAGCACTGATGCAGTCACCCACACAGGGCCGATGACCACTCCATTTCCATCCGACCACCTGCGTCGAAGTCTGAACTGAGTACTCACTGCTTTGTTAGCAGCAATGACCTCTGTCCACATACTTCGGACGAGCTCAAGATCCTCTTCGTAGACTATCATCGACCAATCGATCTGCTCAAAGGCTACCACCGGGTGACCGGTTATTTCGAACCATGCGCGGTTGCAGTAAGAAAGATGGTGATGGCTCTGAGATCCAAAAAATATGGCGACGGGCGCTAATTCTGCGAAATTCGCAAATCGTTGCTCCCACGCTTTGGCTCTTTCGAGGGCTTGCAAACGCTGTGCAGATTCTGTTTCCCGTAATTTGGTATCTTGGATGTTAGTGACACATCCAGATACGCTTGTGACAATACCATCTTTAAGTACTGGTACCACCGCAGCCAATACCCAGAGGCCTTCATTTTTGGGACCCCTGTATCTCATCTCAAAAGTGCAAGATTGTCCGCTAGTTGCACATTTCCATTTCGGCATGAGATACTCGGTGTCCTCGGGATAAGTCAGGTCCAGGAAAACCAGTTCCTTTTCATGCATCATTTCGGGTGGACAGGCTGTCATCTTGCTAAAGGCGTCGTTGGCATATATTAGGCGGCCCTCGAGATCGTAATTGAAAACCCCGACATTGGCCATATCCACGACTTCAAGGGTACGTTGGAGTTCCTCGTTCACAGCCACTACTTCTTTGTCGCGATCTGCGAGTGCGGTAACAAGGAGGTGTTGTTCTGAGGCGACTGCAGCTGCGCGGCGACGTTGATTGCGTGCCTGTTCCTCTGATTGCAGAGCAGAGGTCACAGCATTGCTTAGACATCGAGTAAATTCATTCATCCATTCCCGATATGCGTCGTTATAAGGCCGTTTTGGATCGATCCCGAGGAATAGGTATGCGATGACTTTTTGTGACCTGTTAGAACTTATTGGACATAGTAGACAGTCTTGCGCTGACAGCGACCATGTGGGCTTGGGAGTCTCGTTAGATCGGAAAAGTATCGGATCTGATAGATCCGATAAAAGCTCAAAGTGACCAGGATCCAGCTCGGCGGGTAAGTGCGAGGTGATCTCTGAACTCCCGACGGCTCCTTCTAGCTTGAATCGCATCGTCTGGGTTGGTTCCGGAGATGTGTCGATGCAATACTCTGAGTCTGGATCTGAGCTTGCAGTGTATAGAAAGGCAAAAGGAAAGAGAAACGGATCCAAGGCTAAGCTTTGCGGAATGCTTTGCCAAAATGTGAGAGGGTCCTGGACAACGTTCCAAGCAGTATTGAGGGCTCGAATGGCAGCTCGTCTCTTCTCTGCCAGCATTGTCTCCGTCGAATCCGTTAAAGACACGTAGACGCCTTGTGCGTAACCAGCTAGTGGGACAATGGTCCAACGAACATAGACCCGTTCGAGGAATCCATTACGTAGATATACCAGTGGCTGGTCTTCCACCTGGACTCGTCGTCTTGTGCGCTCCGCAGTCTCCAAAGGCCCAGAAATGAGATCCTGAGCCACCTCGCCCCAGGCCTCGATGACGTTCTGTCCTAAGGCGTGAGGATGCCTGTCCCCACAGAGCTCTGAATATGCCTCATTGTAAAACAGTATACGATCCGGTCCGAGAATGAGGGAACGCGGGTTCGGATCGAGTAGAGAAATCTGACAAAGTTGTATGAGATCCTGAGGCCATGATTCCAAAGGTCCAAGAGATGTCGAGGCCCAATCCGCATTCCTGATGTATCCTAAATGCTCATCCAGATGTAAATCTCCAGTATTCGATTCGAACAATATTCCCTGTTGTGCAGTCTTCGTGATGTGTGAGGAAGGGAATTCCTTTGCAGGGCTGACGGCATGCATACTCGCAAGATTTGAGTCTCGCGGTACGAATGAGAAAGACATGGGGCTGTCTAGCTATTTGGAAGAAGTTCCTGGACCTGCTGTCGTCACAAACAGGGAAGTAGCGATGGACGTGCCCTCGTTGGTGTTGTGAGTTTTGAGGCTCTCGGCTTCGGCAGTTAATCTAAATGTAGGGCCCGGATCGGAATCGCATGCCCACGGCAGTGATGCGCGTGAGGGTGTAGGGGGAATTGGCTTCACCTGCTTGAGAACCAGGTCAATTCATGCCTTGTCGTCGATATGGGGATAAGAAATTCTTGCGAAGAAGGTAGTGGCAAAAAGTAGTTGGACACCGTGGAGCTGCGGTTTGAGGAGTAGAGTTTGTTGACGTGCAAATCAGTGATCTAGACTGTGGGTGGCGTCTTGTTGACAACGAGTCGGCTCCGCGTTGGGAATGCTTCAGATGCGAGTCACCCTCATCAAAGAGTCAAGAGCGACCCAAAGTTGTCCCCCGTCACTATAAATCACGCGATTGATACGATCGTGCTCGGAGTAGCTTGGTATGACAGCATTTAGTCCATGAGAGAAAGCAAGGAGCTGGATGTACGTTATGCTTGATGGATCTAATATTACAAAACAAGACCGCAGAAGGAAACGCGGGCTTGGGGAGAACATCGGATCGTTACGGTAGGACGTGTTACGCTATTGGCGTCGCTTTATCACTATCAATCATTTGTCTGAAGTCTTCACAATCTTGCTACGAGGAAGCTCGCGACAATGCGGACATAGCCATTCGCCCTTTGGTTCCGCTTTGAGGTCGACACAACCCCAGTGGAACCATTGATGAGGACAGTCGTCGTTGTCGCAGGCAACCATGTCACCGAATGACACGCGCTGACAGACACAATAGACTTGAGTGTCGTCTTCTTCTCCCTCAGCATCAGGTTCGGCGTCTTCACCCTCTTCATCTGAGACGGCGGAGGCTGCTCGAGTACCGCGCAGTCTTGACCGAGGTTCCACAGTGCCGTCAATTCCTATTGGCAGCGTTGATGGTGTCGGACTGACACTGCCTCGTGATGAGGAGGGTGTTGGTGATGTGAGATGACGCTTGCGATCTCCCTTCTTCAAGGCTGCATTACCGGACCTGATGCGTTTTCTATTCGAACCAGGAGCAGATGCTTGATGTGGCGCAATCTTCTTGTTATGTGGTGCCTTCTTGTTAGGTTGGGCAGATCCAGCACGACTTGAACTGGGGATGGGTGTACCAGCCTTGGGAGTTCCAGTAGATGGGCCAAGCGACGATTGTCTCAAAGAGGAGGCTGTAGTGGGAATGTTACCAGTCATAGAACTATTGAGACGACGTCGTTTGTTTGCATCGGCGCTGCTTTCTCGCTGTGACCTCGCTGATGGACTGTTGAGATGCGGTTGGCTGAGTAGGGCATTTTGTGCGTTCAGAGGCGATGATGTTCGTGCGTTGACAGCTGCCATGCGAGCCATGGCGGCATTCGCAATGTTAGGCGCACCACCAGATTGGGCCGAATTGATAGCCATAGCACTTGTTGGGGCATTGCTCGTGGCAACGCTACCTGCTTCAGGCTGCAACAAGGACGGCAATGTCGGGTCTGGAGGCATTTGTTCGCTGTTTACAAGATCGCGCAACTTGACGTCAAATCTTCTCACATTTCGGTCAAGCTGAGAGGATCAGCATTTACTCACAACTGTCGGTGTCGAACATATCAGAACATACCAATCTCAAGGCCTTCTCACTTAGACCCAGTTTCTCAGCCTGCAGAATCTCGATGCGATCAAAATTCGCCATGATGACTTTACTGAGACCATCTTCCTTGGGATTCTTGACATGGCCGCCCTGAGCTCTGACGAAATTCTGTATTGACTTGTCGCGTGAATTGATGACATCGCGCAAATCTTGGATGTGTTGATCTTTTGCTTGGATTTCTTCCAGTAAATGAGCTATTTCTGCCGGCAAGTTTGCGACTGGGCGAAAAGTCAGCATTTGAGTCACTGAAGGTAAGCATAAGGATGGATTACCGTCGTGACAGAATTGATCCAAGACGGTCGCGGCATCATCAGTGCCAATGGCAGCCATTTTTTGATGGAAAGCGAGCTGAAATGGATGGTCTTTGATGACTTTGGTTGACGAGTTGGTGGTCGAGTGAAGGTGGGAGAAGTCGCGAGTCGCGACTTCACAAACAGAGTCACAAAGTGAATGGAAGCAAAGCAACGAATAGCGCTTTCTTCGGACGCAAAGGAGAGAAGTATTTTGGCAAACTCTCAACACCCCTTCTAGATCATAAAGTTCATCGATATCTTTTGGTGAGTATTGTTTAACAGGATAATTCAGCAATTAGCAATTCACAGCAAGATGCGAGCAGCGGCGCGCCAAGCACAATTGCGCATCACGGAGCAGACTCGGCGCGAGACGGACGAATGTGGAGACGACCTTCTCGAAGCTCGAGACGATGCCGAGGACGAGCAAGAGGCTCTCTCTAGCGAAAACGACTCGTCCTCTGCCTACGAAGGAGACGACCATGTCGACCAGCCGGTGAGCTACAGAGACTCTCGACGCGACCAAGACTACGCATACAATGTCCGCCGATCCTACAACCTAAGAGACATCCAAGGACGCATCGACTCTGTCTTGCATAGAAGCAGCAACGCAGCCCCGACCAGAATCCCGCTCAGAAGCGCGCCCGCCAATCCAAAGAGACAATCGCTTGGAGCTTACTTTGGTCAGATCCCAGTCGCGCCCATGTCGGGACGACCAAGTAATGGCGTCCCTCGCCAGAACATGCGCGATGCCATAGTCCAGCAATGGGATCCACCGCGTCGCACCAATGGTCAATCACGACCAGGTCACACTACTGGAGCTCCGCCAACACCACCCATGAACGACAGCGAGGAGGAACATGCCGAAAGACAAAGGACGTTGCGCGAGAAGATCATGCAACAAGTCGAAGACAACGGCATTGAGCGCCCTCAAGGCTACACTGTGTCATACCATTACAACCGTCGCGTCGAGAACATGCATTTTGGTCGCACACATCCCATGAAGCCATGGCGTTTGACTCTGACCAAGCATCTTGTCATGGGCTACGGTCTCCAGTTCGCCATGGACAACTATGACGCTCTTCCTGCAAGCAAAGAGACCGTCGCTGCATTTCACGATGAAGACTATGTCGATTTCCTCTCAAGAGTTTCGCCTCAGACTTTCGATGAGTTGTGCAAAGTGTACGAAGATCGCATCCCGCAAAGTTACCCTGGAGAGATTGTTAAGCTCGGTCCCTTCAACCTATCTCCTTCACCAGGTGCAGATTGTCCCGTATTCGATGGCATGCAGGAATACCTCTTCTTATACACTGGTGCCACCATGGAAGCTGTCTCGGCCTTGACGAATCATCAGTCTGACATCGCAATCAACTGGTCTGGCGGTCTTCATCACGCACACAAGTCTGAAGCTTCAGGTTTCTGCTACATCAATGACATTGTTCTTGGCATTCTCGAACTGCTCAAATGTCATCAACGTGTCTTGTACATCGACATCGACGTTCATCATGGCGATGGTGTCGAGGAAGCATTTGCAAGCAGCGACAGAGTAATGACACTGTCCTTTCACCGCTACGGTATCATAGACGAAGACTCAAGAGAGAAACATCTGTTCTTCCCAGGCACTGGAGCGCTGAACAGCAATGGCAACGAGAAGAGCATCGGCAACCACTTTGCCCTCAACGTGCCCATTCCCAAGGGTATCGACGACGATCAGTTCCTCTACCTCTTCAAATCCATCACTGGTCGCACACTAGAGCACTTCCGCCCACAAGCTATTGTTCTTCAATGTGGCGCTGACTCACTCGGTGGTGACCGTCTTGGTCAGTTCAACCTCAACATTCGCGCTCACGGTGAATGTCTTGCGTTCGTCAAGAAGGCCGGTGTGCCTCTTCTCATTCTCGGTGGAGGTGGCTATACCGCTCGCAACGTCGCTCGCGCATGGACTCACGAAACCGCTCTTGCCGTCGGTGCGACTCTCAATGAAGAATTGCCAATGCACATCGTACCACGCCCACAAGCATTCATCGGCAAGGAGCATGGTGACGGCCGTTTATACCCCGAACTTGCTGGCTTCCACAAGAACAATGTCACGCAGAAAGAATTGGATCTGTTAGTCGAGCACTGCCACGAAGAGTTGAGATATATCAAACACGCACCTAGTGTCGTCATGGAAAGTCTTCCAGGCAGAGCACAGATGGACGCCGCCAGAAGACAAGTAGACGACGAAATGGAAGCCGACCGCGCTGCAGAAAGTGGCAGAGGCGAACGCGAAAGACGCAGACGTGAAAGAGGCACCGGTATTCGTGGAGAATTGAGATAAGACACAGGAAAAACAAGGCGTCTTCGATTTAGGAAGTGACGACGGGCATGACATGTTGGGCGTTTATGGTTTTGCTGGTGAGATACCCTTCGGGTTCGTTTTCTTTTCAATCTTCGACCTTCTATACCAGCAGAAAAAAACACATTTGTATTATTCTCATCGTGCTTTGCAGTCTAGATTCCACCTTGAGATCATCAGCGGCAACACGAAAATCCATCGAACAGATCTTGCATTGTGGCCCTCGCGAAAATACTTGAGTTCTGGTGGGTGGTCCTGCGCCCTTGTGCATTTGGCGAATCGCGATTGAGCGCCTGCCGTGGTGGCTTTTAACATGCATGATACTATGCATGAATCTGTATAGCGGGTCGCATTCGGCTGTCATTTGCTTTCCATTATAAACTTGCAGACATGCATAACTTACTGCTTACATGTTTCAGGTCCATCGCACTGGAAGCTGACTGCGCAAAGTCCAACATAAGTTAATGGTGTGACGAACGCAGGCGATCCTTTAACCTTCATGCCGTCAATGAGTTCTCTCACTTTTGGACTAGGGACGGGTCAAAATTCTGCACTGATATAGCAGTTTGACTGATGTCTGCTACTAACACTGAGATTCCTGCACCTTGGAGGTCTCAATACTGCAGATTACAGTCATGATGAAAGTTGCATTCCTTCTAGCATTGAGCGTTTCTTTTGCTTCTGCTATTAGCATATTCACAGACAAAGGCCCTATTGTATCACGATTTGGTATTCCTGGTGAGTCAACGTTGACAACCATCTCCCCAGAAGGACTAACCGATTCTTGCAACAGGACTGAATGCTTCATACAACTACGCCACCGTAGGAGGTACGTGGAAAGAGCGACTGACGGATCGCTTGTGAACCTAGCCAGAGCTGAGGAAGAGTAAATGCAAAAGATCGATCGATGATCAAGGGAGGAATCGAACTCAAGACCTACAAAAGAGAAACTCGGAGTGACGATGAGTTTAGAGAACAGGGGAGCCCGACCCCCACACCATAGGATTTACCACCGCCGTAGCAGGGTCCCCAATGGAGGAGTCCAACTGGTCCGCTGTCTCGATGGAAGATTCCTGAACACGGTGGAATATAAAGGCTCACCAGGGGATTGAATGAGTGTTGGCGGATCTCAAGACGACTTGCCAGAACAGGATAATCCTCTCATTCGTAAGTAGAGAGCAGATGTATTGCAACTTCCTCATCGTTGACAAAACCACAGCACTATCTTACCAAGTTAACTTAGAAACCACTAGCGTTTTCAGCAACGACCCTCAACGCGTCTTCGTGGAGACTGAGAACTATATCACAAAAGAGACAGGCCTGTTGACAGGTAAGAATGGAATCCCTACATTAGAGACGTTCGGAGAGCCATCACTGACCCATTCAAGGCAACGGTGGTGACATCGTCGGATTCCTCAAAGTGACCAACCAGTCATGGGCCAACATGAGCTCAACCACCGCCCACGACTTTCCAACAACATTTCCCGCAGATTGGCCAGAGATCGAAATGTACGCGATACACATCCACCCCACACATCTATTCCACCAAGCAGGCTGACGTATCCTTACCCAGCGCACCCTTCGATATCGGCCTAAACGACGGCGTCCGCAATTTCGCCAGTATGGCAATAGGTCTCCTCGCCACTTTTAGCAGAGGCAACATAACCATCTCCTCTTCAAGTACCGCAGACGCCCCTATCATCAATCCAGCTTTCCTCACCCACCCCCACGACCTCATCCTCGCCATCACAGCATCCAAATTCGCCCGCCATCTCACTTCCACCTCCTCCCTGCACTCTGCCATCATCGAAGAAGTAATCCCAGGCCCTGCTGTTAGTTGGACCTCTCTATCTATCTTACTATAAGATCATATAGCTGTTGCACTGCATGATGTATTTAAGCACTAGCAATCTGTCCGATGAGAGAGCAAGAAAAGCCTCCTCTCTGTGGACGAAAATCGCCTTCTCGAAAAACATCATGCCTTGCAGCAGACTCATTTTTAGAAAAAAAAACACACGTCCGGAGTAATGTTTCTCCCTGTTTATAAAACCCTACTTCACACATCTCTAAAACCACTTCTTTGTCTTCCCTTACCACCCTTCTCCGTTTCTGCGTTATACTTTGCAGATATATCTGCAAACTGCTGTAAACCCCATGCTAAATCTTCAATTCTATCATCTCTCGGGTCCCGCCCCGAGGGCCGAGCGGAAGGTCGCAAACGAGGTCGATGACGCTTCTTTAGATCTCCTTGTGCCGGGCTCTGCCTCTCCTTTTTCGTTTTTGTATCTCACCATACGACTGTGAGGTGCGGGATTAGGCAAGAGACTCGGCATCATCGACCTGGTTCGCGACGTCCGCTCGGGCTCTCCTACGTTTAGAAAGTCGTGTAGATAGAGGAGTGAGCACACCCGGTATATCTGTTCCGAGGACCGTGTGAGGGACATTGCAAGGAAATTGAGGTAGATGCAAAGACAACGACACTAGGTTTGGGATGGTCTTATACTACATTCATGTAGAAGCGAGTGTAGTGCGAATACAAAAAAACTTGGTAATAGAAGGACAATGGTAGTTTTGCAGCATCTCATAGCGAATAGAAGGTATATCAGGATGTTGACGTAATGCAGGATGTTTTTCGAAGAATGCAACTTTCCAGTGAGAGGTTTTAAAGTGCGGATAAGACAACTCGAGTCGAAAGACAATGGTGGGTTTGTAGGATCTCATAGCGGACAACGAGTATATCAGTGAGATGATGTGATGCAAGATGTTTTTCGAAGAATGCAACTTTCCAGTGAGAAGCCTTGAAGTGTGTCATCTCCTACTTGACAGAGGTGTCTACAGAGACTGTAGCAATACAAAATGTCAATTCTGATTTGAGAGTTTGTCCAGTGAGGAGGCCTTGAAACATGCCATCTCACAGGTGCTAGAGATGGTAGTTGAACACTGCAGTGACGCAAGTTGTTTTTCCGAGCAACCAGAACATTCCACTGAGATACTTTGAAATCCACCATCCCCTGGCTGACAGAAATGTCGATGCGAGCTTGCAGTAATACAGGAAGTACTCCTGGTAGAAGCATTTAGCCAGTGAGATGCTATACAATCTCACGGCTAACACGGGCTCAACATGCGCTTGCTGTTATACAAGATGTTTTTCGAGCAATCAGGATGTTCACCAAGATGATCTGAGCTCCGCCATGTCCCAAGTAGCAGAGATGCCTCATTCTGGCTCGCTGCAATGCATGAAATAGTCCTGGTATGAGATTTTGTCCTGTGAGATAGCAGAGAACATGCTCCTTCTCCCAGCCGACATCAGTACCCTTGTGAGCTTTGACAGCCGATATCATGTAGATGATGTTGTTCAGAGATGGATGTCTTGAGTATTCGATGATGTTTGATTGTAATGTGTAGGGTATAAAGCTATCTCATCAGGAAGCATCAGCTTCTTCTCGCAAAATGTTGATGCAATGCAATGTTCTTCGTGTCCTCCAGTCTTCCTCTAGAACCAAGCCAATGTCCACAGAGCGGGAAGATGAGGCCATCTCTCCTGCCACTCGCCGAGGATGATGGGCACTCTTGCATCAAAGCCATCTCTTGAGCTTCCGGTAGCAGAGTCGAAGCTGTCGGTACTTCCAGTCTTCTCGGCGTGGATGCGGCGCTCGTCTTGTGCAGCAGCATTCAGCTCATCAGCAAGCTCGAGGATGGCTCTTCCTCCCACCAGGGCTTCTTCGTGGTTATCCTTAATATCAACGTTGAAGACATGGACAGGTCTGTTGAGCGGGCTTCCTCTTGACAGCAAATCGTCAACAACGGCTTCCCAGCAGCGGTCTTCGCAGGTTATGACGATATCGACTGTGCCTGATTCGGTACCCTGAGCGCCCATATCATTCGTGTAGACAGGATCGCCAGGGATGGGAGCGTTGGCGTAGCGCTTGCCAACACGAGGGTATCCGATCCTCCAATCTTGCCAGCGCTCAGGACCCCACTTGATGTTTCTGTTACGGTCGAGCATGGGCAGGATACCGTTCGCGCGGTACAGGCGGGCATCTTTGCTTTCCAGCTCGCGGTACATGCTATCGTACGAAGTGTTGTTGAAGTTGTAGATGTTCGGTTGTGTGATGCTTGGACCGGGCAGACGGACTAGCGAGCCCGTGCCGAAGGAGATTGTGGGATATTTCTGGTTGCTGCCAGCGAGGCGAAGATGTGCTTCCATCGATCTGGTCACCGTATTAGTACGGCAATTGAGCGAGAGGACGTGTCATGACGGCGACAAGACAGGAGACGTGATGGAAAGGCATTTGCTTTGTATTTCGGCGAGTATATACGTTTATGCAGAGAGGGAGGCAGAGCAAGAGAAGACATGGGCCGTCTTGACAAAGCAGGCACAGAGGTCGAGAAAAGAGAGACACGGGTCACGACATGACTACAGTCAACATACCTGTTGTTGTTACTGGCGCACACGGTACAGAAGCGCAGCTTGAAGCTCTCTTCACCCTTTGGCTGCTGAGGCGTGTCTTGGTCATTTGCGCCATCTAAGGCTTGGACCGAAGAGTCTGGCTGTGCCTCTGCTGGTGGAGGAGGTGGAGGAGGCGGCGGGGGAGCACTCTGAGCAGCAGGCGCCGGTCTTCTCCGAGGGTCGGCAGACATGGCTGTATGATGTGATATGCAGATGGGGAAGGAGGAGGAGGGAGGTCGAGATAGGCGTAGACGTCGCGCAGGCTGATCGCTCTAGCTGAGACGCGGTTGCAGACTCTTCGGGAAGGTGAAGTCGACAAAACGAATACTGAATAGAGTGCTGTTACGCGTCAGTCCAGATGCACTTGATAGTGAGGGCGCGTGACTGATGTGTAGTGGAAGAGGGGTTGTTTCAGGTGTTTGCGTATAAGGTAAAAGTTGACTCCTCAGCCTCCGAAGAGATAGGACAGCTCCAATAAGTTTAATCTCATCATGTGATTGGTGTACAAGGGGAAGGTGCGCTTGCTGCAGGAACTTACCAGGTGAAGGTCAATCAGCGGGGATAGGCAAGCGGCTCTTGTGTGATGGCGATGTAGCAGATGCGCACTTGGGTGTGATGGGATTGGAGGAAAGTGGGAGTCAAGCTGTCGACGGAAGCTGCCAACAAAAGCCGCTTCCGACACGAAACGCGACATTTCCGCCAAGACAACGCTTTCCCCATTAGGCAGCTCACACCTTGCACAACCCGGATTCGTCCACTCACCACATTCGTCACTGCCCTCAACACCCAAAGATACATATCACAAGCACCTATGGCCCCCAACCTCACCTATTACACTATCGCCATATCTCCGGCATCGGAGTTGTACAACCATAATGTTCTCCTTCTGCCTCACCAAACATGCAAAACGGCTCGCTCGCTGACGACAGCTGCCGCTCTTTACCTTCTACTTCCGTCCAAGTGCTGATCGCTGCCCTAGAGCATGCCAAACACAAAGGTAAACTAATAACATCTCGACGGCCCTGACTCGTCCTTTTCTTGTGAATATATAGCCAGCTTGGCACCTCTCTGTTTTCTGACATACCACTTTCAACATCAGGTTTCGAAAACTTTCAAAACATGAACCCCTCCGCCGGTACCGCGGCACGACTGCCTAAAACTCTGCCGTCACCTTCAAGGACTGGCAAAATCGCTTTCAAGGTCCCAGGCACCGACATTGATGCTGAGACATGGTATGCCCTGTATGGAGAGCTCTCTGAGAATGTTACTCCTCTCATCTGTCTGCATGGTGGACCTGGAATGGCTCACAACTACATCCTTCCTTGTGCTCATCTCTCATCGGCACCTTTCTCTCGCCCAGTCATCTTGTATGATCAGATAGGTTGTGGAAACTCAACGCATCTCCGCGAGAAGAAGGGGGACACTGACTTCTGGACTTCTGATCTCTTCATTGCCGAGCTGGAGAATTTGCAATCATACTTCGGTATCAAGAAATTTGACCTCTTTGGGCAGAGCTGGGGTGGTATGCTTGGAGCTCTCTACGCGACGAAACGACCGGCTGGACTGTACCGTCTGATCATCGCAAACTCTCCAGCAAGCTTGACTACCTGGGTCGAAGTAGCGGACAAGCTACGAAAGGAACTGCCGAAGGACATCCAGGAAACCTTGACACGATGCGAGGAAGAGGGAAAGACTGACACCGAGGAGTACGAAACCGCTATGATGTCTTTCTACGAGAGGCATGTCTGCCGTGTCGTCCCATTCCCGGATGAACTTGTTCAAACTCTGGACCAAGTCAAGGACGATGATACTGTCTACATGACAATGTAAGTTCCAAATGTGCACTATATCCAGCCTACGCTAACATAGCATCCAGGAACGGGCCTTCCGAGTTCAATGTCATAGGATCTCTCAAAGGCTGGGATATTACACCTGAACTCCACAAAATCAATGTCCCTACGCTATTGATCAACGGAAACTACGATGAAGCTCAAGATATCACCATGGAGCCTTTCTTCCGTGAGATCCCTGGCAAGGTCAAATGGGTCCGCTTCCCTGAGAGCAGTCACTGCCCTCATCTGGAAGAGACTGAAGCTTTTGTCGAAGCCGTGGGCAACTTCCTGACCTCCGAGTCATCATAAGATGCGCTCTTCCGACCACTGCCCTCATTTCTTCTTCTTTTTACTTTTTGGCATTTTTCAGATCGCAGTTTCCGTAATATACCCCCTGATTCACTTCTTCAGACACATTCTCCAATACTTCCTTGCTCCCAACTGAAGGAGATGCTCACTTTGACTGCTGCCAAATGGCTAGCTTTGACGTCATTGGTGCTGTCGTCAGTGTCGTATAAGAGAATCAGCCGAGTGGTAATCAATGTTTCGTTATCTCCTCGCATTGGTGACCGCCACTTCGAATGTTTGCCGTTTGGCCGTTCTACGGGTCATCAGCATCGAGCCAACTGAAGTTGACATGGACACGGAAGGTCAATCAACCGGGTCCATGAGCTGCAGCGCTAACACTCATTCCCAGCTATTCGCTCCCGCTCTATCCCAGGCAGCCGATAGCAACTGTCAAGGCAATTCAGGTTCACTGGCCTGATGACGACTTGCTTTCTGGTCCCTGACGAGGGGTGGTGATGCCTTTTTGAGACATCATATTTCTCGCTCCTGAATTGTTCGCGAGCCGAATCCTTGATATGCGTCTTTGGTGTGGTTCGAAAGGTCTGTTGTGATCAAGGAATTTGTAGCACGCGTATCGGTGCCAACCATTTGTAGTGAAGTCACAGTGAATGGAATTGAGTACGTATGTGATGCCAATCTCTAGTTTGATTTTGCTGACTAGATCGCGGCACAAAAGAGAACAAGGTTACTGTCGGTCTCTGCCCGAATCCTGATCGTGCCATTGCCAGCATTGTCGCAGCCTCTGGGACAAGCTACCAAGCATTGTCGTTGATCACCGCTCTGTTCAATGTCACTAGAACCAAATCACATCGTCATCATCATCATAACCATCGTACAAAAGACGTCTCACCATCAGCTGTCTTGGATTTCATCGAAGCTCAGCACAACGCCATTCAAGCTTCTGACTCGGATCCAGTCATCCTGTGTCTATCGTCACGATTGAGACGGCAGGTCAAATACTCGATCGGGTCCCTGAACCCTGGCACGATCATCCAGCTATAAGTTTCAGCATTCGCGCGTCAAACGTCTAGCAAGCTTCAAGTCATGTACTTGGTTCCATTGACCTGATGATTCACTTTTCTGATCCTCAACAGCCGTGAACCCATTGCTGAAATGTATGTTTTCTCCTAACAAGTTGCCAACTTCAAGATTGTGGTCCCGTGTATGACTGGATGTGGATTGACCTCCGAGACATTCTATCATCGCTCATGCTTCTATGATTGACATGCAAGATTGGATATTATGATTATCTTCTGAAGATCACTATCCACGTCATGATAATCATAGGTCTCGGATCTGGGAGTCTTGCAATGCGTAAAGTGGAGTAGGATATGGTCAGACATCATATTAGTCTTCTCGCCGATATTCGAAAAAGGCTACATACAGTTTGTCACGAACCGAACAGAGTTTACCATCACCGCAAAATGACATATACAATTCCGAGCGACGTGGATCAGATATGACGAGAGTTGGGCAGTGGAGCACTCGATCCAGAGGGGTATATACACCTTCGAAAGGAATAGGCAAGATTCGTCGAGACTAATGGTGGTCGGTCCTTCTCTTTCTCTTTAACTAGGGCTTAGACCATGGATGCAGTTGGGGTTTTGCTTGTAGCGACTTCTGAATCCATCCAGTGACGATCCATCTCCTTTTCAAGCAAGTGTTGTTCCATCAACTTCGATCTTCCATCAGCATACCGAAGAGACGGGCAGACGACCGCCTGCCAAGGTCGCAGCGAACCTCCCTTGGCCAGATATACCTGGCATGGCTAGCAAGGTGAACGGGCACCGAGAAAAGACGATCAGGTCCATAAAGCAACAACAAAACTCCTACTAGAAAAAGACAAAATGTATCCAAGAACTGTGTGAGCTATTCCTGCCCACCGAAGGCGAGAGAGAAAAGTCTAATAAAGAATCACAGACCTAATACCATCCTCTCGCCTCGTATTCCTCTCTGGCTCTCCTAGATGTGTGAGGATTCGTGAAGAGTTTGTTGCCGGATCATTCTTAGTCACAATCTGATGACGTTGGAGAAGATCTTGACACAGACTTTGAGTGAGTCTCTAGCAAGATCTTGAAGTTATAGTGTTTAATGCAAAATTGAACGCTCATGCGTGACCGACACACAGCCGCCGCTCATGCATCACTATGCCGCTAACCAAGACATGATAAGGGCTGGAAGCTCTGGAAACTTCAAGGCACGCTGGAAGCGAGAACGACTCACAAAGACCGAGGAGTATATATTGTCGCTTTTGTACAGAATGCCAGTAACAAACGCAACAGACACACCCCCGGTCGTATGATGGGTTTTCATCAAAGCAACCCACGTAAGAGAGAAAGACGTGTAATCTAGCATGGTCTGCACAGGAGAGAGCCATATAGCAGCGAAAGAGAATGCGGAGGTCAGTGACTCCCTGACAACAAGAATGCTTTCTACGGAGAGAAGTTCGGCAGGGACCGTAGAAGAAAGATATGCAGGAAACGATTGGGAGTCTGTGATTCATTGACCTGATCGATTACTTTCGCTACCACTCAAGCTGACCTAGCCTCTGAGCTTTTATGCGTTAAGACACTATGTTTTTAGTCACCGATGTCAGATGAAGTGGTAACGACTGATGGTTGTACTCGTTCTTGATCATGTAAGAACGAAGAGGACCATTTAACTATTAAAACAGCATGAAGGCCACAAGAAACTATTATGCCAACACCTGATGATAACAAAGCCTCATTTGCATTCTGTATGAGAGATCGACTCTGCAAAAAAGACTCCAAGCTCACGATATTTGCAAGAGGAACTGTTAGGTACGCGGTGGACCATCTCTCTGCTACCTTTCGGCTACTACACGAATATGCAATTGTTAAGACTTATCATTCCAAGCCACTGGTAACAACAGAGGTCGTCGAACTACATGATATCTCGGCATATGCACCGCCCTTCGCCGATTGCGTTAGTCCAGATCCTGGCCATGTGTAGATATCACGAATGAGTAGTCCTCGAAGCCAAAATCAACGACGCTACCTATAATCACATCGCTCTCGAGAGTCACGACGTCGCGCTTACTAAAGTTAGTAAACGTAATCGAAATTCAGAGGATGATAGATATCCCTTTACTCGGCATAGTCCTTTTGGATGGCCTGACCTCCCTAGTGCAATCAGATTTGGTCGGACTTTGGGTTTTCCTAGCGATTAGATGTACTGCACGGTGCACAATCTTATGAAAGGACTATCAAATTATCTGCTGTTACCTTACGCCATCAAACACGCTTCCTTCCTTCACTTACACAAAGAGCAATATTGAATGCTTCGCGCTGGACTTTACAACTAGTCCTACTATGCCGCAGCGCATTACCAGAACTCAGGTCAGTGATACCTACATGCTTGATACATCTCCGCACTCGCAGCTCAAGACACAAAATCTCATCAGCAGATCTGTTAGGAGAGAGGTGCCAATTCCATCATATCACGGACCTAATACCCCCTCTCACCTCTTGCGAGTCGACACGAGATTCGCACCTTCCTACTCTAATTTGCGAGCTTACGTGCAGACAGGTTAAAACGGGACAGGCAATGATGATAGGTAATTATTGTTTGGAACCGATGGGTACTAGAGCTACACGGTGGTCACTCTTCATGAGTGGAGCTCGCTCGAAGCAATTAGCTTATCCAAATAGACAAATCTGATGTCCAAAATAGGAGCTCTGAAAATAGGATACACAGGTTAATGATACCTCGCAATCTTCACATCTCTCACGATAGAGCAGTCAGACTAGAAAAAATATGACGAGATAAACAGGACGTAAGAAGATGTGCAGAGAATTCGGTATCGCAGACCTAGCTTCCTACTGTACCTTTTTCCCTCACAGGGGAAGCGGGGGAAAAAAAAAAGAAGAGTGCAAATCTTTCAAAAACCAACGGCACACACATCTGAAGAAATGTGATACTCTAGGATTATGTGTTGAAAGGCATTCTTGTTGCTCGCAAAAAAAACATCGTTGCGACAAACAAAGACCTCATCGAGCCGTGGAGAGGGTCGAATAAAAGCGAGCAACACATGCTCATGCGAATCATTAGTATTGACCGACCTACAAAGCCAAAGAAAAAAGGCGACCAGCAGAGGTGACGCCGGACGGGAGAACGGTGATGTGAGTCAAAGTTTTTCTAGTTATAGTATACAGTAAAAGAAGAAAAGGAAAGCGCTCGGGCGCAATGCCCAAGAACAGAATGTCATGTATGAGCGACACGTCCAGCAAAAAAGAAAAGCACCATGGGAAGGAATCGAACCCCCGACCTCCTCGGATCTAGACTGACACGGCGTTGAGTAACAACGAATGACTGCGCACGTGTTAAGA
>JGI24891J29808_1000401_pt1 | contig 27978 bp, 26 predicted proteins | sample FreactcultuFSWF8_FD_29808 | JGI IMG/M metagenome (IMG submission 29808) | reverse complement strand
CTTCTCCTCACATCGATTCGACTCTTCTCCTCACATCGATTCGACTCTTCTCCTCACATCGATTCGACTCTTCTCCTCACATCGATTCGACTCTTCTCCTCGCATCGATTCGACTCTTCTCCTCACATCGATTCGACTCTTCTCTCACATTGGTTCGGCTGTTTCTCCCACCATCAACACATCCGCTCATCTTCTCCTGCCTCTTCCTCCACATCATCTTCGAACGCATCATCCGTTCCTCACCCATCCCAACAACAACACCATTCACTCCATAACCACAACCACACCAACCACATCACTCTTCTCAAACAGATTACATCCGTCTCGAACCCTACTCCTCCACACATCAATCTCACACCAAAACATCACTCGGCAAACAAAAAAATGGTTCGCTGGGACGCCGACAAGAACGCCTACATCACCGGCGCCGTCCTCGCCGAGCTCAAAATGACAATCTCCAATCAAGTCGTCCAGGCTGTTCTGGATGCATGGCGTAAGTTGATTTTTCCCTGCTGTTTTTGTTTTGATTTTAGTTGTGATCTTTTGCTTGTTTTGTTTTCTGCATTGTTTTTTGGTGTTTGGTTTTGGATTATATTGCACCTCTTCTACTGCGTACGTGTCTTGTTTTCCCCTGCCCTGGTGCTTCACTTTTGCTCGGTTTTTCTGGATTTGATTTTGAGGTTTTTTGTCGCTGCGGCTTTGTTTCCTCGGCTGCGTTTTTATCACTGCTTGTGTTTTTTGTTTCTTATTACGCTTCACCTCCTATCTTCCACATCTTCTATACTGCTATTTCCTTCTATCCTTCCTCCCATCTCCCTCCTTCTTCCCTTTCCACCAAAAACACACCATCCCTAACCTTCTTTTTCAAACGAAACAGCAACTTCCACCCTCGGCGAAGCACCCACCCCCCGCGCCCTGAAAGATCAAGTCAAGAAACTTTCCTCCCCCGCTGTTTCCTCTTCCGCCACTGCTGTCAAGAAAGCCGGTCCTAAAGCTTCTGCTGCTGGAAAGAAAGCTGCTATTGCTGGAAAGAAGGGTGCAGTAAAAGGCAAGAAGAGAGGTCGTCAACATGATGAGGATGAGGAGGATGATGAAAACGCTAGCAAAGATGATGAGGGAGAAAAGGAAAACCCTACCAAGAAGATCAAGAAGGAAATCATCGAGTACGAGGATGGAAATGAGGATGAGGATGAGGATGCAGAAGCCTAAAAGCGCGTTTGAGGAAGAGAAAAAGGCGAGACATGCATCACGGGTAAAGTGGGAGAAAAATGACCGTATCTTCTAGCCTACAGAAAACAGGCGCGATAACGAGGGGATGTGGTTTTTCTGCAAATAGGGAGGAAATATACCCGGGGGGGAGATGGGATAGCAAGAAACCAGAGAGCACAGAGGGACAACGAGAAAGCAGGACGATAAAAAGGGTAGTCTAACTGCCGAGATGCCTTCAAAGCAGCCGAGAAGGCCGACGGATTTAACAAGAAAAGAAGAAAAGAAGAAAAGAAGAAAAGAAGGATAAACAATGCTCATCACTGTCCAAATACCAAAAGACTCCGATCATGCCAGAAGCCCATAACCTTGGCTTGCATACCGAATTCATTCATCTCATCGCATTCTCCCATGTCTTACTCAATAGACAAACTATTGATCTGAGCCCAATCGTCACCAAGACAATCCGCATTCTCCAACACTCTACCCCCCTCCTCTTTCGTCCTTCCATCCAGAACGAGATTGATGGCACACCTGGCCACCAGTGTATCCGAAATACTAGTACTACTCCCCATACTCAAAAGATTATAAACACTCTGTCCTCCAGGCAACACCTTACCCAACCTCATAGCATAGGCCTCAAAACTCCCCGGCGTCCTCGAATCCGCGAGCTCGAAAAGCCCTTTTTCCGCCGCGCCCTTTGTCTTTCTGCTGTCGGCTGCGTACCAGAGGGAAGCGAAGGGGTTTTGCTCGGCGCCGGTGCAAGACATGTAGATGAAGCGGAAAGCGATGCCGCGCTTGTTTTTGGATTGGGCGATGGCGGAGGAAGAAGGGGAGAGGGTTGCGGAAAAGGTTTCGGCTGCCGAGTGGGGCATGGCGATGTTGACGCGTTGGGATTCTTGGAGTGAGGGGAATTTGTTGGTCCAGCCGCCTACGCACCTGTGATTGACACTTCTGTTAGCACTTGCATCTAACAATCCAATATATGCTCGGAATCTTCAAGTGACTTACCAGATACAACCCTGCACGCCTTCATGCTCAAACAACCTGATCAATCGATCCTCATCCCATTTCTCAAAATCGTCGTGGATGATCTGAGTGACTTTGGGGTTGTCTGCGAGCTTGGGGTCCAAAGGTTTGCGCACGACGGCGTAGATGTGAGTGATGAATTGGTGCTTGATAGCCGAGCGGATTACTTCGGAGCCCACGAGGCCTGTGCCGCCTGTTACGATGATTTTCATGCTTGTTGGATGTTGATGTGGTGAGAAGAGTCGTTGCTAGTCGTCTAAGAAATCAGATGTGTATACGGCTGGGTAAGATGGTGGAAGTTGTTTTGGTGGTTTGGGAGTTGGAGACTGCGAAGCGTGAAGCTTCAAGGAGAGATGCCTTGGATGCGTCGTCACTGATGCGGGGTGTTGGCTTGATGTGGTCCGAGCTTCTGCGACTCGTAAACCGGGTCACCCTGTGCGTTGTGATAAGGCACTTTCTACCTAAGCCCTTTGGTATATCCGAGGTCTTGAGCTTCTATTGGTATTTTCGAGAGCTTTGTAAGGCTCATATAGTTGTTACATGATGATTTCATGAGCAAATATCCCGCCTATCTGTCTTCATGGCCTCGAAGCCAGACACTTCGCTTTTGTATACCACCATGTTGCGCAGAGTGCTTGATTGCTGGTGGAAACATCTCGCATTTGCTTCCACCAAGTCATATAGTTAAAGAAGCCTAGTCACTCATTGATATACTTGCGTCGTCTAAACAGCGTGTTGCTGCAACATTCGGATGTGAAAGCAAGCATTCTTTCGTGGATATTTAGAGAGCTTGGCTTTTCCTTCTCCGCTCTCCCTCCACTCCCGCGCCGTTCACCGCATGCCCGTTGACAATGCGGTGATGCGCTCGACAAGTCCATGACACCATCGCGATAACTCATCCTAGACCGCTGTTCCTCCAGAACATCAATCTCAGAGGGCACCTGCAACCGGCTCCTTCTGATCACGATTCTCACAGCCAACTGCCGACATGGTCTGACGGGCGCAGGGTGCTTTGCGGTCTACGGAAACACTTCTCCATCAATCAATCTCGCGCACACCGTACAGTGCAACGACTCGTCAGCAAGGTAGACCATGTGGATGTTCTCGTGCACTTTTAATCAGTGCAGCAGGTCTCGAGTAGAAGAAACAAGACACCGACAGATCCATGCACTCCTCGATCCTCAAACGCACACCATCTCTGTCGCAAGAGTAATGCGCAACAGGGATGTCTCTGCCGATATCCACCACATGTCGTCCATCCGCCCCAGCCTTACAAGATCAATCTACTGTGGCATGTGATGTGAGAGCAAACGTGCAGCTTGTCGCAAGCAAATACGCCATAACACATCCTCAGGCCAAGCACCTGTCTTCTCGAAACCCGTCCGTACTCGACCGACCCGGCCCGGACAGATACGGAGACATATGCCCGGCCCGTCAACGACAACGACGAAACACTTGGGAAAAAGAGATGGAGCTGCTCGTTTCAGCGATACACATGAGACGGACCGCAGGTCCATGAGTGCTCTTAATCTCAATGCAAGATCTCAACCTTGAATATGTGCTTGTCGCATGTGCGCAAAACATGACATTTCGACGCTCCGGCTGCAGAGGAGATCGTTGGAAGGAGTTGTTGTCCGAAGGTCTATCTGAAGGGTCAAAGGGTCCCTGGACATTTTTGCTGCATAGAGGCCACTCAGCTGTCATGAGTTTCAGGCTCGGCTGTGTTTTTGCAAAGGAGAATGCATACCTGGCCAGGCTTACGGAGCAACAGCGACTCATGTGAATTGAGTTTTGGTCCAATATGATTGCTAGAGAGATATATTGGTCAAGGAAATAGAGATCGTAATCCCGGAAGCGAGTGCATTCCTTTTTCTGTGCATGAAATGTACAATCACTGAATCGATCACAGCTTACCGACTGTTCACGTGAGGTAGCAATTTTACTATTCAAAGACCTGTTGTCGTCATCAAGGGACAGGGACGGCGTTTAGCCAACCAGCCAGATACGAGCATCGAATAGGCGAGCGCAGGAGAACAAAGGTAGACAAGTGGTGCCCAAGAGGATGTGGCCGCGATTGGGGCATGCAGTCAGCGACGAACTGCCACCTGGGGTGATCGACATGTTTCCAATTAATCTCAAACAGGGCCAGCTGAACGCCCACTTCTTCGATGGCTTGAAATTACGCGCTCCAAGCGTGATGGACCCGGATCGACTTGCGCAAACCTCGCGCACTTTTGACTTCTGAAAGGTTCCATTCAGCAATCCCTGTCCATTCGGAGAAAAAAGCGTCGAAGGAAGGGTGTGTGCAGGGCTTGACAAATAGGCAAGATTGTGGTACAGACGGCAGTCAAAAAAACAGAGTGTGGTCGTGTAACACGTCTTGATGAATCAAAGACAAGCATCAAACCCAATCACTTTCTTCTCCAGACTCCACAACAGTCTAGCCCGAGGGCACTTTGTGGGATTGGAATAACGATGGTGCTCTATGGCGAGGTACACCGTACAGATGTGCTGCGCCACGATGTAGGTTATGAATGGGTCACTCGCTCATGACTCTTGGGCGCTTAAGAAAGCTCCGAGATGAGGACATTTACCAGCCAGTCGCTGCACGCACGCTGCATGGTGGATCTTTTGACGGCTCTGTGATGATCAATGATGGAAAAACTGCACAAGCGCTTGGACAGCTCGTACGTGTCTTGCTCGCGGGCACGCCGGCTCGGGAAGCGGAAGAGAAGCAGAGCAGAAGAAGCAAAAAAGGAGCGGTGACGGCAGCCGGGAAATGAGATAGCTGTTAGCTGAAGAGGCTAAGTGCAGGAAAAGAGAGAAATTCCATTGCCAGAAATTGTCAAAGTGATGGCGGCATGACGAGAGTGGATTGTGATAGTGCGCTGAGGTGTGGTAGCAGATGTTATTCTTGGAGACAGCGAGGCTGGCATCTGGAGTGGAGAGTTCGACGAGGTTGCAAACAAGAAGTTCGAAGCAAAGTGCAGTTCACCGTTTCGGTCGGCGCGTGTTTCAAGTGTAGAGCGTTGTGTGGATCAGCCGCCAGCAGCCTTTCCGCCGTGTTCATGCAGGTACCAACGCAGGTGCTACGATGTCGAGAGTACTCGGAAGGCAGGCGAGAATTTGCATGACCATGGGAGCAGCAATGGTATCTCTACACGATTGACCTGACTGAGAAAGACGCAAAAGAGGTGGTTGGCAATTAGCCGGCCATGCTCGACGAGACAGTAAATTATCGAATAAACGGCCGAGATTGATGTGGCTTTAGTGGTGAACAAAAGCGGTAGGCCCTCGAGTAAGCGTGCGCCCGCCCGCCTGGACATGTAGCTTTCTTGAGGGAATGACTATTTCTGGGAACGCGTCGTCGCTATAGATGACGGATTGGGAGAGGAGGAAGACACTTCGGCCTGGCCGCGGACCATCTCCCGATGGGGACAGCAGACAAGATGAGCTTGATAAGAAAGAGACAAGTTCTCGTGGAAGGGCATCAGTGCTCGATGCGAAGGTTCTGGGCTAGAGGGCGCTGGAGCGTTGGACTAGAGAGTCTCAAACAGGGCACGGCCGGGCTTGGCGGGTTTCGAGTCTTTCTGCACTTGTTTCATCGAGCCTCATCAACCTCTTCCCTCCCGCAGCCCTCAGCCCTCTGTCATTCTCAAACACTCGCATCCCATATTCCTCTCTCTCTGCGACACGTCGTCGCGCTTCTCTCTCCTCACTGCCAACCCCTTCTTTCTTGTATCACAGTACAACGCTATACAACGTTATCGCAGGCAGGCCCTCGATACTGTCCGTCGTCGACGATCAAGCATCCCTACCTATCCATACTCTCCCACACTCGCTTTCCCCCCCTCTAGCAGCTGAGCCTGTTGCACTTGATTGCGGCAGTTTTGATTGGCACATCACTCTTATTATAATAGCCTTTTTCGCGCGAGATTTACATTGCAATGTACTCGACACAGCACGCTGTCATGGCCGGCCCGCCTCAGGGTCGTTCGGTAGCACCAGAGACGTTTCTCCTGGACCACGATGCTCAACAGAGCTTGCCTGCAGACTCGGTCGTCGCGTTGCAGCAAGTCGACAACCGTATGTCGCCGTCGCCTCTCTCCTCCTCGTCTTGTCCATCTCTTCAATGGAGGCTTTGGCTCTTACTGACACGGATCCAGTCAAGTACTTTTTGATCTCAGCTCCCGTCGACTGGTCCCCGGATCAGTACATCCGCCGCTTCTTGCTACCCACTGGCGAATACGTGTCTTGTGTGTTATGGTACGTGATTGTTCGCTGACAGACCGGCTTCGACATGATTGCTCATTGATTCTACAGGAGCAACCTCTTCCACATCTCAGGTACAGACATTGTACGATGCCTGTCGTTCCGCTTCCAGGCATTCGGTCGCCCGGTCAAGAACTCGAAGAAGTTTGAAGAGGGCATCTTCTCGGACCTGCGAAACCTCAAGTCTGGCACTGACGCTTCGCTGGAAGAGCCGAAAAGCCCCTTCCTCGACTTCCTGTACAAGAACAACTGCATCCGCACTCAGAAGAAGCAGAAGGTCTTCTACTGGTACAGCGTACCTCATGACCGCTTATTCCTCGACGCCCTGGAACGCGACCTGAAGCGCGAAAAGATGGGCCAAGAAGCTACCACGGTAGCTGTCAGCGAACCCGCACTCTCGTTTGAGTTTGACTCGAGCCAGTCTCTGTTTGAGCAGCTTACCAAGGCTCAACAGACCAACAGCTCCACCTTCGCCGCGAACGCCGCAGCCACGAGCTCAGGACCAATGGCAGCAAACACGATGGCGGCAGCAGCCGGAACACCTCAGCCTATGGGCCCTCCCGCAACAACGGCCGAGTCGATGGGACCACCTCCGGGGGCTATGATGCAGCCAACAAGTATGCCCCTAGCGATGCCGCAAGAGGAAATGTTGACGCATATGCCAACCTACCAGCAGATGGCCATGCAGGCGCCCTTGCCAGCACAGGTCCACAAGACACGTGAGCAGAGCTGCGGCCCCATCATGCATTACGAACGTGCCATGAACGCCGCCGCCCGCCACAGCAGCATGCCCGCATACATGGAATACTCGCCCGCTCCATCATTCGTCTCGTCGCATTTCGAAGACTACAGCCAGCGCGGTCTGAGCTACGAGCCCATCACTCCTCCCCAGCACCAGATGCACCAGCAGCCCCACCACGAGCCCGCCTACATTGCCAACGAAGAGACGGGATTGTACGCTGCCATGCCCGACCCGGGAATGTCACAATACTACAACCCCCTGATGCCTGTCGCACAGCCCATGGCTGCTCCTCAGTACCCCTCGATGATGCGTCCTCTTCACCATTTCCCCTCAGCGCTTGAAGGCTCACCCACCTATAAGCAGCGCAGACGCCGCTCTTCGCTAACCCAGCAACCGCCCAGTTCTACTCCCCAGAGCGTCACTTCTCACGCCGTCCACCGTCCTAGTGACTTGCGCCATTCTTCCGTCCCTGTCCACGATGTCGACCCCGTCTACCACGACTCGCCGAGAGGAGCCACTCCCAACCGCCAGCAGAAGGACTACTCACGTCATGCTACCCCTGTTGACGACATGCCGCCTTCCTCGATGCCCATGGGTCAGGACGAGTACGCACAAGCATACCCCGGTGATCAGTACCGTCCCGTCAACTACGCCCAGGCCGCTGTCATGCGCACACCTAACGGTGTCTTCCGCCGTGCTCGCAGCGCTACTGTCCAAGACATGAACAGCCCCTACCCTTCAAAATCTCACTCGTGCCCCATCCCCATGTGTGGCCGACTTTTCAAGAGGTTAGAGCACTTGAAGCGGTGAGTCTAGCTTACTGGTCCGTTGAAAGTCTTTGTACTAATTCCGTCCAGACACGTTCGTACTCACACTTCCGAACGCCCTTACGTCTGCCCTCTTTGCAACAAGGCCTTCTCTCGCTCCGACAATCTCGCCCAGCACCGTCGTACCCATGACGCGAATCCTGATGGTACATCTTTCTCCGAAGAAGACCTCGAAGAGCCCGAAGAAGGCATTGACCTTTCCGAAGGCGATGTCAACGACTCGTACATTCCTATGCCTGGCATGCCCTCTGACATGCACGGCGACATGGGCCCTCCTCCATCGCACATGCACATGAGCCAGATGTCGCGCGACCACATGGACCCTCACCACATGGAGCCTCATCACATGGAACCCCACCACATGCAACATTCCATGCCTCAAGGCATTGTTTCGACCGGCGCCGAATACCAATGAAGAGAAAGAATACAAATCCAGAACGACACGCACATTTTTCACGCGTCTCTTTTGTAACGGGGGTTTCTTCTTTTTCTTTGTTCCACCTTTCATCTGGGCATACAAGGACAGCTTTTTGGACGGTGTTTGACCGCTGTCGGCGCATATCATCATGCCTCAGCAAAAGGAGCTGGAGGTGTTTTCCATCATATTTCCGTTTTACATGTTTGTGTGTTGCATCTTGCCTTGTTTTTTTTCGCGTTTTCAACCAGAGCGCGCAGTGCTTTTGCTTTTTGTTTTTCGAGCTACAGAAGAAGATGGAAGATATAGGATGGAGAGCTGGGAAGCCGAGGATGGCAAAAAAAGAGAGAGACGGAGAAGAGAGACGCCACATTGTACAAGACCACTATTTCCCTAATATACAGAGAGAGGAAAAGGGAAACAGCGAAGAGAGATTACAGAGTCCATGGCTGCTGCGCGGTTTCATGTTGACTTTCGACTTTTTGCTCTTGCCGATTTTCTCAATCTCATTTGACTTGACGCTTTTGTTTCAACTTGAATTCATCTTTGTGCTTTGTGTCTACTCTTTCAGAATCTGGAGGAAGAAAGCGTGGGTTTGCTCCAACACGCGGCAAGCGCGATGCGTCTTGGTGACCCTGATGAGTCGAATTCACATTGCCAAACATGCCACCGTCCGACTGTCCTTTTATTCCCAGCAACGCGGCTCCGACGGCGTCTAGTCAATCAATCACGTCGAGATCAAAATAAATACACTTCTCGACAGATCCAGCAACTTTTGACAATGCTCTGGCATACACGGCTCTTTTGTTACACAGACTTAATTGTGTCTAACCCACTGACCGAGTTAGTTGGGTATTCCCGACGTGCCTGGGTATCTTGAAAAGCGGATTAATTTGCTTTCCCCAGCCAATTTCTCGGAGACCCGACTGGACATGCTAATAGGTTTGAGGTATCTTGAGCTAAAGATGTTGGTATTGACGGCATTATAGGGCTGTTGCTTGCTATAGACGGATATCGAGGTTGATATCGGTGTACGCTTAGTGTGAAGGCCACGCTTGCTAGGCACAGATCATGCGAATGTGTGACAATTGCGCAGGCTCATACAAACACCTTCGAATGGGTATTCCACGGTCAGAGTGCTCTGAGAATGAATTGTAGGCTGGTGTGATATGTGAATCCTTTGAACAATATCATCGGATGCTTGGCCCCCAATACCCGATAACGGCAGCCAAAACATCCTCATACCACAATCCTGATCCCGAATTCTCCATTTCCCTCTTCAAAGTTGCTCAGACACTCATGATGGAGACTTTCGAGATACTCCAAAAAGCGAATCTTGGCCGTCGTGACCACCGGCGGCTTCACTCACGCAGGTAACCCAAGCCCAGTATCCTCCACAACCATGACACAAAACACATAGGTAACAGCGAAATCGCAGCCACTAGCTTTCATGCAGAGTGCTCGTAACCCGGAAGTATGAGATTTTCTTTGCAATTCTTGCTGGTCAAGATCACTAAATCAAACCACGAGTAGAATCCCTTCTTGGACAACCAGAACCCGGATATCATTATCAGGATATCATTATCACAGCATACTCGCCTCAACGTGCAGTTCCCTACCACTCACCACTCACACGTCTCCCTCTTCCTCATCCATTCAAGCGGCACCTTAGCGAACGAAACATCCTACCACGGCACCCCCATCCTAAGCTTTCCCTTTTTCTCCGACCAACTATCCATTTCCGCCCGCATGGTGACTGCAGGCGTGAACTGAGTCTCTCCACACAGTACCTCAGCGCCACAGTCGGATCCGCCGTCCGGAGCCTCCAAACCGAAACTGATACTCTGATACCCCTGTAAAAGTCCCAAGAGCGGTGAGCATAAGGCGACCGCGCTGTAAGGACCCAATGTTTCTGCAGCTGAGCGGCGCCCGATCGCGTTAGTCGTGTAGTGAAGATTCCTTGCGAGCGTCCCTATGCTTTGTTTCTGACGCATATCATTGGTGTTGGTATCTCGCAATACTTAGGTGGGTTGAAGACGTTGGAACAAAAGCTCCAGATCTGATCAGAATGGCCTTGGATGTCACAACAGACACCGAGCTGAGAGCGAGTGAAGCACAAAAAAAGATGTTCCAGACTTATGGTTCGAATCAAAAGATATATCATCGCTTCAACGTCGAAAATGGTCTACAGAAAGTAGTTCTTGAAGAGTGGAAACAGTTCGAACGCGTTTCAACTTGTACTTCAGATTACATGGAGTTGCAACAGACTCAATTGGACAGATGTGGGGCGCAACTACATAACCCGCAGAGTATGTAGACACACTGTCTTTCATGAAGTACCTTGTCACAAGAGTCTAATTGACATCAAATCTCAGTGCCACAAACACCGATATTCACCATTCCGTTTGCAGAGGATCATGACTTCGTTGGTAGGCAAAGCCATCTGAAAGACTTGTGCGAGGCTCACAAAGTCCAAAGACGCGTTTGCATGTCAGGCATAGGTGGAGTAGGGTGAGCCTTTCAGATACAGAATGCCGGATCTACCTGACTGACATCGGTCCAGAAAGACACAGATCGCTTGCAAGTATGCTTATGAATACCGTCGCGACTATCCTCAAAGTCATATCTTCAAGAGTATCTCGGAGCTTTGCGAGAGGTCAATCTGGATGAGATTGAAGAAGGACCACTTGAGCAGAACTTAGGTGACGGTCAAAGAGATAGTAGAGCAGTCAACGCTGTATTTGCTACATGGCAAATGTCGTACGAAGCCGTGTCCATAGAAGACGAAGTGGCCGCTAGATTCGTCTCGTTGATGGCTGTATTCGACAAGCAACAGATCCCCTTTTCTCTTCTCAGCAGGGATCCGAAACCGAGCAATAGAGAGAAGAGAGCATTTGAAACTCTCGGAGCATTCTCTCTAATCACCATCCTGGCCGATGAGAATGCGTTCTCGATCCACAACTTGGTACAGAAGTCCGTTCAACGCTGGTTACACCATTCCAAATCATTCCGTATTTCGAAACTGGAAGGTTTGGCTGTGATGGCGGTCAAATTCCCTTTCTATGAGTCGGAGAACTTCAAGCAGTGCAACTTGCTTGAGCGTCATGCGATAGCCGTGCTCAAATTGGGCGGCAAAGAGAAGAAGAACAAGGACTACGGTCAAGTCCTGCTTAACCTTGCCTCGTATGAGTCTCATATCGGCCGTTACTCTGAAGCTCACGATCGAAACACCCAAGCTTTCAAGATACTCGAAGAACACGAGCCCAGTGGTCTGCTAGTTCTGAAGGGCATTTTGAACGCTGGGTTTACACTGTCCCAAACCAAACGTCTTCCCGAAGCGGAACAAGTGCTCCGACGCGCCGTGAGTCGTTCTGTCTCAGCTTTTCCAGACTCTTCAATGGTTTTCGAGGCACAAGAAACCCTCGCAGAGATTCTGCTTATTCGGGGGAAGTACAACGAAGCTTTGAGCATACACACAGATGTGTACAATCAGAACCTACGCATGTTTGGGCTGGATGGTCTTGAAACTTTTAGTAGCGAACGTGAGCTTGCGAGGATCTTGACCAAATTGGGCAAATACGACGAAGATGCTGAAGCAAGGGCCAAGAGATCTTATGAAGGGAGGAAATCGAGGCTGGGGATCGATCATGCTGACACACTCTCTAGTGGCAATCAATTGGCCATCATTTTTCAACATCAGATACGGACAAAAGAAGCTCTGGAAATTCACCAGACGATTCTCCGATCTCGACGAGGTATGCTGGGGGAAGAACACCCTCTGACTCTAACCACGATACATAATATAGGAGCGGTGTACCACTCTCTGCGAAACTTCACAGGAGCTGCAAAAATTGCCAAATATGTGCACGAGAGGAGGGAAAAGATTCTAGGAGCAGAGCATATGGACACACTCACAAGCCTCAACGAGATCGCGACCGCGGAAGCTCGACTACAGAATTACGATACTGCGCTGCAATCCTATCAATCATGCCACAATGGTCGGACACAGCTCCTGGGTCCTGATCACGAGCTTACGTTCGGAACCCAACTGAACATCGTAAGAGTGCTTTGTGCCTACGATAAGATCCAATTGGCGACACTCGAATGTCAGGGACTTTATGAAAAACATATGAGGGTCCTTGGAGAGGACCATCCTCAAACACGTTTGTGTCTCGAAACTTCAAGGCAGCTGCAGGCTGATCCCCCACAACCAATTAATGATCAAGCCAAGCCCTCGTCTCTTTGGAACACAAGACTGGACAGACTCGTCTTATCACTAATACACAACTTTTGGAAATGGATTCTTGAACACAGCCAGCGTTATCTGGGGCCGTCTTAGGGGTGCGGCGCTGTACCAGATTCCCGATTGCTAACATGGAGCTGTGTAAGTGACAAGGCCGTCGAACGAGGTTGGTTTTCAATAAAGTGAGATCTGACCGAGCTCAGTGTGGAAACGTGTTCAGTGCTGTCTTTGATACTTTGGACGCAACAGAGACGACCGATTTGAAAGACCTGATTTCCAGTAAGCTGGACAAACAAAAAGTCAGGAATAGAGGAGAATGGCTGATTTGTTACAGAGGTTGAAAGCAGGAGCAAATCTACTACGCCATACGGAACGAGCTCCATAATTTCACGAAACTTCCTGCAAATCCTCATGCAACAGAGAGGGGCATGGTACAAGCACGAGGAAGTCGAAGTTACCGATTTTCAAAATGATAAAGAACTTTTTGATGTCGTTCGAAGAGTAGCGCAGAATACTAGAACGCCTAGCTTCATGCCAAGAAGAATAAAAGATGTCAAGTCCGTACGAGTAAGTCACTCCCGTTCCGAAAATGACGTCTGTAACTCACATACACAGTTTGTGATGAGTCAGAGAAAAGTTGATGCAATCTCTAAGGAGCATAGGCCGCATGAAGACAAACCGTGCCATCCTACCATCGAGGAGATCCTTATCAAGAACACGTACAGCGGTCCGATATTTGGCTTTCCTTCTATTCCGGTGGTAGCTTGGTTACATGGACTTGGGAGATGTCGCCAATCAGAGACTGAAGCTTTCTGGCTATCTCGCATTCCCGTCAAGCTCGAGAGACCCATGTTAGCCACATCTGAGGCTCAAGTGGGCTGGGGTCTCCTAATTGTCGATGGCTATGATCTCCGTGTGCTTATCCCAATGGGATTCCTTTTGATGAGCTTCCTCTTGCTTTTGGACCCAAAAGTGTCTCTCGGAACTGTTGCAGGTGCCGGTATTCTAGGAGTTCTGCTAGTCTCTAAGGAGATTTTAGAGATTCGGCATACTAATACCAACTCAGTCAATATCTGAATAGCTGACAGAGCATTGAATGAGCTAGTTTTCTCAGGTTGTCTATGACACCGACATTTACACAAGCTATCGTTAACGCTAGAATGTTCGATATGGAAGAAATCAAGACCTGTTATGTTTTCTGATATAGCGAGATAAATGGTTTCCGACACGGTCGTCTCCAGCTCAATCTCATTGATACTCAACGCCATCCTTATCTCAATCAAAAACCAGACCCATGAAAATTTAACGGAACACGACAAACGTCCGGAGAAGCCAGCAGTTTAGAGCGGGATACAGGGAATGAGTAAGCCCCGAAGGTCAAATCGGAGACAGATACGTGCGAGTCGGAATCTGAAGAGGCAAGCGAAGAGATGGGAAGTTACAGGTGGCCCAGAAAAAAAGCCACGACTCTCAGGGTAAAGTAATCTGCAGGAAGTACGCACACGCAGACGATAGTATCAGAAAGTGTGGTTCAAAAGGGATATAGAGAGGGAATTGCTTGGAAGGGGGAGCAATTGAGAATGCATATCAATGCCTGAGGATCCAGCGCAGGATTTAAAGGTGTCTGGTTCTCACTCGAAGACACTTTCAAACAGTGACTTACATCTACTTTGATATCTCTAGCTTGTTGAAATCCGTTCCAGGAATCAAGACCCATACTCTGCTTCTACGGTGCCTGGTAAACCGTACCCCGCATCCACCACATCTTCCATTGCGCGCACTGGCAAGATAGCCGCCCCGTTACCCTCAGATCTAGTATAACCCTTCCCTCTGACAAGAGTCGTCAATGCCTCTCCTTGATCTTCCAAGAAAAACCCTGCATGTCCTGGCCCTGGAATACCGTACATTGCCTTTCCTGCCGGTGTGCGCTCGACCACACAATAGAAGTGATAGCCAGCGGAGATAGAACGTGGTGTAGCTACCACACTCTGGATCATGTACCAAGTGCTAGACTTAGTAAGACCGAGCAAGAGAGCCATGGGTACAATCTAAATGATCATCATCATCAGCAAATCTGCATTTTCGAAGGGAGTGGATAAACTCACCGCTGTGTTACTCGTATTACCAGTATAGATAAAGGTCTTTTTCACATCACTGGGGAGTTTGTCGAAGGTTTCTACCGCGGCTTGAGCTACTGCGTAGGCGCTCACGGTGTTGATTGCGAGATCTTTCTGGACACCTTCGATGGGTGTTGAGAGTGGGTTGCTAGGATCGGTGCCGATGGACCATGAGTAAGCCATCATTAGACTTAGCCATGTCAAATACCACACATGGAAAAGCTTACAGAGGGTGTCATCCAAAACATCTTCCCATGTGTCTGGGCGACTCATAACAGACCAGGACACTACTTACGATTATAGATTACGACGTTCGGTACGCCTATTTCTCGCTCGACAGTCTCGAAGATGCCCTTGATTGTAGTTGGATCGCTAAAGTCGGCAGTCATGACAAGGTCTGAGTGTTCTGCGACCTCTTTCCTGATCGTACGTGCGACTGATGCAACTTTGTATCCCTTGCTCTTGAACAGTTTAACGGATGAAGCCCCAATGTTGCCTCCTGCACCGAGGAAGAGAATGGTGTTTGGAGCCATGATAACAATGATAGTCTGCAAGTAGTGAGATTCGAGACACGATGATGAGAGACCGGTTCGAGCAAATAGCGAAGGGTGAGAAGAAAGTCAGACCGAGAGTGGTGCTGGAGCGATGGAAGATATATGCAGGTTTCTCTAGGTATTGGGGCATGCAAATATGGCGCCCTTTTCGTGATGACAAATGCTATATGACTCTCGGGAAGATGTTTGTGTTCGACCATGATTGAAGAGCTTGGAAGGCCCATGCTATAGATCATGACGTTACATGTTAAGTCAACTTGCGTGTGTGGTGTGCAAGTATGATTAAGCGTTCGGGAGCAATGGCGGTATTAGAGAGCCCGAGCATCGGCTTCCTTTCTCCATTCTTCCTGCCTTGTTTCTCCCCGGAGGCTTACTCATGTACGGATTTGGACTTTATCGAGGATATCATTGGGCCGTACCCGTCGTTGGGCTTGGTCTCAGTAAGTAAATGTGATTCACAGGACCCATGCCTGAACCAAGCACTAAGTAAATTTCGCAGTAAGTGCAGGGATTGTTGGAGGTACCACAGATCCTATGGCCTATATAGTGGATGCATATCGTCCAATCCCAGGCGAATGTGTCGTCTCGATAATGGCATGCAAATGTACGAATAGGAATGTGACACTCCATCAGGCTAGCTACTAACTAAGATCGCTGTAGCCGCATTCGCTTTTTTGATTGCCTTTTACACTAACTCATGGCTTACATCGGATGGGCCAGCAGTAGTTTTTGGCACATTGGCAGGCATCATATTTGTGTGGTTCGCCCTTGCATTGCCTCTCTACATTTGGGGCAAGCAACTTCGTCAGAAGAGTCTTGACTGGAAGTTTGTTCGACTGATCCAATGGGATCTGGATCGTGAGACTGGAGAACGAGGGGGCTTTGGTGAACTACTATAACGCGTTTAATCGTTCGCAAAATGCGTCTGTCGAATTGCTCTTCTCATATCACAGCACATTTGCAAAACATGTGTTTAGATTGAAGCAGGCGTGGCGTTCCTCATGCTGTGTACGTGCTCTTCTGTTTAACATTCTCATAGTCTTTACCGCTCTTCTCATATGACTGCCAATGTCATCAATGACACATCCACCTCTTCCTCCAACAACTAGCGCTACTAAGGATTACTCTTTCCTAGATGCCCACCTTTCGAAACTGTAGCCATCATCTCCTAGCCACGTCACCTGCCTCCCATCGCTTCCACTGTCCCAAGATGTTTCACAACCGAGGACAGTGTACCAGTAATCACAGATGGAAGAAGCAAGACTCACCGCGATATCTCGTCTGCAGGCGCATGCTCGAAATTGTGTCAAGACACCGAGCCCGATTTCGATCGTGCCTACTATCTTCGCAGTCTCGGTCAAGCTTTGGCTCAGCATCATCGGAGACACCTTAAAAAAGGCTTGAGCAATTCGTAACTTTGGCATGTGGATACTTTTTGGCAGCTCGTTCGAGGCTCGGTGTTTTCTACAAATGTATAGCAGTACTGATTGGTAAAGTCTTCCCAGCGGTATCACCAAGCAATTTTAACTCCCCAGCTCCAAGGCGGAAAATGGGGGATACCCGTGATTTCAAAGATTAACCCAGCAATTACCACTGCGACTTCTTAAGCTTCATCGAAAACGATATCAATCAAAAATCTACTTGCTTTCTAAGCCTATATTTCCACTTCATCCTGTACGGTGAGCACGGTGTTATCACATAGTAGAGCAGCTGCAGCCATCATGCGGTGATGGCTCGAGGATACAACTACATTCCATGTCATCATCACCATCACCCCTAGCCCCTGTGTCAGAACAATGATGAAATCCATGTTGAAAACTAAATCTCAATGGTCGGTGCTGGCCATCTCCACTTCGAGACTCGAGGTCGTCTGATATAAGTGGGAGGCAAGGCTGATATGATGGGATGGAAGTATATCGTCGAATTGTTGTGGGTGGTGGAGAAGGAGATGATGTTGGCGGCATGGCAGACAGTGTCGCGGAAACATCAGATTTTTCAGCACTGCTTTGCCGCGTATTGTCATTGTCGTTGATGCTACTGTCATCCTCAAATCCTGATTCCCAGCCAAAATGTGGTGTATACCCACCTCCAGAGGAACAAGGAACAGGTCGTGGAGTTAATACATCACTTGAACTCTGCCTCTCGTCCATATGATCGATGTCAAAATCATCCCAAGCCCTCTCATTGGCGAAACTGGGATGTTGTTTTACCATCCCTGGTCTGTTTCCCACACTTGCAGTATCAGATAGTTGGTCGTCGTTATCTTTTTCTGGACAATCTTGTTGGAAGTTATGCTCATTGGCCTCTTGCGAAGTTTGAAAGCCATAGGTTTGTGGGTGGAAGCCGTAGTGTTGATACCACCACCATTTTCGCGGGTTGATCTTCAGGACGAACTCGAAGCCCCAGGGTGGTAGGGGGTCGTGATTAAACGCGCGATTTGAGCCCAGTAACACGAAAGCCCAGAGTTTCTCTTTGCGCCATTTTGATTTGGAGGTTGGACAGGTTAGGAGATCGTTAGTGTTGGTCATCTTATATGCGTTATGGGTGGAGGGACGGAGCTGGAATAACGAGGCAGATGATGAAAGGCAGACGAGACTTGGTGGGAAGAAGACATCTTGCTGCTTTTCTTCACGTTGCTATAAGATCAATATGGAATGGTGCTGTCGTCGGACTTGATCTGTAGAACAAAGAGACTGTTGGTGTCAGTGGTGCTGATACATGTCTTACTTGATGCAATCGTCTCTGACGACCAAAGTGTTTGAGACAGAGACGACATTGTTACATGTCTTCATACTTTGCGAATACGACACTCGCGAAATCTGAGTTTCTCATCATAGTTTTTTGCTCGACGGAGTGTTGATGTACACCATGATAGGATATCAGGTTGTGTATAATCGAATCATGTTGGACTCATGATCCAAGTATGACGGAGATGCTACAATATTGTATACATGCGTCATCTGCAGCAGCTCGACTTCGGGAGTGTTGTTGACTAGGTAGCCAACCTTGGATACAGTTTATGGTTTCCGGCATCACACAGTCCGTAGCGGGCCGTCGGGACAACGTTTCCTGGGCATCAACCTCTTTCGAGAATCTGCAAAAGTGAAAGGCAGGCAAGGGCCTTGAACCACAATGTTTCCATGAATAGAATAGAATAAATTGAACACGAGGATAGGCAGACACATGTCAAGATAGAAAGAAACGGGATTACCTATTGCGCTGTGCAAGTTCGGGGGGCAGGGACAGTTTACACAACGGTATGGAAAGAACGAGACGATTGGGAAGATAGAGGCTGGAAGTCGTTGTAGAGCAGCATCATTGTCAATATCGAAATTGGCAGCAAGGCGGAAAGAGGGTTGTCCGGGTGAGACGTTGCAAACGGTTGGAGGCCGAATCTCAACGTCTCACGTGCCACAACCGAGACTTGTGGACTCGCAAGCAAGACAGATCAGCGCTTCTCGACTCGTCTCAAGTATGAGGGCGAAGACACTTTTTCAAGAAGAATTTTCAGGCGGAAAAGGATGGACAAAACAGGGAAGCAGAATAGGTGTAAGGAATACTTAATCGAGTCAGATGGGGCATTTGTATGATGGCAGTGTTGACAGGCGGTCGGCAGGGACACGGTGAAACGTGCAGTGGCTGGGAGATTTGGTCCAGCCACCGTATTTTGACGTCGTCAGCAGGAAAAGCACAGGATTAATATGCGTGGATTAATTGCTGCAGAGAGAGAGCCCCTTGTCTATCCTTTACACACACACACCAAAGCAGCAATTGACACGCAACATCATCCTGTCGTTTACTGCATCTCATAATCATACTGCATCAATCTCCACCTTCAAGCCGCCCTCGAAGCTTAACCTTGGGTTGCATCCCTTCGACGAGTCGTGCAACAAGGCCTCGTTACAGCGCGATACTGCCCACAAGGCGTCGCAAAACGACTGCATAGATCATCCAAAGACTACAACAGTACGTCTTGGCCTGGGTCGACGTTTGTTCTCCAGCCTTCTCTTTCTACTGGCATTCAATCGCTAGAGACGTTGCTTGTTTCAGCGGAGTACCCTTCTCTTACCAAGTGGGGAAAGGCGTCGAAACTTCAGACTCGCACCTTCGCATCCAGCCATCCAGTCGGACAAAAGACTCAAAGCCATGGCTCTTTCCTCGCATACTTCGGCTCCGTCCTCGCCCTTTCCAGAGACGCCTGTCGCCCTAGCAAGACCCTCCCACGCCGCCGTCCGTTCCACCAACTACGACAACTATAACACTGCATTCTCAGAGGATACTTCTTACAACAGTACCTATACCTCGGCTTCCCCATCTGCATCTCCATCCCGCTCTCTATCCTACTCGTCGCGCACCGTCTCGGCCGCCTTTGGAAAGCAAGTCCTGTCTGCCATCTCGGAAAACGTCAACCCTGGAGTAGTCGCTACTGTCGGCTCTCTGTCCCGCAAGGCCTCACTCCACGCCCGCGCAAGATCTCTTGTCAGCTTCGTGCCTGCTTTCAACCCTACCGACACCGAAGAGCAGAACGGTTCATCAAGGTCACCTCCTCGCAAGGGTCCATCTTTTACCGACATCTTTACACCTCGTCGTTCATCGCTTGCCCCCTCCGAGCCTGAAGAAGAGTCGGAATACATCATGTCTTACAAGTCATCCTTCACCGCCGGCTCTGGTCGTATCCCTCAACCACAAGCTCCTGCTCCCAAGCCTAGTAGCCGTAGCTTCTCTTGGTTCGGTTCAACAAAGACTGCTCCTGTCTCCCCTCCAACTCAAGCAGAGGGCACTGTCGGCATGGATCTCCTCAACCCCGCCACATCACTACTCTTCCCAGTCGGCCTACCATCAGAGAAGACGCCCACCTCCTTCGACGAACTCCTCACCAACGCCGAGTTCCTCATCAACCGCCTTCAGACCGCCTACAAGGAACAAGCCTCTGCTCTTCAAGCCGCCCGCGCCGAACGGGAAGCACAAAGCGAAGAGACCGAAGAGGCCACAACACGAGCTCAGCACCTCAAACTTCAACTCGAAAATCTTGCCGCACAATCCGCCGAACAAGCTGCCACAAATCGCGCACTGGCCGAAGAATTGGCAGCAGAAAAACAACGCCGCCATGAAGACCGCGAACACTTCGAACGCATGGCCCGTCAAAACGATCTCACCCCCCGCCGCAATCGCCACAGTGGGGCTAGCTCTCTACACAGCGACAGCGGATTCGAGTCAGAAGCCGATACTGCCGAGTCATGTTCTCGTCCTCTGACCCCAACATCACCGCATCCTCACAATTACGCATTGAACAACAATGAGCGTTGGGGTACCGTCATGGAACCCATCAAGGAGGTCCGCCCTGTTTCTAGGGGCTCGACCACGGCGAGGATTCCTGGACGCACTTGTGAGATTGATGCCGGAGTATGGATGTTTATGAGGGATGAGAAGACCAGACTCGAGCGCAGGGTTCAAGAACTCGAGGGTGTGCTTGATGGATGCCTCGATTTGATCGCATAGAATCGCTCATCATGAACACCACACCACGCCACATCACATACATCGCTTTTGCATTTTGATCGTAACTTTTGGCATAGCGCGTGGCCTTGATTATTCCCGACGGTACTGGATATCGCGACTTGTGCTGTCTTTCACTTTTATCCTTTACTGAACCCCTTCTTTTATTCTAGAGGCAGCCCATAGATGGTTATTAAGACCTCAATTTTTGTATATAGACTTTTTAAATTGCACTTGTGCTCTCATCATCATGGTCACATGAAATATCAAACCCTTCTTCAGACTTTGATCACCACATCTTCCCGTACTGCAAAAGGTCTTTTTCCCATCTCTTTGACTCTTGACTTTGTTCATCATGCGAGATGTATTTTGTTCAACATGCCTTGTTTTTTTCCTTTGTCGAATCAAGCTCTGACTTCTTAACCTGAGGTTGACGAATAGCTTTTGTGTAAATCTAGTATTTGGTTGTCCTTCTTCGTGGTGCTTTAGATATCGGGGTGTTGTTGTATAGTAGATTCAGCGGTGGGTAAGAAGGTAAGGCCAACCAAGCCAACCAAGTTAACTAAGCTGACTAAGCTAACCATCACCCTACCCGACGACATCCTAAACAACGCACCTCACACACACATACATCTCCGAATAACCACAAGAGAAAAACAATTTCCGATCATTGTAGAAAACATGTAAAGTACGAAAGGGATGAAAAAGCACTTACAGACCGTGGTGGTCTAGTGTGGTATGTTTATTCCATCTTTCACTTCCTCACATCTCCAGATCCAGATATCTACCACTATATTACAAGGAAAAATCATGAAGCGAGATAAAAAAAAAAAAGAAAAAGACATTTTTCAGACGTAACAGAGATTTTGAACGGAGGGGCAGGCATCATAAAGGTTTATCCTATATAATATGTAACTCGAGTATGTATCATGTGTTGATAATTCTCCAGTGGACATTGGTGTCTGCGGTGGGTGGGGGCTTCGATATCTGTGCCTGGAAAAGATTCCATTTTTGACATGGAGAAAATAACCCAGCATGTTCTGCTTTGACTCGTGGTTGCGTTGCTGGTCAAAAGACTCAAGACGGAAAAGGGTAAAATATGTAAGATATCATTTTTGTGTTTGTGGTGTTCCTTGTGTTCGTTGTTGCAATTGAAGTATTTGCCGCTGCCGAACAACAAAAAGGTCGTCCCCATCATGCTCTCTTGGATGATTTGGCTCGGGATTGATAGTAAGAAAGAAAAAACGAGTATTACACCATGAAAACGCCTTATGTCCTCTTTCTTTGCCCGAAACAATAGATGATGAGGCTCGCTCCAGGTAGTGCGGGATGATCCTAATGTCCCCTTCTTGCAGAAAAACAAACCCAATTGCAAACCAAAAGCAAACACTGAAAACGAAAATGGAGAGCTGTCTAAAAGGTACAGTAAAAAGACTGGTGGAGGCCAAAAGAGGCGAAGTCTGTGGTGATTGGTCCGCGCCTCGATAGATGGGCCGAGGACTGTATTGTGTTGCTCCTATTCTATCTAGACGTCGTGACAGACTAGATCTCGACAGTCTTCATCTCTTCGGTGTCTGCTGAGGTAGCGCCACCTTTTGTCGCCTCTTCTGAGGATGTGATGGCCGAATCAGCCTTCTCTTTCTCGTCCTTGCGGTCTTGATCGGCGAAGGTCTCGATGGTAGGAGGGAGCGGCGAGTCCATGCTCAGAAGATTGTCGTTGCTCTTCGAAGTGGTGAGTACGGCGTCCAGATTGTCGGTCTTGAGGGTGGGACCGGCCTCTTCGGCGACGCGCGCGAGCGGGCTGCTTACGTGGCCTCGGGGGCTTTGTGTGGCAGGGGCCTTGCCGTTGCTTGAGAAGCGCTGAGGACTGCGGCCACGGTCGCTACCGGTGGGAGAAGCATAGGGAGAGAAACCGTTGAGACTGCTGAATTCATTCTTGACGTTGCTGTTGATGCGGAGGGGTTGCTGAGGACGCTGGCCCTTGGGAGTGCGGCGGCCGTACTTTTGGTCGGTGCGCCAGCGCAGGATATCCATGTACGAAGGGTCGACATTTTGGTTCTTGAATTCGCGGAGGGTGAGTTCACCGCTGTCCTCGTCGACAATAGCCTTGGGAGTACTCAAGTCGTCGGCGACGCTGGCCAAGAAGGCAGACCACGAACGAGCGACGACATACTTGCAGTCGTAGTCGCGACCGGCCAGAATAACCTGACCCCACTTTCCAGCGGGACCGGGAGCCAGATCAATGCAGATGTTGTTACCGCCCCAATCTCTTGCGACGGGAATCCAGCCGGGGTGAACGTAGGCTTTTTGTACGGCGTTTGGCGGGTGAGAGTCTTGTTTTGACATGAGCTCCGAACGCCAGCCGGCGCCTTGAGCGGATTGAGGAGCAGAGGGCTGAGTAGAAGAACCGGCGAAAGCCTTGTTGGGGACCTGCGGGGCAGTGTGAGGAGCAGACGAAGCACGGAGGTAGTCGTCGCCAACGCGAGCCCACTGTTTCCACTCTTGAACAATCTCCTCGCAATCGAGCAACATGCAGCCAAAGAGGATACCGGTGGGTCTACCACCGCGCTCTTGACCGTCGTGGATCATGAGAGATTCGCGCATTTCCATAGGTAGTGTGCAGTCGAGCTCATGTTCGAGTTCATTAACATCGTTTTGAGTGCAACCTTCACACAAGTTCTCGAACAGCTCTTCGTGGTTGTGCTCAGCCCATGTATCAATGCGTCTCCATGAGTGACCGACGGGCGGCGGAGGAGGGAGGCCTTCTGAGAAGCTTTGCATTTGGATCTCGCCTTGGCCGACGCCTTCGAGGTTCCCCGAACTGGATTGGCGCTGCATGGTAGAGCGAAGGCCAGGAGAGTAGGGACCATTGGGCGACATGCGACCGTGGGTAGGCATGAAATCATTGTCCTGAGCGTAGGGGTTGTTGAGATCGGTACGAGATTCGGCGGCGGTAGCGACCGACGTCAAGGGCGCGTGCCGACTCTGGGCGAGAGGAGTGTGAGCACCGGTGCGGTAGGGCATGTCGGGCGAGGCATGTCGGTCGTTGGACGTCATGGTGTGCCAGAAGGAGCGCCATACTCCGGAGATGCTGTGGACGAGCAATTAGCCTGGCGTGCTCGATAGAGCGACGGAAGAGTATGCTGCTTACCCAGCGGCCATGTTGGGGAGTGAATTGTGCTAGCAAATGCCGCAGGTCGTGTTGTGCTTGTTGTGCGCCGTGGCTGCTGTCGACGTGCAAATCTTGAAAGTGCCGCGCGTTTCGGAAAGTGTCGTAATGGCAGTCAGTCGTGTGGGAAGTGGACTGCAAGCGGTGCGTGGGATATGTATTGGTTGTCGGAGTAGGTTGTCGAATGTCGTGGGTCGAAGATGGCGGGATGGTGGCCGTCGTGCGAGATTGCGGTCAACAAGTCGCACTGGATCAAGGGCAAAAGGGGAAACCGCCGTGTCAAGACTGTTTCCGACTTCCAAATCTGTCAAACAAACTCTCTTCTGGAAGCCTTCTCCCTGAAATAACGGCTATAACTGGCGGATATCTGACTATCACCACGATTGCACAAACACTCTTATAGTCTGTTTTTGTCGCTTGCAAGTCGTTGTTTTCGGCTTTTGGTTGACCTGGAATTGTGGCTTTGCTATGCCGTCGAATCACTGACTCCAACCGACAGGGTCCTTGAATGTTTGCGGCTCCTACGGACAAGAACAACAACCGCTAGCCATCCGCATCTTCTCTTATCATCATTGTGCATTGGATCATATACTCCGTACCACACATACTGTACTGCGCTACAATCGCCTTCCATGCCAACCTATATGACGCGCCACTATTATGTGCCTTTCTTGGGTCAGCAACACCATCCACTTTTTCATCAGCTTGCAAAGTCGACTCAAAACTCGAAATCAAGCGGAGACCCGTTGCCGTCTCGCCGCAAAACTCAAACGTTCCTGCAAAAGCGCTTGCCTTGTTCCAGTCTGGTGCGGGTGGCAATTGGAAGCTAAGAAAACTAACAACCACATCACCTCCGGCAATTCTCCTGCATCATCAACGAGTCGATATCCTCAAGTCTCTTTGTATCGCATGTCTTGAAGACAGAGACGCACAACTAAACACTTCACAGCCCCTATGTCATGGTCGCTGCAAGAAACGTGCTGTCTCTACCCGGCCTGAGCATAAACCTGAAACACTTTCTTGGAAGCCATGACGCTCATTGTGCATTGACGGCGCATGCCAAAATGCCCGATTCGTCTGCACCACCTACGTCGTGCATGTCAGGTGCCTGGTGAGTCGCAATCCTCGTCCTGATTTCAGGAACCGACACCCTCACGAGGCCGTCCATCAACTACGAAATCAACACCCTCGTCTGCTTGATTTGTTTGTGATTTGCAAATCCACGTCATCACGCCAGACGATCTCAGCTTGTCGCACACGCTGGACGAACAAGTCTCATGATTATGGCCGTAAGGTCTTGCATCTGCCAGATGTCTAAGAATGATATGGTGTCGCCAGAATCGTCCAGCCTGCAGGTGTTTTTGCCCTTGCTGTCTCTGCCTATTCGATGGCTGCTGGAGACCACTGGAGAATATCTCTGCTCATCGGGACAACAATACTCGTCGCCATGACCAAGTCCATGTCTCTCCGGGCAGAGACAGCTATCAACATGTCTGGCCTTTAGAATGGCATAGCGTTCGCCCAATTTGCTGGCATTAAGATTCCATAGAGTAAGGTAGGCACGGCATTCGAGTTTCTTCCTTTCATCTATTCATCTTCACGTTCTATCTCTTTTCTGTCATAAGTACGAGTACTTTAGCTCTCCCAAACGGTGCGACTGCTGGTGCTGGCGCCAGACACCGTCACCGTCCTAGCTGTAGGATGAATGGAGGACCGATTCCTGGCTGTCTGTGTCCACGATGCACGACCAAGAACCTTGCTGATCAAAGCAAGATTTTGGTCAAGGCCACGAAGACTAAGAGAAACAAGTGTCTTTCTCAAGGCGGACTTTATCCAATCTGCCACGATATCCGGGAGTCGTTCAAAGTAATCGCTAACTTCCTCTACAGAGGGTAAGCACACTGATTGACGCCAGACGATCTCATACATCAACTGATCTAAGATTTCATAGCATGGCAAACACTCATGCCGCAAACATTTACACCTCCAGGGACACCCGTCGATCAAAGACTCCCTGCATCTCCAAGTGAAATTACTCTCGGTCTCTCCATCCAATACCTCATCAAAGACGTTGTCAAGAAGCAACAATCTTTCCCTCGTTGCTTCTGGCATAACCTCGGGATTTGCAGCTGCAGGAACTTGGACGAGATCTCCGCACTCGACCAGGCAGATTTCAGAGGCTTATACTACAGCGGTGGCCATGGAGATTTCGACAAGTTTGGACCCATGGAACACAGTTTTGTTGTCAAGCATGAGCTTCTCACCGGTAGTGAAGCTGCCTCTTGTGTCGTCATGCCACACATTTACACCAAACGTCGGAGAAACCTCTACGTCTTTAAAACAGTGACAAAGCAGAAGTCCCTCTTTTCGCATTCGGAATGGGGAATTGTCTCGAACGAAGCATACGTTCTCCTTGGGATACTCAAGACCAACTTGCAAGCTCATCCCAATATCATTCAGCTCTTCAAGTGTGTAACCACAAAAGCCAGGGCTGGACTGTTTCTGCATATATTGCAAATGGAGTATTGTGATGGCGGCGATCTTTGGGAACTCAACTCCCGCTGCCTGAAACATGGTGCACGTATACCTAAATCTTTGGTCATACATATTTTCAAGTCACTGGTTACAGCACTAGCATACCTCCATCACGGTCTCATTTTCCTGCCCAATGGAACCACACAACGACATTTCCTTCCCGCCTCACCAAAACGCTGGCAAAGTATTCTCCACAATGACATCAAACCTGAAAATATCCTTCTTCGCTGGCCTGCTTATGCTTCTGAATCCTCGCGTTTTCCGGAAATCGTGCTCTCAGACTTTGGAACTTCAGGTATTGAGAATAAAGCCTTTGGCCCGAGAGGCACGTACCGTTATGCCGCCCCTGAAAACCAAGAGGCTTTTGACCTTCGTACCAGTTTGATCCACCATCTCAACTTTAAATCTGCGGATATCGTCAGCAATGGCATTATCTGCACGACGAAATCGGATATATGGAATCTCGATTTCGGAAAGGTGATGCAGGAAATGATGCCAGAGTATCACAAAGTTGATGGACGGGAGATTGAGAAAAGGCAAGGGTGGTGGACTGGTTTGGAGGAGATTTATGGAGAAGATTTTGTGAGGTGGGTGAGGAAGTGTTTGGGTAGTACGCCGCTGGGCCGGCCGAGTGCTAGGGAGTTGTTTGAGAAGGCGGTGAGGGAAATTAGGGAGGATGGTGAAGACACAGGCGAGGAAAGGGGACAGAATTTGCCAAAATGGTTTTGGGGGTGAAGGTGAAGGAAACGTTAACACCTGGTGTCCGAGCCGCGTTGTGGTACAGTAAGTACGACAGGTCAAGCTTTGTACGCAAAATTATTTCATGGAAGAATGCTTTTGAAGAGCTCTATCTTCCGAATTCCCATTCCTCACATATCATTATCTGTCAGAACCAATCGACGACGATCAAATCGGGTCACCAAGCTTTTGTGCCCGGTCATGTACGACAGCGATAAGCTCACTGCGTCGCCCGGAACTGGAAACGGAAGTCCAGGTTTCCAGGCAAGTGTACACAATCACCGATGCCCTGATTTCAATGCGACCTTCGAGAGATTAAGGCGGTCATCAAACTTGGTAGAGCAAAGTCGAGAGGAAGCAACAAACCCAAGCATGAATCCAGGCTGCATGAACGACATTGCCCGGTAACGCGTTCCTAACATTTCCCAATTCCCATCTCATAATCACACCAAAAGAATATCCCCACGCCTTATTGCAACGAACACCACCGGCAGTGCTGAATAATTCTCGTTCGGATGATATGGAAATACGCACACGCACACGCACACACACACACACACACACCCAATCGTTCTTTCCGCAACACACATCCACCTAACCACCAATTCCAAAAAAAAAAAAAAAAAAAAAAAAAA
>JGI24891J29808_1000399_pt1 | contig 28219 bp, 22 predicted proteins | sample FreactcultuFSWF8_FD_29808 | JGI IMG/M metagenome (IMG submission 29808) | reverse complement strand
GGAGCGGCCCCTTTCTTACTACCTTTAAGAAGGTTAGTTAGAGGTGTAACTACTTTAGAGTAGTGCCGGATAAATCGGCGATAGAAGTTGGCGAAGCCTAAGAACACCTAGATGTCATGTATAGAGGCGGGCTCTAGCTAGTCCGCGATGGCGGTTACCCTGCTCGGGTCTATCTCTATACCTGCGGTGCCTACGAGGAAGCCCAAGAATTCTACCTTAGTAGTGAAGAATTCACACTTCTTGCGGTTAGCGTATAGCGCATGCTTCCTTAAGCGGAGGAGTACGGTACGCACGTGTTCCGCGTAAGTCTCGCGATCGGGACTATAGATAAGAATGTTATCCAGGTAAACGACACAACAGGTGTCTAGGAGTCCGGCCAAGGCCTTATTAATGTACGCTTAAAAGGTTGCTAGTGCATTGGTAAGGCTAAAGGGCATTACTAGATACTCGAAGTAGCCGTAACGCGTGCGGAACGTAGTCTTCTACTTATCGCCCCGCTTAATAGGGATGCGATGGTAGGCGTCCTTTAGGTCCAGTTTCGAGAAGTACTACGCGCCACTTAGTCTATCTAGGGTTTCGCTAATAAGCGGTAGGGGGCACCGGTTCTTAATGGTTACATCGTTAAGACCTCGGTAGTCTACGCAGAGGCGTAGGGTGCCGTCCTTCTTTAGTACGAAGAGGATCGGGGCACCCGTAGGCGATTCGCTAGGTCTAATCTAGCCGTTCGCGAGAGCGGTGTCGAGGTATTCCCGTAGTGTGTCTAGCTCCGTGTAGGAGAGGTTATAGAGCGGTCGGAAGGGCGGTTTCTACCCTTCCATGACGGGGATCGCGTACTCTACGCCTTCGGGGCGCGGGAGGTTCGCGATGTCCTCGTAGGTAAAGACGTCTTCGAATTCTACGAATTCCGTTAGTAACTTCGATGGCGAAGTATCTTCTACGCGGTAATAGTTTACCGTAAAGACGTAATTTGCCTTCTTAAGCTGTTTCTCGAACTCCTTCGGCTAGCATAGCCGAAGCGCGTCGGTTCCGACACCGTAACGCTAGCGGTCCGTCGCATAGTCGGTTTAGGCTCCCTACTTTTTAAGCCAGGGGTACCCTAGAAGGATTAGGGGGCCCTCGAGGTTAACGGCGTAGTAGATGTCTTTAGTCTCGCGTGCCGTACTCGAGGAGTCTACGACACGCATATACAACTTATATGCTCCGTATACGTGGCCTTCGCTTCCTTAGAAGGCTTTTGTAACCGGAAGGGTCGCGTTAGCGATCGGTTACAGGTCGTACATCGTAACGAATGCCTAGTCTATAAGGTTAAGATCGGCACTAGGGTCGATAATGCACTCGCAGCGAATGCGAGTCGCAGCCGTTACGCATCTACCCGGCACCCGAATCGCAGGATAGGACTCTACTAGGAGGGGCTAGCTTAGCGACGAGTCTTCGCTAGCCCCTTAGCTTTTCCCGAGATTTCGACTCGACGGTTCACGGTCGCTCCGCCTGCGTCTCGCTTAGTGCAATCCCGATTCTAGTGATTGCCTCCGTAGTAAGCGCAGGGGTTAGGAGGAGGACGTTTCTCCGTAGCCGGATTCGGACCCGAATCCCGAGAGTTGTCTTCCGCGCAAGGCTTCTTTAGAGCGCGGTTCCCGTACGTCTCCGAAGCGTAGCGCTTTAGTTACGCGCCGCGGTCGCCTACTATAGAGTTCTCGATTCTCTCGGCGAGGGATATAAGTTCCTCTCTTAACTTTAGGGTATACGCCTAGCGAACGATAGCGTCACGTAGGGCCGGTCTTAGCTTTGCGAGGAGGTAGCGCTAGCTCTATATAGGCGTGTATGACTCGTCGAACTCCTTCTCGAGGCCATCTAGCTATAAGGCGAAAGCGGAGACGCTCTGCTAAGCCCCTTAAGTAGCTTGTTCGTAGCGGAGCATTAGCGTTAGTTCTCGATTAGCCGGGTCGGTCACGGTATTCATAATGAATTCCTTAAACATTGGCCATATGCCGGTTTCGATGGCGCCTACGTTCCATACGCGCATCGCCTTCGCTTCGGCGTCGCCTTTTAGCTAGAGGAGGGCGTAGACGATCTTATCCTTGTCTCGGATGAACGAGGCTTCATTGTTTAAGAAGGCTAACTCGAGGCGATAAAGGAAGAGTTTTGCGTCGTAGAGGTCCTTTCCATAGAAAGGCAGGATATCTAGTTGTTTCCTCGACTTCGAGCCGCCTAAGTAGCGGGTACGGTACGCCTGTTCCTCGCCCTCGGATAGGGTAGTAGTCGAGTACGCGGGGCTCGTTTCTCTTAATCCTAGCATTCCGCCAGGAGTGTTGCCTGCGTAGAGGTCGTTAACCGTCGGCTGCTATACGACGCGATTGCGTTCTCGGAGCGCTAAGTACTTAGCTCGTAGTCGTTCCCTCGTAATCATGCGTCGGAGGTCGTCCTCGTCGACGCTTGCGTCGTCGTCTATGGCCTCTAGTATGTCCCCTACGCTTACAGGTTCTTCGAGGCCAGGTGTCGCGAAGTCCGGATCGGTACGTCCGTTAACTAGGTCGCAAGACGCTATCGGTACGCCCGCGGGGAGCGATAGAGGATCCATAGGCTGCTACCTAGGTAGAACGAATAGAATTGTAAAGGTATGAAGGTATGTAGCAACGTATGGATCACTCTTAGACAATAGGTCTGTCTGTAGCTAAAGCTATTCGTTGCTCCACGTAGGGTAGCTGTAGAATTCTTCTTATGTGCTACGCTAGCGTGTCGCATAGGAAACGCCGGCTTAGCAAAAGAGAGAGGAGACTAGGGTAACCTATCCCGTTACATTAATAATAAGAAGATGTACTATATTAACCTAGAGGGATATACTATCCTTAAAGTAAAAGAATAAGGTAGTATCTATGTCCTAAGCAACATCCATTATTTGCCCTCCTATAGTTTAGATAAACTACTTATATTTACTATTTAAGAAGAGATTACCTAAGATAAAGCAATAGAAGAGTTAAGTAATAATTTAGATATTAAAGCCTATAATAAGAAGGTGCTAGATAACTATATGTTATACTATAAGAGATTTGCCTACTTAGGCTCCTAGAAGATTTCTTAAATCTATAAGATAACTACTATAAAGAACCTAATTAAGGTAGTTAAATGTGTCTACTAGACCTATACTCTTACTAAGTTTAGAAAGAGGAAAGGAAAGGTAGTAAATAGAAAGGGAGCACTACTTAAGAGAGTATCTATTAATACCTATAGACTATTTCTAATATTAAGACTTAGAAACACTTAAGTAATAGTAATTAAAGATGACTTTATAAGATACTCCTAGGTTATTCCTATTAAGGATAGAAAGGAATGCCTAGAGAAACTTAGAGTCTAGAGAGTAATAATTAAAAGGTATACTAGGTATCTTATTAAAGCATTTAGATTTAATAATGTAGGAGAACTAGTTAAGCATTTTAAAGGACTTAAAGTAGAATTTAGGATTAAAACTTAAACTATAGTCCTATATACTTCTACCTAGAATAGTCTAGTAAAAAGGGAAAATTAATAAGTAGAAAACGATATATAAGCTAATCTTAAGGGCGCTAACTTACTACCTAACTTCTAGGAAGAGGCATACTAAGCTAGATACTATATTAGAAATAGAATCTTAAATGGTCTAGAGGTAAATAGACACATAGTTAGTCCTTATAAGGCCCTTATAAGCAAGGTGCCTAATGTTAACTACATAAGAGTATAGGGATATAAGGTACATTCCTATATAGATAGAGAATCTATCCCTTAGAACTTTAGAAGAGATAAACTTATAGATAAAGCTAGAGTTAGCATCTTTATAGGATATATTATAGATATAAGTAAGTAGTTCCTAATCTAGGCACCTAATATAAAGACCATTATTAAGACTAGTAACGTAGTCTTCTATAAGAATAAACCTAGTAGTAGCATTAATTATAACTTAGAAAGTAAGTATTAACTAAGCTATGCTATAACTAGAAATCTAAAGGGAAGGCCTACTATAAATAAGGAAGATAGCTAAGCTATAGTTCCTCCTATATAAGTAGATCTAAAGTTAGTAGGAGCTACTATATAACCTCCTCTATAAGAGGGAGATAAGGATAATACCTAGGAACTAACATTAGTAGGAGATAATAATCCTCTCCTAACTAATAGGGTAACTAGAAACTCTAAACCTATACTATCTTAACCTACTCCTTCTAAACTATAGAGGGAGGATCTAAACTAGAAACTAGTCTTAACTAAATTTAAACTAAAGAAGGACGTAGAAGTCTAGATTAAGTTAAACTCTAGAAAAAGGATAAGGGATAAGAGTAGAATAAACTTTAGTAAGGATAAGCCTATAGAGAAAAGGCTTTATTAAGCTCTCTTTACCCTAATAGCTATATACACTACAAATAATAATATAGGTGTAAATAAGGACTATACTAATATATTAAGAGCATTAGTTAAAGAGTTTAAGGCCTATTTCTCTATAGAATTAGATAAGGAGATAGCCCTAGTAGCATAAGGTAAGATAGACATTCCTATCCCTTAAACCTATCTTAAAGCTATCTTAGATAAGATATAGGGACCTAAATAGAGGGAAGCAATTAGGTATAAGCTTATTATACTAGTAGGTAATAGTACCTAGGAGATAACCTATCTCCCTAGGGGAGCTAACCTAGTAATAAGCAAATAGGTCTTTATAACTAAGTTTAACACTAATAGATTACTAGATAAGTTAAAAGTAAGACTTATTATAAGAGGATTCTCTTAGAAATTTAGAGTAGACTATAAATATACTTTCGCCCTAACTCTTAGGTATAACACCCTAAGGATCTTCCTAGCCCTATATACTATTAAAGATATAGAGTGCCATTATATAGATATTAATAACGCCTTTATAGAATTATTCTTAAAGGAGGACATCTATATAAAACCTCTACTAGGGGTAGATGTCCTACTAGGGATATGCCTTAAAGTCTATAGGAGTCTATATAGACTTAAGTAAGCTATAAGAGACTAGAACGAGAAGTGTATTATTAAACTCTAGAGGTTAGGATTTATTTAGTCTAATTCTAACCCCTACCTACTTACTTATCCTAATAAGAAGATTATCCTACTTATCTATATAGACGACATTCTTCTAGGATTAAGCGACCTCTCTACCATTTAATGGTTTAAGGGAGAGTTTAGTAAGATCTTTAAGATTAAAGATCTAGGAAAAGTGAAGAAGATTCTAGGTGTCTATATTACTAGAGATAGAGGAGTAAGGACTATTAAACTAGACTAAGAGCACTATATAAGAGAGATTCTCTCTATATATAATATATAATAGGATAAGTTAAGAAAGACTAGTATCCCTATAAACGGATATAAATCTCTAAGACTTATAGAAGGGATAGATATAAGAACTAACTAAAAGGAGTACTAGACTCTAGTTAGAAAGCTTATATACCTAGCTATCCTAATAAGACCTAACATTTGCTTTGCCTTAGGAAGACTAAGCTAATTCCTCTTAGATCCTACTAAATTCTATATAATAGTACTTAGGTAGATCCTAAAGTACCTTAGATTGAGTACCTTAAGAGGTATTACCTATAGTAGAAAGGACTATAGTAGTCTAGTTAGTTATATAGACTTAGACTTTACCTTAGATAGAATAGAGAGACTATTAGTTCTTAGAAATGTCTTTATACTTATAAATAGACTAGTAAGCTAGATAAGTAAGAAGTAGAAGTTAGTTATAACTTTAACTATAGACGTAGAATATATAGCTATATGTTTAGCTATAAAACAATCTTAATGGATCGCCTTAGTAATAAGAGATATAGGAGTAACTAAGTATATTAGTAGCTACTAATTTAAACCTCTTATCAAGGAAAAGATAAAGTTTATAATTAGATTACTAGTTCTTATAAGGGGAGATAACTAAGCTACTCTTAGACTAGTAAGAGATACTTGAATCTTAGATAGATTAAAATACATTAATGTCGCCTACTACTATTAAAGGGATCTCCTTAAGAAGGATAGGTTATAGGTTAAGTTTATTAGAACTATAGACATAGTTATAGATAGTATAACTAAGCCCCTTATAGGAGAAATATTTAAGAGGTTTATAAGACTACTTAGGATAAGCTAATCTACTACTACTAAGTAGGAGAGTTAAACTTAGTATAGTTATAGTAGATAAGCTATTAGCTATCTTCGCCCTTATTAGAGTATAGCTAAGATAGTCTATATGTCTCTTAGCATAAGGGAAAGCTTAACTTTGTATTTAGCTCTTAACCCCTATATAATTAAGTTAATTTAAGTTATAAGGAGTTACCTATTCGTTTAGGGGTTCTACTATAAGCCTCTTAATTTCTATAGTATACCTTCTAGGCCTTCTACACTTCCTATTACTAGGGAAGAGTAGTTTATACAGATTTACACGAATTATTTTAACTCTAACCGTACTTCTAGATAGGGCTCTTACTCGTACCCTTACCGTTAGGTACGCCCTTATACTATAAGAGGGAGGACTAGTCGACGTATTTATAGTACTTAGTATTAGTACCTTTTACTTTGCGCGCCTTAGGGGTAGTACTTCTAAAGTTGTTAGATCGTTAGAGGTAGGTAGGTACGTTAATTACGGAGGTATTTAGCATAGAAGATAGTACGTTAGATGCGGTGTCGTTTATAATAATTAGGGGTAGTAATGTAAAAAGTTAGGAGACGCGCCTAGCTCTACACTCGCAAGGATTTTTGTTAACGTTAGAGTTGACTAATTGGAGGCCTTACAGGCCGCCGGAAATCTCCGTAGGCCAATCAGAAGGCGGCTTGGCATAGGGCTAAGAATCCACTAGAGTACTGGATTGGGGGCTAACCCAATCCAATCCAGTCTAATGCCTATACCAATCCAATCCAGTCCAATCCAGTACTGGATTATCCAGTGGATTGGATTATCAATCCATCCATAGTCAACTCTAGGTGTTCGCGCTTGGGCTACTCACTGTCCCTCGCGGTCTCTCCTCCAAATCAGCGATCGAGGGGTGCCGTAATTGACAGGTGCGGATTATTCACCACTAGTGAAATTCGTGAAGATCTCCTGCGAGCACCTGCATCGAAAGCTATTTATTGGACAACCCTCCAATCGACGAAGGGATGTCACAAGAGGAGGAGCGATCAATTTTGTGAGGAAGGCATGACTAAGCAAGTAATAAGGAAAGAGCGACTGACCAAGTAACAAGGAAGAAGCGACCAAGTGATGAGGAAGGCACGACAAAGCGCACCAATGAACAAGGAGCGACCGACAAATGTCATTTAGCAAGGAACAAACCAAAATTGACAAGGAAACCGCAATCGTGATCGCAATGTTGATTTGAAGAAGGAACCACCAAGTTTGTCTAGTCAAGGCTTTTCATTTCACTGCAGTCGAGGATGAGCATGGAAGCTAGAAGGATAGATCAGAATCGACATAAAACGAGATTTCGGGAGAAGATTGTGATCCCCAATGATGGCGTCGACCACAAGTACATCCATTTCCTTCAGGTATACAAGAACAAAACATTCGCCGCAAACAATAACAAAAATGTAGGTAGCATTTGCATTGCATTGCATCCATGCATGAAAACGAAAGAACAAAATCCTCCCTATGCAAAAAGATTCATAGCTGTCATTTTTCATTTCTCAAACTCAAATCCTCTTGAATCCTTCTTTTGTATCTTCCTTGCTCCAATCGATGGTGACACCCTTTTCGTCTTCCTTGTACAAAATATTGCAAGCCTTTGTCAGCCGATCCAACACATTGTCATATCTGCGTTCGCATTCTTTGCAAACCATAGTGACCATTTGACGTGATAACTGCTCTTCATCCGCGTCGCCAAAGTGCTTTTCGATACGCTTGCGGAGAGTGTCGATGCCGCTGCGGATGCTCTTGCCGTCGTGGGAGGCGAGGAGCTTCTTGGTGTTGTGGCGGGAATAGAGGGGGCGAGCGGCGATGCTTGGGCCCGTCATATTTTGATTGAGGAGAGCTTCTGCGCCTTCGACGAAGTCCTGGATGAACAATTAGCATGTTTTCATGTTGAAGGGTGAAAAGGCCACTTACGATAATCTTGCCGAGTGGCCTGCGAACCACGCGACCGACATATTCTTCCATGTGTTCAGCGCGATCCATCAAGGCCTTTGCTTTCCACTCGGCGAGTACAGAGCCTTCCTTGCCGCCATCATCTACTTCTTCGATGTAATGGTTCATATTCTCGATCAGGAGGATGTGGTAGTTCAAGATCTCCTTGTCTTCATACTCCAGACCGTGTGCCGTTGTAGCAGAGGTAGCAGCACCAGCGGCAGTGGGCGACTCTCTCGCAATGACCTTCAGTGAATCCCACATGGCTCGGTTGATACGAATGTATGCATCATCAATCAATTGACGCGCACCAAGTACTGCTCCGTAGCCGTCGTACTCTCGAGCTGCCGATAAATATGTGCTTTCGACGGCGTTTGAGAATAGAGGGAAGATCTTCATGAAAGCAATGACACCCTTGCGCTTCTTGATCTTGACCTTTGTGTCCTCGATGGCATGAATCTGCTCATCGACAAACTTCTGGAAGAGTGTCTGCAAGCGTGAAGAAATTTCGTTGAGATTATGAAGCAAGAACTCTTGGGAGGTTTCCTGCAGACGGTATGCATGTATGGCCAGAACAGTGAGAACACCAACCCCCTGGATAGGATCGCCGGCATTCGCCCACTCCATAAGCGTTCTCAATTCATCTTTCCAGAAGCCGAAGGTTTCTTCCATGGTGTCGGACACACGTCTTGCCATAGCACGATCAGGCTCCATCAATCGTCTACCAGTGAGATCAGGACCCATGCGAGCTTCGGGGACATTGGCCGCGACTGCGTCTGCAAAATCGATGTTCTCGAGACTAGTGGCGTGGAAGAGGTCCACAATAAAGTTTTGTTCCATAGAGATCAATGGCACCTGTTCTTCGAGGACCCCATTGAAGACCTCAAATGGTGCCATACGGCCAGGTTGGGCTCTATCAACGGCTGTGGGCTTATCTCCTCCACTGCCACCACCAGAACGGAAGGACTTGGCAAGAGTCTGAGATCGCTTGACTGTCAGCTTGCGAGCAGTGCTGGTAAGACCTTCAGAGGTCTCCTTCTCAACGGAAGTAAAGAGTAGCTCAGTGGCTTCGCCAGTGGCTGTACGAGCTCCCTTCTTCCAATTATTGGTATTGTCTCGGAAGACATCGTTGTACAATGGGCGAGCCTTGGTTTGGTACATTCGGAGCATGTTTTGCCATGCAGGCATGTTGGTCTCTTTCGTGAAAAGAAGCAATGGGCTGAATTGCCAGAGATTGGCACGAGCCAAATTAAACCCTGAGCCATTAAGCTTCATTGTGGCATTGCCAATACCACCAGGATGCTGCAGAAGTGCAGGCTTAGCAGCACTGAGTGCCGAGGCGAACGAGTTGTCCAAGTAACGCACCAAACGTTGACAGAACTCGGCGCTCTCTCGCATGTATACATTCCGTTTTTCCTGCAGAGCGTTCATGGTGCCGATGTCGCTGGTATCAAGACCTGTTGCAGGACTGGATCGACTCAGAGCATTCGTTGAGCGTACCGAAGGATCTATAGTAGCCATAGCCTTGTAAAGAAGAAGCAAGGAGGATTCAACAGACATCAAAGCTTCCGGGTTACCGAAATCTCCATGCCTGAGCGGCTCCAACTGTCGTGGTGAAATCGATATAGTGTCGACCAATTTTTGCAATTCGGTATGGAGGATCTTCTGATTAGCCGTCTGTACCTGCAGACCCTGAGACTGTGCCTCGATGAAGGAGATATCGTCGTTGAGGGTACTCAATTCCGCAGAGTAGATGGTAAGAAGTCCATCGAGCTCATCACACTCGGCAATTGCTCGATCAAGCATCTGATCAACGGCATCAACTCGGTCGTCCTTCTGTTCGAGATGACCTAACCAGCTGCCAGCTTCAACACGACCCAGCTCGCGCTTGAGATCAGCCTCTAAATCCTCCAATTGTCTTCCTTTCATGATACCAGATCCCCAACCAAAATCGGAAAGAATGGACTCGAATTGAATGCCTCTCCCGTCAAGTAACCTCGGATCAATGTTGAGAGATCGAAGATGGTTCTCCTGCTGCGCCGATCTCCTTTTCGGTCTTCTAGGTTCTGGCACGACCACAGGTACTTCCGGTTCCTCGACCTGTTGTTCCGGCTCCGGTGGGTCGAAGTAGCCCTCTACGGCTGATCCATCGACGGGTTTGTGAGCTTGCGCTGTGACATCTGCGACCTTCGGCAGAGGTTCGGGCTCATGGCTTCTTGTCTCTACTTCAGGAAGGGTCTCTGGTACAGATGAAGGAAACTCTGATTTCATGGGAGAAACGGGCAATTCCGATCTGTCGATATCCACACTCTGCTTTCTCAAAGGAGCAGGAACGACACCAGTGATACCGTCTGGTCCTTGTCCCTTGTTAGCGGGATCTGCCATAGCCCTCATACGCTCAGCTGCGCCGCCAGCGCGAGGTTTGAATGCACTCTGAGCTGCTGCCGCTTTTCTGAGGGCATCTGCGAGCCTCGGTCCATTTTTCTTCTTGAACATGGGTCCAAGTCCAGGACGGTGCTCGTCTTCGTCGGAGAGAACTTCTCTAGATTCAGGCACCGGAGCAGGCGATTCATCTGGCTCTATAGACGGGAGAGTGGGAGCTTGCATAGGCTCGGGTATTCTGGTCTCAGGTTGCGGCTCCGGCGGCAGTTGATGAGAAGCAAGATCAGCACTTGAAGCAGTAGGAGTGTCGTAGAAAGCACCCGGGACGCGATCAGAAGTTTCGGGCGTGGGCAGGTGCTTCTCGATGCCTAAGCCGCGAGGACTCGAGGGACGACCAACGGTTGCGACAGTACTGATGTTAGTGCTAGCTCCAGACACATTTCTGCTAGTTGAAAGAGGCGGAGGACGTAGCGCTTCCGAATCCGATTCATTTTCGCTTGGAGCAGCGCTGTATTTTCGGCCTCCTGCCATGAAAGGTCGCTTGCGCTCAGGAGGAACTTGAATATCATTGGAAAAATGATCCGTTGGGGTCACTGATGGCTGTCGCTCGCGCTGGCTCACAGCACCTGGCTGGCGCTGATTCTTGAGCGTGTCAAATACCGATGGGCGTGGCTCGCCGTGATCGATAGTGGCAGGGTGAGGCTGTGGTTTTCTAGGGGAAGGTTGCCTCATAGGAGAAGGTTCGCGTGAGGGAGGTTTCCAGTGATTGAGCGTGGACGTGAACATGCTGACTTCGGTAGCTGCTGGCTCGGTAGACTCATGACTACGTTGGCTCTGGATACTTCGATCGCTTCGCACACTCTGATAACTCTGTTGACGTCCTTCGGCACGAGCAGGGGCTAGCTGTCCAGGATGTTGTTGAGATGGCTGGCTTAGTTGTGGAGGTTGGTCAGAAACTATAGGATTGGTTCTTGTAGATGAAGCGAAAGAGGCATTCGGGGAGTCAGATACGGGAGGTTGTTGTAACTCGGCTCTGGAGGACTTTGGCGTTAAGCGAGGTCGAGCACCTGGAGGAGGGCCATTGTTAAGAGCTGGAGGAGCAGGACCGCGATGCATGGGTTCACGACTAGGAGCACGCATAGGTTCGCGGCTTGGGGCGCGCAATGGCTCCCGACTCGGCTTCTGCATCTGCTCGCGGCTAGGCCGTTGTCGCACTCCTCTCTCCGGTGGAGCTCTGGACTGTGGCTGCAAACCACCAGGTTGAGTGTCGCCATTCTCAGGTGTTGGTCTCAATCGATGTCGTGAATCTTGCGAGGACGGTCGCTGTTGTTCGGCGAACGGTGGACGAGGCGGAGGAGGGGTGTTTTGAGGAGTCATGCGATCCTGAACAGCAGGAGAACTACGTGGCGCTTGTTGCTGGCCTGGAGCCAGACCAAGCATTTGCTCTACATCGCGAGGATCGAAGCCACGCAGATCTGGGACTTGGCCTTTTGTGTACTTTCGGTAGATCTTGACCAAACTAGCAACGAAGAAGTCCTTCTCTTTTGACGTGGCCGCCTGCCAATAGTAGGGCTTCGAAATAGTGACAATGAAGCCGACACTACCGGCCCATTGGTAATAGTTCTGTTTCGGTGGAGGCGCGTTCGGATCGGGATAGGCAAAGGATTCAATGGCCGAAAGGTCCTCGAGGTTCCAAGTTTTGCCGATGGAGAAAGAACCGTTGTTGTTCTCACGAGCCTTGTGCATGCGAACTCGACCAGTACTACGGACGGCTACGACGATGATACGAGGCTTCTTGTTGTCAGGAGCTGAGGTCGGCGGCGGAGGAGTCGAAGGGTGAGCTGCATCTTCGCTTATGCGAATATGTGTGATGTACGATTCGGCCACTGGTAGAAGATGTTAGTGGGGCAGGTCGGGTCGAGGCAGCAGTGCAGCATACACTGTCCGTTCTGGTCGAGCTTTGAGAAGCAGCTCTCGACCATACGTCGCTTCTCATCCTCGAAGCGCTCGGCGCGGGTCATTGTGTTGGAGTTGGACATGGGTGCAGCTTGCGAGGGTTTCCTGCCTCGAGCGTCATGCATGGCCGAGTCCGACGGGTTGCGCGACTGCGAGCCATTCATGCTGTCGACGTAGCTGTCTGCACCTGCATCTGGAGAGGGTTGCCCGGGCTTGCTAAAGCTAGCAGGTGGTCGAAAGTCGAGTGGGACAGGTGGCTGGGAATATTTGACGCGTAGGAAAGATGACGGATAGATTGCAACAAGCCGTTCAACTTGCAACTCACCCTCACGAACCTTAGTGCACCAGGAAGCCTACAGCCCGAAGCCTGTTCTCTTCCGCGACTTGCGGAGACATTCAGCTTGTGAGCCTTGGCACGACGCGCCTTTGCCCTCCACTTATCGCGGCCCTCTGCCCTAATCAGCGTCGGCAGCGCGGGCCGAGCAGGTGCGTCTACCGAACCTTCGTCTTTTTTTCTCTATCGCGACTGCCTTTTCGTGCTGCCTTCCGCATTATTGCTCTTCATCAACGTAACACATCATGTCTCCCGCAGCTCCGTCACCCGAGCTTCTCGCTCTTGTCAACGACTTCCTCTCCAGCAATGGCTACGAGAAGGCCGCCAAAGCTGTCCAAAAGCAGGCCAAAGACCAGGGCCTCGCTCTCACCACCAACGCCAACACTTCTCTGACCGCCCTCTTTGAGTCCCGCCCCAAGGAGACCGCCGCCGTCGCAACTGCAGATGACTCCTCCGACGCTAGCGACAGCAGTGACAGCGACTCGTCCGACTCAGACTCCGAAAGCGAATCTGAGAAGAAGTCTTCCAAGAAGGAAATTACCAAGAAGCGCAAGGCCACTCCTTCTTCATCCGAATCTTCCGACTCCGATTCTTCCGATGATGAGAGCAAGAAGCCCGTCGCCAAGAAGACAAAGGTTGTCAAGAAGGCCGACGCATCTGACGACTCTTCCTCTGCTTCGTCTTCCTCCGAGAGCGAGGACAGCAGTGACTCTTCCGATTCAAGCGACAGCGATTCTTCCGACTCCGACTCCTCATCTTCAGACAGCGACAGCTCCAGCGATTCCGACAGCGACAGCTCATCCTCCTCCGACAGCGATTCTTCAGACTCTGACTCGGACAGCGAGAGCGAAAGTGACAAGAAGAAGAAGGTCGCAAAGCCCGCAAAGGCCGTCAAGGCCGAGAAGGCTGAGAAGCCCGTGAAGACCGCAAAGGCTGTCAAGGTTGAGAAGGCCGAGAAGCCCGTGAAGAAGGAAAAGAAGGAGAAGAAGGCCGCCGAGCCCGTCTCCGACTCTGCCGCCTCAAGCGTCACTCTTGCAGATGCTCCTGCCCCCATCAAGGCCGAAGTCGACACCATCATGGTCCCTGCCAGCTCAGCTCTCGGTCAAGCTGAGGGCACCGCCGCCCCTTCGAACGACGCAGATGAACACATGCACCCCAGCCGCAAGCGCAAGCTCGGAGGCGCCTTCGGCGAGACTGAGCAACAAGTCGCCGTCCCTGCCACCGAAGACAACATCAAGCGCGCAAAGAAGGAGAATGTACCTTTCAGCCGCATCCCCAAGGACCAATGGGTCGACCCTCGTCTGACTAGCAACGCCTTTGTTCCCTACGACTACGCTCAGAAGGCCCACGAGGCTCTGATCGTCACCAAAGGCAAGGCTTTCACCAAGGCCAAGAACAAGGGCAAGCGTGGTAGCTACAGAGGTGGCATCATCGACCAGACCCCCAAGGGTATCCAGTTCGAGGACTAGATGTCTGGAAGAGACGACGAAGACAGGATAGACTATACCAAAAGTCAAGCGTGGAGTTTTTTTGATGCGCAAATCAAGGTTCGGGTTTTCTTACATCAGGTGTTTTTGTTGGATAGAGTATCATGCATTATTTTTCGGCCTATGGACATGGCTCACACTTCTGTAACCAGAGCTTTCAATTTTCACAAACGGATCAACAAGGATCTTATTCCTTCCTACTTGAACCCGGTCTTCCAAGTGCCACAATCTTCTGTCCAATCCTGCATCGTAGATTCACGCTTTCACAAGGCCAGCAGTTTTCATGTATGATTGATTAGGTCTTATTGCATCACAAAGGCCGTGAGTCTATCGTTAGACGTTCGCGGATACTTTAGCGGGAGGCGATGATGAGATTCACTGTGGTATAGCACTGGTGTGACTGAGCATATCCAAAGACCTGTAAATTTTTCTATGATTATACATCAAATATTGAGACATTGTCTGCTTCGACAATGCAACGCCGGAGTACCTTGACATGAAAGTCGAAGCTATATTCCGTTCGTTTCAACCCCCTTTGTCACGAACAACCTGTGTTTTCCCATGTGAATGTCCTTCCGATCCCCAACACAGAGATGTCAATAAATCAAGTGAACATAGATGTCGTCTCAAAGCAGAACGGGCGCTCACAGACCGGATCATCATCCCTGTTGTTTCTGAATTGGCAACCGCGGCAATCGTAGAATTGGGGCGCATCCACATCGCTCTCTCTCAACTCAATGTCAATGGGAGTACACCCTTTGCCCTGACCAACAGTGAGACGGTAGTAATCTTGGTCCGCGACATTGGCCGAGCACAGCGCAAAGGTCGTGCTGAATCTGCCCGTGCTGTCCATGGTTGCCAATCTCAACGTGTCGTCGTCAGGGCTGAAGCCACCGGTGGTGACATTCAAGACGCCGAATTTCTGGCCCACGACATCGGTCTTGATGACGCTGGCGTCGTCGCTGTAGCTCGCGGCTGTGTAGCTGAGTGGGTACGAGTACCCGCGAATGTTGGTGCCCTTGGGGGCGTCGTGCCAGTAGACTTTCTGGCCGCCGGCTTGGGTGATTGCCATCCAGAGGTCGTTGGCTGTGCCGGCCTCGTCCAGTCCGGAGATCATGGTGGTGTTCTTGCCAGTGCAATTCCAGACTTCGGGCTGGCAGGTCGCGGTGGTGTCGAACTCTCCCAGTGCTGCGACGAATTGGCCGTTCCAGGCTACAATGGGGACGCCTTGCCAATCACCGCCGTCGTTGTAAATGTGCATTGTCCAGGCCTTTGCGTTGACCAGGGTGGAGGATGTAAGGGCTATGATGGCGGCTGAGGTGGTGGCAGTGACCTTCATTGTGATAGAGCGATAGAGGAGTGGAGTGACTGGATGTTTGGATGATGAAGTGATAGGCGAGGAAGATTGACTTGATGAGATGGAAGGGAATTTGGTCACTGATACCTCTGCTGTATATATACATCCAGTGCTCGTCCTTCGTCATTCTACTTCAAGGCATTACTTGAATCATGGTCTATGACTTAGCGGAGTGGCCTGATATCCTATGAATATCTTCAGCAGTACGGTGCATTAATGCAACACTACTGCAGAGTAGAGTGCTGAACGTCAAGCCAGGCGATGAAATGCCTAACAATGATTTTTTTAGATCGCTGGCAATGGTCCGCAGCATATTCTTACGCCCATAGTTGGACAACAAATCGCTAGCACACGGGATCTTGACATATTGTTGTTATTGTTAGAGGTTCGAGGCGTGAAGTTGTCAATATTGATACGAAGTCTAAGGCCAACAACACGGCAAGAGGCGGCTTGGCGCATCCTCCTCCGTATCTAGAACTATTATTGGGAGACGGATTGTGGACCATTTCTCCACCGCTCAATGTTTTTGTCTTCACCATTCTGAGCTGCCATCATCGACGGTGCATCGCTCTCAACACCAGCGACTCCTTCCCAAACACTGACTTCCACACTCCCCCACTTCGGATCTGTTCTCACTAGAGAAAAGCAATCATGATAATTGTCCTCGACTTTGAGCGACTTGCGGAACTCAGAACACACAAACTGTTGACAGATGTCCCTCATATCTCTGAAAGCAAGCAGAGTAGCTTAAATTCTCCTGAACCAGCCAGCAATCTTGGTAGTGAACTTGGATATCCTCGTGACTTTGACGTTTGAAGACTTCTTTGGGTCGGATGTGATGGAAGATCCAGAGGAAGAAAACGAGGATGCTGAAGAAGCAGAAGAAGAAGCAGAAGAAGAAGCAGAAGAAGAAGAAGAAGAAGAAGAAGAACGATAGGAGAGGGAGACCCATTCTGTACCATCGTCATCGGGTCTTGGACAGGAAAGCTGGCTACAGATATCAAAAAAGCACCAGCCAGTAGAGCGAGAGGACTGATGGTGTTTTCTGGCATGATTGAAATCCCGCAGTGGTGAGGATGTCAGGTAAGTGTAAGGAAAAAGAGAAGAAGAAGGTCTTCGTGGGATTGTATAGATTTGTGGTGTTAAAGAGGGGGGAAAAGGCTATATGGAAGCCATGAGCATGTTTCTCCTTAGCCATTGGAGATATGACCATACACCTACTCCGCCTGACGATGCTTCATTAATGGATGGAACTTTCTTAGATGCCAATAGAGCAATGCCAAACCTTCCTTCAACAATTTGTATAATTAAGCTCGTCTGCTCGATTCCCTCGCCTCGATTTCCACCAGAGCTCAACCTGGAACCCAGATACATCCCTTCTTGATATAACAAGCTCGTTTGTGTGCACGAAGGCCCGGCAAAAAACTGACAGTAAGACAACACACATCAGCGTCTCGTTGCAATTCACCGAACAACGTACAGCAGTACTCACGATGCTTTGAGCACGCAGGAAGCCCTCGCACCTTTACTGCAATATTTCTACCAACCCTTCGAGGCGAAGTTGGAGGCAGAGCTAGAGGCAGAGGTAAAGGTAGACAAGTCGGAAGTGGAAATATCAAAAGTGTTCGTAGGGATGGTGGCAGCAGAGGCCATAGCAACAACGATTGAGAGGATGGTGAATATCTTCATGATTGGTTTTCAACGCTACGGGATAGGATGTTAGAAAGGAGATGAGGATTGATTGGGCTTTTCCTTCTTCTTCTTTAAAGGTGAAAGGCATCGTGTGGTTGGGATAGGAGAAGAGGCTACTAGGGAAGTCATGAGCATGTTTCCCCTCATTGAACTACTGTTCCCTTCCAACAAGTTCGTATATGTCAAGTCCAGGCAATCTTACGGAGCAGTCGAGATAGAAAATACTCTCGAGTCTAGACACTTCATATCTGAGATTGGATGAGGCAGATATGGTAGTAATGCGGAAGACACAGCGAGCAGGAGTTGATGTGCTCTTGGCCTCGACTTCCGAAAAGCGTTTGTCCATGTGCAGGGACGGTGTCAAACGGTGCTAAGTTGGTAAGTGGTATGACACTAGCCACATCACGATCAGGGTAGTAGTGGGGTTAGATAGACAGCTCGAGTTCTGTGAAGTACTAAAAGCCGTTTCGTGTTTCGTGATGGCGGATCAAGCGGCTCTGTGAACACGAAAACCGTCCATGTCGTCTAGAGAAAAGAATGTTCTAGGGATCCGGCAGTCTTGAAGATGAAACATCCTGCTACAGCCTAAAGCGAAGGAGATATGGGGTAAAGAATATGGGGTTCCGATGATCAGAACAGAACAGGGCACACAAGTTCATGTCGGACCAAATTTTCCATAGAAGTATGTCAAGTTTCGAACGCGTTGGAAAAGAGCAGACCCGTTACACTCGTGTCGAGGCGGTTGAGGTTAACCTGTTAGTCGTGTAAGATGCTATATATGAGCAAGGCTGAAGGCGTCGTATGCTACACCGTTTCGCGTCTGAAGAAAGAATCCTGGTGGCGTGGGATCAACGTCTCATGCTATCTCCAGGGCTGATGAGGTCAAGTGTACCGAGTACCTGGTTTTGCCTGAACGTGTTCGACCGTTGGTGGCTGGCGTCTCATCGGAAGATCAACCTCCTTGACATATGCAGGAGCGACAAGCCACCTCATCGAGCACCGAGAATCCGGAAAACAGGTATTTGTAAGGGGAAGCAAGTATTTGTAAGAAGGAACATGCTGATATAAGGAGATAAAAGTGGGTATCTAGATGAGCTTTGTAACGAAAGAAAAGAAAAGAAGATGAACTGCTGGCACAACAATACCACGCCATAAAGAAAAGAGAGACACACTGGAGTTTTAGTACACGACAGGCAGGAAGACAAGAAAGAGAATAAACCGAGATACGCCTGTTTTTGGGTTGCCCCATTCCTCCTGTTCACCAGTGTAAAGTTGTACAAAGTCTCTAGTCCTGCTTGCTGTAAGAGCGTTCTATCCGCATATGCAGTGAACGAGCGAAGGATTGGAGATAACGCCAGTCGACCGAAGAAAGAAACAAAAACGCCTTTTGGGCTGTCCCCTTTTACGCCGGAACGAGAGAAATGAAGTTGAGAGATACTTTTTTGGTCGATTTTTTGATTTGCTGTGTTGGTCGTTCTCCAGAAATGGAAGTTGTGCCTCGGAATGCGGAGAAGACCAAGATGGCCAAGAAATGATGAGCGGGCCGGTGTGAAATTGATCATGAAACAAAAGCCGTTGATGCCGAGATGAAACCGTCAGATGGGGGTATATTATGCGAAAGAACTCCAGAAGCCGGGAAGCGAAAGATGGAAGAAGCGGAATTGGTCAAAGGTGTGTAGCGAGAGCGACAGATTACACTGTGCATTGCATCAGAGTGTTGGTGGTTGTTGTGTTTGAGAGGGAAATGTGGCAGCAAGGACTGGAAACAGTGTGGGTTAGCGCGAGTCCACTTCAAACAGTCCGGCTGTCCCGCGCCGGACCAGAGTTTAAGCCAGACTAACCCTTGCGGAAGCAGATATAGAACAACGCCAGCGCCTGTGTCCTTTGATTGCTGTATCTTTTCCCTTCCTCTTCCGGCCGCAAGGACGGAGAAGAAACGGAATGACAGCGCATGGTGCTCTCGTGTCAGGTGGGATCACAAGATTATCGAGGCTTTGGTGGCGGAGGCTGGCCAGGCTTCAAAGTTCCTGTTGTGTCGTACGCTCCTCGGCCCATGTTGACTGTGACGGCGTTGCTGTTCCTTCTGATCATGTGGTGAACGATTGGAATGGTGCTCTGAAGAAGAGATGGGAGTGCCGTGCAAGCTATAGAGGATACAATGTCAGTATACCAATTTATCTTGTCGCATTTGTCATGCCCGGGTGATACAGTCGGGCAAGGAGGGCAAGGCTTACGATGAGTAACGGTAATCAACTCGGATGTCCTCGTGAAGAGAAGCAGCAGGCGAAGGGTTGTGATCTCGAGAACCGGAGACTCCGTCTGACGGAAGACGGGTGGAATATAGCTTTGTAGCGAGGGCGAATCGAGTCTTTTGATACAAGGGGACTCTTCCCAAGAGAATGTGTGTGGAATGCTGGTCTCACCAAGGAACCGAAACCAAGAATTATAAAAAATGTATACGCCTTGCGCAGGGAGTGAAAGGTATGCGATGATGATGAACAAGGGAAAGAAAGGAACAAAAAACCTGGCATGCCCATAGCGAAGGCGATACGGGTTATATCTATCTCGACTCTGTCTACAACTCGCGTCACCACGCATGCCCTTCTCTGGGTGCACCCCCTTTCCCTGGGGTATCTCGCTTGGTAGGTCCCAGGGAGATTGAAATTGACGTGCACCCATTACTTTTTTTCCGTCGAGCGCAGACTGACGCAGACGGGGCAGCCGTGCGCCTGAGCTTTTTCTGTTTGGCTGTTTCAAGTCCGATTTGATGCGCGCAGCAAGGGCGGCCGATCTTGCAGCTTTGATTGATTGACAAGCCCGGCAACGGTACCAACAGCCAGCCCCCGGCAGCGGCGCGGCGACCTGAAGAGCAGGGGGTCGATTTGGCAAAAGGATGCACCGCCAACAGCAGCATTTCGAAAAGATCGGATTCCAAGCCATTCTCTCCGTCCCGCCGGGAGCGAGGCTAAACCCTGTCAATCAATGGCTCCCTAATGCAGGCACTCCCGCACCAAAATATCCGCACATCTGCTTGCAGCCCACAGCCGCATGCATGCACCTCCGTTGGTCCTGTCTTTTGCAGATGTCAAGGCACAGCAGAGGAAATCTGATTCAGTTGACGGATCGTCTGATTTTTGGCTCGTATGTCCATTGCAGAGAGTGACAGCACTGCATAGTTGCTTGTTCCTCTTCCGCTCCAACACGACCGACTAATCTCCCATTCTTGCTTCAAACAGACGCTACCGAAGCATCAGACGATGATCCCGCACTCCGATATACTACTCATAAACTGACATGACATAAAACACGAGGCTTCTGTATCAAACTAGAAAGCCGCTAGAACCAGCGCTTCGTTACCGGGGCCTACGGAACAACGGTCTTGCCGTGAGCTTGGGAAAATTATATGCTTCCTCTCCAGTATGTTCATGCTCGCGATTGAATGAAGAGCAAAGTTTATCATGGTCTCGATGACTCGTAGTCGTCCCTGGTTACTCGTACGCGGTTGTCCAACTGTATGGGACCTGCAGGCGCCAGTCTTTCGGATCTCGCGGCGGAACGGATGCAAGCTTGTACATCCCGCTGCAGGCTGTCAGATCTTCTTTGTGCCTCGACCCTCGTTACGTCGATTGTGTTGACTTTGCTTCCGTTTTGCGTGATCAAACGAGAATGCTCCTGGGCCCCTTTGTCGTTTTCCTTTGTTCCCTCTTTCAGCTGCCCAATCTTTCTCTTTCCTTCTTTCCGAGGAGGACCATGCTTCGGGATAATCTTCGTGAGCAAAGACGAGAACTGACCCTGATCTCCCGTGAGCTATGTCATAGCCATTGGAAATTACCATTACCGCCCGAGGCCGCGGGCAAAGCAATTTAAGATTGTGACAGCAGGGCTTCCTTGCATCCTTCGCAACACTCTTCTGGAAGAACCGGGTGCTCGGCTCATCAAACTGCCACTATGCCCTACACACACAACCTTGCTTCAACTTACGTCTGTATGAGCGCCAGATGTCTTCTGACATTGATTTTGAGCGAAGCGAACCATAGAAGGCAAACAGTTTTCATTGCCTCAGCATGTTTGATGCTGAAGGAAACGTAGTGAATATCTTCTGAACCGGCACGGGACGAGCTCGCAAACAAACTCTCGACAAACCTGGCAAGCCACCAAACAACAAAGAAAGGAGGGCTACCAGATGCGGCAGGAATTCCCTGTGCATATCAATCAAAGGTTGATTGTCTTGAACAGCTGTGCATCGTCTTTCTTCATGCAACAAACCGATGAGAGGCGGTGCGACGCAAAGCCGGGATCCGATGCAGCAGTTCGCAGACGATTGTCTGTTCGTGTAACACTGCAGTCTGCAGCAAACCGGGTCATGGTTCATCCAACGAAAAATCTGTCTCCAAGAGGAAGGCCGTCTCTAGGGAACTGGGACCATAAGTCTGGTGATGAAAAGCCTAGTGACAAACAGCAACACAATTGATCCTTGCATTGTGAGTATCGCGCTTGCCTGTTGGATTTGTCGTGCAGTGCTTCGCAAGGAGAACACTGTCTTCTCTCAGGTGTTCTGCCAACCAAACCTTGATGCAACTACTGTTGAAACCTGTTGTCTTGGGAGATTTGTCAGTCCAGAGTCATGATTCTCTTAGGCAAGTCAAAGATCGATCTGCGGCTCGCATTCGGTCAACTATTACCAAGGACCAGAAACAGGACAAGTGACAAGGATGCTAGGCTTCGAAGTTCCGTCACTGTTCCACGCAGAAACTTCTCCCGCTTCTGCTATATTAAATAGAATGACGTTCGGTTGGAGAAGTCCGGCAGTTAAGACGAATATTCGTAAGCCATGTCCGCGTACTGACACAAGCCGTTTCTGCGATATCAACAAGTTCCATAATTGGCAGCCCAATGTGTAATGTACTCAGGTAGATGGCTTTTTTTGTAGGCGGCGAGAAAGACATGGCCAGACCAGGGACAGTCATGAGTGGTACCGGCTTGACTTTTTCTAGTCTGACAAGCATCACAGTCAGCCGAGATGAGGTTCAGGACAGCCCTGGCCGCGAGGACTCCTGGGGCAAGGCCAGTGATCCGGGAAGGGAGAGGCTCAAATCAGCGAGGAGTGGTTTGGAGAAGGGCGGTGTCTGTCTGCAAGCCACTGATCTGGCAGGGCGATCATCCATCGATGTGCTACCTCTGACACTAGAACACAAAGGTCACGTCTTCATGCACAAGTATGCATGGCCCTATGTGCAAGAAGTTGTAAAATATGTCGCTGTTATGTGGAAACTCAAGTGTAAGGTAGCAGGTTGAGAACGTTGAGCTCGCGGAGAGCGTTCCCAAAAAGGCTTGGCGCAACGGGTTTCCGTCATGGTGATTGTCAACCGCGCGTGTCGTCGTCGCCTCGGTCGTCGAGGTAAATCCACTCGCAGCATCGTCGCGATCACTAAACATCGATACATCAACTCCAGACCAACAACTTAACACACATCACAATGAGCGACGTATCAGCACCAAAGCCCAGCAGCAGCGTCAAGCTGGTCTTGCTGGGAGAGGCTGCAGTGGGAAAGGTACTACACATGTCTCAACCACCGTCCTCTCCCACTAACTCCATGTCTAGTCATCACTGGTCCTGCGCTTCGTAAACAACGACTTCCAGCCCAACAAGGAACCCACTATCGGCGCCGCTTTCCTCACAAAGAAGATCACGCTACCTGCCCGCACTATCAAGTTCGAGATCTGGGATACCGCAGGCCAGGAACGCTTCGCTTCGCTCGCTCCCATGTACTACCGCAACGCACAGGCTGCCCTTGTTGTCTACGATCTGACCAAGCCATCTTCTTTGGTCAAGGCCCGACACTGGGTTGCCGAGCTGCAGCGCCAGGCTTCTCCAGGCATCGTGATTGCTTTGGTCGGAAACAAGTTCGACCTGTGCGGTGAGGAAGGAGAGGACGCCGAGGATGACGCTGCTACCGAGGCTGCTGCAGGTGAAGATGAAGACGGCGCAGATGCAAGAAAGGTCAGCACGCGCGAGGCCAAGTCATATGCAGACGAGGAGAATCTACTGTTCTTCGAGACTTCCGCGAAGAACGGCACCAACGTTACCGAAGTCTTCACTGCAATCGCCAACGGCATTCCTGAAACAAGCCTCAAGGGTCCCAGAGGAGGCGCCGCTGCCGCCAGAGCCGGTGCTGGCGACGCTGCTGCACAAGGCCAGGAGTCAAGGGTCAACCTGAACAGCATCCGGGAAGCTGGCGCAAAGGAGGGTTGCGCTTGTTAGATTGCTTTCTCTGTTGTTCTTGGTCTTCGGCGTGTCTATGGCAAATCTCGAACGCTGGTAAGCCATCGTTGTCTCTGATGATGGCCAACCAACACTAGAGCACCTTTGCCATGCTTTGAAAATCTTGATGTTTTCTTTCTGGCGTTCTCTCCGATTAGTCACGGCATCGGATCATTTTACAGTTACCGTCCTTTATTGCTTGGTTTTGTTGATATCCACATCGATTGTCAGGAGAGTCTTCTTACCTCCTCTTACCCAGTTATCCCTTCAATCAATATCTTTACACAGTCAAATGCACTTTGCTTCTCCATCCAGAATAGGAAGCTACAGTTGCAACTCTTTTTCAAAGCTGACTTTTTGCTATACATACACTTGCTTAGAAAAGGAAGGTGCAATCGGCAGCGTCTGTCATCTCGGTGCCTTCCTCGCGAAATGCCGTCGTTCTCGTGAATTCTCGGCACGCTGACATCTCCTCTCGCCATGTCTCAATAAGTAAACATCAAAAGGCACAAACCTTTACACAACCAGGTTGCTCCCAGTGAGAGACCGACCTCTTCATCTGTCATCACTATTCAAGATGCGTAAGCATATCGTACCGGCTCGACCGACCTTCCAGCCATTCCGGACACTTAGACCTTCCTACTATCAACGCACACGCCAGATCTGCATCTCCCAAGACTATCAAGCAACCCTGAAAGAGCCAAACAGGATCCGCGCGGAACGCAAGGCAGAGGTTCAGCACCTGGCTAAACTCATGAAGCACATGGACGAGATGATAATGACTTCACGACTGCTCAACACCGAGTTCCGAAAGCATGCTGCCAACCTCCGTGAGTTGGCCAATGAATTGGACATTCGCATTGGTGGTGAAGCAGATGTAAAGGTCTCTCTGAGCGCACTGTACGTTGAAAGACTTATTCTATCACATGGTGCGGTCGCTGATTTCCACAGGATTATCGGAGGAGTCCTTGGGCTTGGTATCAACTGGTTCCTGTCTACCACACTCACAAGTGATGACTACGGTGCTTTCGAGAAGGCACATGCGAAACAAGCAGATGAACAGACATCAGCAGAAAGTATCACATCAGCCGAGCCGTTCTTCTAGACGCCATGGCTACCTGATATGGCTATGAGAAAGATTGGTGTTATGTGCCATTGCTCGTTGCTCGTTGAATATCGCTCGCACGAATCTCAAATCCGATTACAATGGAATTGGTGCCTCTCATCCCCGGATTGCTATTGCTAACAGGCTGCCAAAAAAGCACAAACTCTTTTACACCGAAGCTGTGTCCAGTGCGAGTTTCAGATAATGGTGAGAACTGCGTGACTCGGATCATGAACAATAAGCAGCAGACATCAAGCAGACTTCCGAGATGCTTCTTTCTCGCCGGCCTACTACACATCTCCCCCTTTCTAGACCATGTCATTCACCGACATTCCAGTAGGCGTAAGCGCGTCGCCGTGCTTTCCACATACAATGTAGCGACGAGACCAGCCATTCCAAGCTCTCATTCGGCTGTCTAAACCACTACTCTCAGTCCGCAACAGCACACCACCGGAACTGACCAGACACAGAGAATCAGTATTCAGATCCTTTGGCCTTGGACGGGAGTGATACCCTCGCGAAAACAGGTTTCCAGTCTTCCATGGCGCAAGATATTTCTAGCTCGACAACTACTCCAACCAAGATCTGCGTGCTAAATACGTACTGTAATGGAGCTGATGGTCAGAAGACCAAAATCCGTAAACTGGCTCAAGAGTTATTTCCCGAGCCCGTGGCGAAGTTCTTGTGACTAAGATTGCCCTTCTATATAGTGGCGTTTGAAATTCTGTGCTCATCATTATCCAATATCATCACAACTAGAATTCGTCTCGAGGACGTACAAAAACAGAAAAGATGTGATTCATCACGCCCTCTTGCAGCGGCATCTGATCAAGAATGTCTGGAACTTGCTCATGTCGTACCGAATTCCAAGTCTTCTATGACTAACGTACGTTTTCACGCCACGTATACATCCAAACGCCGCCCTCAGTATCTGGATGCCATCACCGGCGGTTTCCTGCAGTCAGATCCATCATGCATGCCTTCTATGGCTTGTTTCCGAGCATCATGAGGCCACTGATTACGAAACCTCCGATTTGTCGACCAGTACTCAAGTCGGGCTCGCTACACCCAGCTGTAGCACGTACATTGATCTCAGAGCCTCACGTATCCGCGATTTCGACAAACCCGGCGAGATGTTATAGCAAGCTGATATATCTGAAAGAATGGAAGATATCTCATGGACTAGATCAAGATACTTGGAACAGAATCAAGGCACACACATGGCCCCTCGCTCCGACTATACAAGATGTACACGATGAGACGAGACAGTGGCGAGCAGAGAAAGCACAAGAAGACCAAGAGCATGTGGTACGGCACCTTGATCAGGCGATGTTTACGTTGCTGGATTTGCGACAGAGTCAAGCTACAGACAAGGAATCTACTTCTGATGCCAGATCAACCATCATTTAGGGAGATAAATGAGATGATCGTCAAGATGCTTGAGTCTAGACACTTGACAAGCCGAAATGTCGAGATAACTATGCAGAATCTGGCGAAGATCTTCCACTTGCCTTGTTTAGTCGGATCACAATACTTGTGAAGGCTCTGTACTGATTCGAATCAGGCATATGCATATCTTGCTATCACTCATACTGGTGCTAGGAGCGATATATCTGTTCCAGACGGGAGGCAGTCCAGCAAAGAAAACAAGTACTGCTCCGAATGCACTTGACGCAGGAATTAGTGATCAAGTGAACGCATTGAGGGCTGACCGGCTTCAGAAGAATACCAGGACGATAAACCGCTTGGAGACGCTCACATATACTTATCTATCGGTCTCGTGCAAAAAGTGACTCAGAATACCACAATTTTGCTCAACACAGCCATCTCACACTTTTCGTCTCCAGTATTCGCACACACCAAACTTCTTCACTAAATCACGCTCCGTCGATATCACAAAGAACTCACATTTTCCAATACGTCAGGATGCAGCGCCTCACATCACGCCTCAATCCGCGTCTCCGGAATAGAGCTGCCGCCTCGATGCCACGCACCCAGCTACCCTTGACAAGAACCTTCACATCCCAACTGAAACTGGAAGAGCACAGGACCATGATGGGAGGCCGACAAACAGGCTCTAGTGATTTCACAGCATCTGATCGCAAGATTTTGCAAGACATCTCAAGGATGACGATGAGACAAGAGAGCAGAAGACAAGAGTGGTCTGGGTCCCAGTGATGCCAATGAGTACTCACTCATGGATTTTGGGAATACTCATGGCCATGAGTACTCATGAGTTGCGAACTCATGAGTTCATGAGTACTCATAGCCGTGAGTACTCATGAGTTCATGAGTGAGTACTCACGACAACCCCGGATTCTAAAGATCTCAAAATCCTAGGAGTCCGCCGCGGCGGCGACCCTGCCCTCTGTGGGGGCGACCCTGTCCTGTTCATGAGTACTCATAACTCATGAGTACTCATGACTTCCGTAACTCATGGCCATGAGTACTCATAACTCATGAGTTCATGAGTTACATGAGTGAGTACTCATAACTCATTGGCATCACTGCTGGGTCCCACTGGTGCGTCGATAAACATTCTCACCATTACAGCAGCTTTCTGACTGAACAGGCCTGAAGGAGCAGGAGTAGTTCTCGGGTTCTTGCTTGGAGCCACAGCCACTTGTGCGGCCCTTTTGGAGCATACGTTTCCAAGCATCGGGAGAAAAGATGACAGAACTGTGACTGAAACCACCACTGGAGGCAAGATGAGTGAAGCAACGAGTGAAGCTACTTCTGCAGGCGAAATGGGCGAATGGACGAGTGCATGAAAGAATTGCCTTCAGAATTCGAGAGGGCCATGAGGGTGGTAAATCCTATACCATCAAAATCAAGAGCATTAAAATCATATCAAGTGACGTTTTCAAGAATTTCGGAGTCTCATGACCTGGAAGAATTTAAATCGATGTGACTCAAGAAAGCACCAAATTGCTCGAGCAATCTGACAGATAATAACTCCGATATATTCGCGCATGTATCTGATCTTCTCTCTTACACTTCTCTCTTCAATATTGTCAGATTCGAACAGTTTCGAGATGCAAAGAATCATCACACGTCCCAGGCCGAGAGCCATGACCATAATACCACGCAACCAACCACTCCTACTAACAAATACGATCAGAACGCGAACAGGAGAATGCACAAACAGTAAAAGACTTTCCGATGGTATCTCACCATCGGATCCAGCGCGATGGCCAAAGCGGATGCAACTCCTTTATCGAAAAAAAGTCAGCGAGGAACTGAGCATCCTTAGAGAGAAGGAAAAGAAGAGAAGAGAACAAGAATGGCCTCCTGAGCCTCCGAAATGGTATGTTTGGAGAAGCTAGTTGATGTTGAGAGATGAAGATACTGAATCTGGCATAGGCTCAAGTTCGTGGGAGGAATTGGCTATATATGTATTGGATTCAGGTTGATTGGATGGTTGCAGAAGGTAGATTGGAAGAAGAAGAGCCGGGAAGAGGAAGANGAAGATGAAGAAGATGAAGAAGATGAAGAAGATGAAGAAGATGAAGAAGATGAAGAAGATGAAGAAGATGAAGAAGATGAAGAAGATGAAGAAGATGA
>JGI24891J29808_1000398_pt1 | contig 28275 bp, 23 predicted proteins | sample FreactcultuFSWF8_FD_29808 | JGI IMG/M metagenome (IMG submission 29808) | reverse complement strand
TTTTTTTTTTTTTTTTTTTGCTGTTTTCCTGTCTAGGGATAGGTGTTTTTGGCTGTGTATATTTGATTGTACCGGTGGTCTTTTTCATATTTCTTTGACTACACTTCTTCTTGTAGAAGACAAAAGATGCGTTTTCTGAAGATTTTCGTCGCGTGTTCGTTGATTGGTCTTGTAATAGGGAGGGCTATGGTATAACGTATATAACAGACGAGCTGACGTCCAAGTGATTGTTCGTTCTTCTTGCTGTGGGCCGAATATGAAGTTGTGATGTTTCGGTGTGTTGGTGTGTGGTTGCGTGTTCTGTATGACTTCGATTGGCGTTGGCTCTATGCGGACGAGTTGTCAGGATTGTAGTTAAGGCGATTGCGAGTTGATTTGTTTGAGAGGGTTGGAAGTCTTGGGGATGATGTTGATAGGGTTTTGCATGATCAGTCCGGTCTTTATTGCGTCGACGTGAAATGCTCTTTGACCTCAGATTAGTCTTGTGCGAAAAGTTGGATGTGACTTGCCTGCGTTATTGGGTTGCCGTCCCTTAGCTGCAACAACAATGAGGGGATCATCCTACGTCGAGAGTCGAGGTAATATATGCAAACATAGACGGAAGAACAATGGTAGAGAATAAATAATTGAGTAAGACTGGGAATCATATTTTCATTTTCATGTCCGTCATGATAAATTAACTATTTTTGATGATAGAAAAAAGAGGTGTTCATAAACACACACACCACTCATACAGATCAGCCAGCGATCTGTTTAGCGGGCGCAGTAACCACCGTCAATGACGAGGTCGGAACCGGTGGTGTAGGTGGAGGCGTCGGAGCAGAAGTAGACGTAGGCGGCCTTGAGCTCCTTGGCGTCACCGTCACGGCCCATGGGGATCATGGAGTGCCAGAGCTTCTGGGTGTCCTTGTCGACGAAGTCCGAAAGACCGGTGTCAATGTATCCAGGGGAGATGGAGTTGACACGGGCGAAGTCGCGCCACTCGTTGGCGAGAGAGCGGGCCATGTGGATGCAGCCAGCCTTGGCGACGTTGTAAGAGGTCTGCTCTTGAGGGAAGTTGGCGATGTGACCGGACATGGAGGCGGTGATAACGAAAGAACCGGTCTTGCGCTCCTTGAAGTGGTGGCCGACGGCCTTGGCGCAGTATGCAACACCGAGGAGATCGGTCTGGATAACCTCCTCGAAGGCGGAGATCTCGCCGTCGAGAACACCAGAGTCGGCGGTCTTGCCGGCGTTGGCGACGAAGGCGTCAATCTGACCGAAGTCGGCAATGACGTCCTTGACGAGCTGGCAGCAGGACTCGTAGTTGGCGACGTCGAGCTTGTAGGCCTTGGCCTTGATGCCGTACTCCTTCTCGAGAGCGGCGGCGTTCTTCTCACCACCCTCCTTACGGCCAGCGTAGGTCAGGGCGACGTTACCGCCCATCTCGGCGATACCGCGAGCGGCCTCGATACCCATACCACGGGGACCGGAGGCACCAGTGACAACGGCGACCTTACCCTTCATGGAGAGCAGGTCCAGAAGCTTCTCGCCCTTGGGAATAGAGATAGGCATGTTGATGTGATTTGGGGGTTGTTGTAAAGAGGAAAGATAGATTTGGTATGAAGAGTGGATGGAGAGAGAAAAGATAGGCAGGGGGAGCGAGATGATAGCTATTTAAAAAAGAAGCTTCCCTCCTTTACCGCTAGGTGGGCTGAGGTCATATTTTCTGGTGAGAAGCAGCAAGTCCAGCCAAAAGTTGTCTTGCAGCTTCACCACAATTCTACACTGAGGTCATAGGCGGGGTCGTGGGGCTGAAGGTGGCCCGGTCAACGAGCCTCAACAGATACAAAACAGTGTTGGACCGCACCCAAGCACACGCAAAGTAGCGATTTGATACGAAAGATTGAAAGGGCCGAATTGGAAGCTGTTTGTGGCACCGGATATTCTGCAACATTTTTCGTGGCAGGATCCAATGGTAGGACAAGGAAGCACATGGCCTCGTGTGATGTCAAGATGCACGTCCCTTCTGACGTTCGAATGATCGAGAGCTCCCGACAGCTCCGGTGTCATTGCCCCGCCAAATCCTCGATCTTCAGACTTCTCTCTGAAGCACGGACAACAAAACAGTTCAGCAGAATTGGACATCAACGATCCTGGTGCCCCCTCATCGACGATGTTTTGTCAATTGTGAAAACTCACAGAAATGACATAGGTAAAGGACTCTTCCTCTTCATGGGGGTTCTCGCACCTTCTCAATCTTCGTCTTGCTCCGCGGTTGTGCAGAAAAGGCGAGCTGCGTCAGTTTGAAAGAGCTCGCCAACTTCGCCCACTCGGGTGCCGCTAAACAAGGAGGGGTTACGTGTATCGGACGACCACAAAAATATCTCAACACACGTGTCTACATTGGCACTCCAACGGCAATATGGTCGCAATTTCCAATGCTTCCGAAACGCATTGATGATGGGACATCGCTTGAGGATGAAACCTTGTAGCAAAGAATCATGCAAGAGCGCGGCCATTGGCAGCAGATACGAGTGTTGAAGAATGTGGTGTACCCTGCCTATTCATCACTTTCGAGGAAGTCAACAAGGCCTTCATCTGTTTTGCACGACATGTGGCTACCAACATGCTCTTTGACAGCTTTACGACATCTCAACGACAGTCGGTGTTGTGCAGGGACAAGCACCTTGCATTTGCAGCTTTGCTCTTTCTGCTCGAGCTTCCTCGCATAGCTGCAACTTCGTTCCTGCAGCGCAGCAACAGTCACTGGGGCATCCTCGGCTTCCTGCAACGCACTGGTCTAATCAAGACATCTGGTGACAACACTTTAGGACTGTCTAGGCTTCGGAAAATCGCTGCAAGGACACTACTGCTTACGCGGAATGGTTGCGGAATCGTCAGGCTTTGCGGTGCCTGAAATGACGAGGTAAGAGGAATTGCTAACGAGTTCTAGTGACCAACCCTCGTTTCGAACATCCGCTATCTTCACCTCCAGAACCCTTCTTATGATCCCAATACAGAAACTGGTTGTTAACAGACTAGAGGAACAACAAGTATGGCTGCAATACAGTCACAGAACATTGGCCTAAGGATGTCAGCAGCCACCCGTGCCGAGTAGCCCGATTCCCATACAACAAACCGTTCGAGCACTACTGGATGAGTCCCAAAGGCTAGGAAAAGAGCAAGGCCATCTAGATATGCAGGCGTCTTCATGGGCATGGTACAAGAACTATGTGGACTCTGGGTGTAGAGTATACAGGTAGTGGTCTTCGGTAAGTGCAATTGCATGTAAGACACGCTATGCAGGTCTTACGATATCACCCTTTGGCTGTTGAGTACCAGATCATCAATCCGAAGCTTGCGACCAGATGTGGCTCCATGTAGGCCGCAATAGTCAAAGCCAACGACTCGACCTCATGTGTCACAGCATTAGGATTCTACTTGAGTAGACTTAGCAGTAGGCTATCAACAGCATGAGCACATTCACTGGTTCTGTATTTCATGGTTAGAAACTTTTTAAGACTTCATTTCAAGTATATGTTTAGGTGTGAGATCAATTCGAGTGGCTGAAAGCAGTATCTTTGCTTGCCTGGTGCCACGACAATGCTTTATCTTCCTTTCTTTATCTTTGTTTTGCTGTCTCGGGTATGACCCTGGCTTGGGTATCATACACTTCTTGCGCCATCAAAGTAGCATCATACTATGTTCAGATTCGTGTGAATTGCGATATACATGTGTCTATAACATGCCTGTCAATTGAGACTCCACTGTCCGTCCTGAGGCTGGGTATATCCATGTGGCCTCCAACATCGAAGCTTCTGCTTCGACGGTGCGGGATGCTTGTACTTGCTTCGAACCTACCGGAATCGAGTCTTCTCATTATCCTCGAGATTACCCTAGCTACTTGTCTCGATATTCTCCGGGCCACCCCGGTGCAGACAGCACGTCAAGTTATGATACCAGTCCGGTCATTTCTGCTTGCTTGCAGTCGAACTTGCGATATTCGAAGAAACGGCCTTTGCACCGGCATCTGTTCTTAAGCGCCATGATATGTGTCTCAAGGATACTCGACTACTAACTCCAAGTAAACTGCGACCTCCTCTCGCATTCAAGACAAGACAAGACGTCGGATCGCGACCTCAAGATGTAGCAGATGCCGCTCGTACCAAATCCGACACTCGGCTATGGGGCGGGCATCGGATGCTATCCGCTGCCATATCGTCGTGCTGATGATGTCACAAGCACTTCTGCACGGATCTCAATATGTCACATAGATGATAGAGCGAACAACACAGTGCCGTATTCCGCCGTACCACTTTGATCAGATGGGGTAGTTGTCCCCGGACTCCATGCCCATGGGGTTCAAAAGCCGCCATGAAGATCATTCTTGATCCACATCCTCGAAAATGTCTCTGGGCATTTCTGTCAGCGAAACTGAAAGCTGTACTTGATCATGGTGCCCTCTCATACTCATGGTCAATTGTTGCTGGGTTGTTATTGAGAGGCTGTCCTTTGCCTGCATGATATCGAGACAGCATAAGGCTTGTTACTAACATTGCGACCTTCAATTGAGGAGGCCCTCGGCGAAGACCGGAAGCCGATGGTCGTAGCTTGTCTGCCACGTTCTCAACAACCAGCTTCGCGGACAAGCACAGAACACCTGCGCCTCTCGGAAACCATCTTCAGCGCGAGTCAAGATGATCAGATACCTTGAAACTCTCCGAATGCTAGGCAGATGATCTTTTCCTTGTTGTTCGACGTCGCAATTTCTATTGTCTCTGTCACGATCTGTTTCTCATGACATAGACGAGGTAAAGAAGGCCTGCGACCCTTCGCTGCTGTATCATATTTACCACATAGCATCAATGCGACCTGACTCGAAAGACTCATTATACACGTTCCTGAGGTCGAACCGTTTCCAGGTTGCCAAATTGTCGTCGACGAAGAAGCCACGCACGTCACGCCCTCATGCAAAACTCCAGATAACCCTAACCACTCGGCCCTATTGTTGTTCACGTGAGCTATATCACATACGCTACGGACGAATCACATCTCTCTCATTCATCAAAGAGGGGCCCTGCAGATCTTCAAACCTGCCGTTAAGCCACGGCGAACTCCCAAAAGCCGCCGTACGCCGCAACCGCAGCACCGCAAGTGTAAAGTTGGGTAATGCGGAGGACTTTCTCCAACCCCCATGGGGCACTAGTTTGCATGCCGGACCTCTTTACCGGGCATAATTACCTACCACGAACGTCGTACCCACCTTTGTCTTTGCTGACCTTGGAAGGCCATGGCGTCGGCGACTGAAGACGTTGCATTCGAAATCGAATATATAAATATGAACGTGTGCCCTTTCTTGTTGGACATCTAGACTTTTGATCATATCATCTTTACATTTCGACGCTTCTATCATACTGGTCTACTATCACCCTGACTACCCGACAATACGGTCCAACAACTTACACATCCTATCAATATGGACTCAAAAGACTTTGGCGGTCTCGAAAAGGACCCCGAATATCTGTCCAAGGTCGACACCTACGGCACATCATCAGAACACCATGAATATCTTGAAACGATACACACTGCCGACCTACCGCAAAATCTTGCCGGAGATGTAGCATACGGAAGAGATGGATTCATGGGAATCATAGAGTCACCATTCGTCTTTGGTGCTGCTATGCTTGCATCACTCGGCGGCTTCTCTTTCGGATACGATCAAGGAGTCATCTCCATCATCAATGTCATGCCGCAATTCCACGAGACGTTCCCATATGCAGCCACAGGATTCGGCAAGGGCTTCATGACTGGTATGCTGGAACTTGGAGCATTCATTGGTTGTTTCTTCATGCCATATATGGCCGACAAGATCTCTCGCAAGTGGGCCTTGACTATCGTTGTCGTCATCTTCAACATCGGAGCCGTCATTCAAACAGCAGCACAGGACTACGGGATGTTGGTTGCAGGCAGATTTATTGGCGGTGAGTCAAGTCTATGCTAGGAGATGGACACCGACTAATGAACATGTAGGTATTGGTGTCGGAACGCTAGCTCTAGGAGCACCGCTCTACATCTCCGAGATCGCACCACCAAACCTTCGAGGATCTCTTCTTGTTTTGGAGTCAATAAGCATCTGCTTGGGCGTTGTGATTGCCTTTTGGATAACATACGGAACGAAAGAGCTGAGTGGAGAGATTGCATACCGTCTTCCTCTTGGTCTGCAGATGGTTTGCGCAACACTTTTGGGTGTCTGCATCCACTTCTTCCCGTATTCTCCCAGATGGCTTGCTTCTGTTGGCCGTAACGAAGACGCGCTTGGTGCCCTCTGCAAACTCCGTCGTCTTCCGAACACAGACGCCAGAGTACGCACTGAGTATGAAGGTATCCTTGCCGAAGTGGAGTTTGAGACTGCCATGCAGGAGAAGAGACACCCTGGCGTTCACGGTATCAAGCTCGAGCTTTTGTCCTGGGCAGATCTCTTCACAAAGAAGGTCTGGCGTAGGACTGCCGTGGGTATGGGTGTTGCATTCTTTCAGCAATTCAGCGGTATAAATGCCTTCATATATTACGCTCCCACCCTCTTCGAGTCTATCGGTCAGTCCAGCGAAATGGCTCTGATTTTATCCGGAATTTTCAACGTTTTACAACTGGTCGCCGTGGCAATCTGCTTCTTCATCATCGACAAGGTCGGACGCAGACCTCTTGCAATCTTTGGTGGGTTCGCAGCATGCATTCCTTATGGCATCATTGCCATCCTTTCCGGACTCTACGACGACAGCTGGATTACTCACAAGCCCGAAGGCTGGGCTGCTGTGGCCATGGCTTTCCTTTTCATCATGATTTACGGTGTCTCATACTCACCTCTGGGTTGGTGCTTGCCTTCAGAAGTGTTCCCCAACGCACTTCGTTCCAAGGGTGTCGCCGTCTCCACCGCCACCGTCTGGCTTTGCAACTTCATCGTCGGTGTCGCCACACCCCCCATGATTGAGAACATTGGTTTCGGAACCTATGTCTTCTTCGCAGTATTCTGTTTCCTCGCTGGTGTTTGGGCTTACTTCCTCGTGCCCGAAACTCGTGGACGTACTTTGGAGCAAATGGATGAGGCTTTCGGAGATACCAGTGGTCAGGAAGAGAAGGAGTTGATGAAGCAAGCGGCTCTGCAGGCCAGATCGCAAAGACCTAGAGATACTGTTGATGTTTGAGCATAGAAGAACTTTGCATAAGAAGGGCGTTACTAGAGAGATTCGGCGGACTTTTGGGATAGATTATGATACCATGAATTCGAAGAATTTCGGACAATTCGAGCAACACTACTCTGTCCTTATATTGCTTCTGAATATTTTAAGAACACTTTCCAAGACGTGACCAAAGCAAAAGAGTGTCGCGTATAACGTGTATTGTGAATCACCGGAGTCTAACCCTATCGGAAAATACGCGTATTCAGTACGCTCGGGGTAGAAAGATGAGTACGCTTTACGCCCACAACTTCCTTTCGCTCTCAACACAACTCAGAGTTACCTCTTCAGACATTCGAATGCCGACAGGTTCTGGAGACAAGCCGCAACGGACAAGACGTGCGCACGCAAAATCTCGCCGCGGATGTCTGCAATGCAAAAAACGGCATCATAAAGTATGGCGTATATGTAACTTCTATACGCACGTTCCTGGACTGATCGTGTATGCAGTGCGATGAAACACACCCTGAGTGTAAGAGCTGCTTGAGGTTCAGGATACGGTGCAGTTTCAAAGATGTACCATCCGAAGCCTGTACGCCTGGTTCTCAAACTGAAACAACATCGGATATTGTAACGTCCACCTCGGATCAAGGATCAGACAACACCCTGGATCTAGAGCTTATGGCAAATATATTCTTGGGTCCTTTACATGACCTCTTTCGCGGCCAAGAAGAAAAGAGTCACGAATTCATCAAAGAACATACCGCTCTGCTGTTCTCGAAGCGGTATCTACTGCATCAAGTTCTGGCCATGTCAGGTCTGCACTTGTTTTCTCAAGATAGATCAAGACTTGATGTCTATCTACGATCATCCTACCACCAAAAAGAAGCATTGAACCTCGCTCAACCGCATATCGGATCTGCGGCCGAGGACCACAGTCTTGCAATGTTCTTGTTTGCTGGCTACACTGCCTCATGTGCTTCGGCTGAAATGGTGTTCAGCCAGAATCACGAAGACGACAATCCTATTGATATAACGGTTCATGCATGGGGACTTTCTCGAGGTATCGTCATTGTCTCAACTTTGAACTGGTCCTATATACAATCATCTTGGGCTTGGCCGATTATTCAACAACAGATCGATGTAGACTCAGCTTTTGAATCTCGCCCTAAGGACATCCCGGCCTATTCAATGGTGAGAGCGCTGGCTTTTGGAGTCCAACCGGCAGAGGATAGGCAGGTCTGTCTGAATGCCATCGAGCACACTTTCCGAGCGATTTCACTGCTGCAGCAATGTACTGATCAACAACTTTGGATCAAATTGGCTTCTTCTTGGCCGATTGAGATTGACGCAAGACTTGACGGTCTTGTTACTGAGCGCCATCCTGTTGCACTGGTCATCATGGCATATTATGCTTGCATGCTGAATCTCGTTTCAGAACTGTGGTGGGTAGGCGCTTGGCCGCAGACGCTGCTTCGGCATATAGTCGATGCGCTGGGTGACGAATGGATAGAGTTTCTTCAGTGGCCGATGGAGATCTTGACGCATACACAAGCACACACATCGGTGGGGTCTCATCCTGCGCAGTCTACGCCAAGCGGTTGAACATTAGTGGAGCTCTGAAATCGACTATCAAGATTTGGTGTACTAAGCTGACTATTCGCTTACACACCTCAAATTACGGAGACACAACAACCTCGAGATCGTGAACGCATACCAAAGAGCAGACGGCACATTGATTCGTCCTAAAGATCCAATTAAAGAATCTCAAGCTCTCATAACGAAGTCAGACTCTATCACATGTACAAAAACCCAATTCGGAAAGACATGCCACCGCCAGTCACAACCCATCACTAGCCTTCGATCTTAACAATTCCACTCTTACTTCCCTGGTACCGAGATGACGGTCAATCCCTCACCATCATAATCCCCAGCAGTCTCACCTCCCACCCGCAGCTGAGCCGGGAACTTGAAGAAATAAATCCCCGTCACCGCAATCATGGGCACCGCATCAAACAGATACGCCGTCCACTCATGCGACATGATATACCCATCCACACCCTCACCATACTCAACCAGCCGGAAGATGGACCGAATCATAATCAACCCACTAACCGCATACAACATCCTCATAACCCCCAACCAATCAACATCTCTCTCCACCCTCCTCGCCATATTAGCAACAAGTCTACGGTGAAAGATCACCGCAGTAACCATAAACAACCCAAACGACAAAACCTGAATCACCAACCCCAAAATCACCATCGCCTTTCCAATCGTGGCCAGGTTTTGGATAATCAGCATACCCGCGGCACCACCCTGGATGAGAAAGGACAGCACATCACCCAGCAGAAACGTCTTTGTCAACCATTTTGCAGGAATTATGGAGTAGGATTCCGCGTGGAGGTGGCGGACCAGGCGGCCGAAACACATGTAGATGGATGCGGCGAATAGGGTGGGTGCGATGAGGATCCAAGATGACTGGATGGAAAATGTCATCAAGGAGTCGGTTTTACCGGCGGCGCTCGCTCGGGCGGCGTAGCCTACGAATTCCACTGTTTTTGCTGCAAGTCAGTGGATTGCTGGAAAGTAGTAGGGTAGAGGGGACCAGGAGAGGGAGCCTACTGAAACAGCCAATAACGAGGGGAATGCAGAACCAAGTTTTGTTCTTCCATGTTTTCCAGCCGTTGAGGGCGGTTGTGCAGATGAAGAGGAGGATGAAGATGACGGCTCCTGCGATGGAAGGGACGTATTTCCAGAGGTAGTAGTCTCCACTGTAAGGCAAGAGTTTGGCCATTCTTGTATTTCAGCGAGGTTGATAGAGTAGTGTGTTGAGCAAGAGTTTCAAGCAGAATGTGTCGGTGTTCGTGAAGCAAAGCTGTAGAACGCGATGTAGGCTTCGATGTCAGACTCGATGTAGAACGCAATGTAGACTAAATGTGAGAAGATGGAAAGAACAAAGCGAGGACAAGTCCAGTCTTTTAACCTGCCTCTTCTGCCCTATAGATTAGGTAGGCAGACATATCCTCAACGTCAATTATAGTCAAATTGCACTGCTGAAACAACGAACCTGCAGCTGTATCTATTGTGATATCCGATTACAGAGGTCTGAATACCATATACGCCGAAGCACTGCCCAGATACGCTGGTAAATACGCCGACGGGTTGTTGGAATACGCGTATTCGCTAAGATTACCCGGCGTATATGGCGTATATGGTATATGGTATATGGTATAAGCAGTGGCAGGCAACAACACTCAGCCACGACCAAGAACGAAACATTCGTGAACAGGATAAGCACACGTCGACGAAGCTTTAAAGTTTCACATATAAGAAACAAGCACTCGTTCGCCAAATTCGAGTTCAGCTTTTCCAACACACCACTGTTCGGCCTCGCTTTGTACTTTCCAAAACCAATGGCGCCGCTCTTCAATATTCTGTCATTCTTGGTCTCTGCTGAAACCACTACACAATCTGTTTTTGCTGTTCCGACAACGGAAAACTTTGCCCACTCATCATGTCATTTGAGCGTCTTTTCATTTCCAACTATCCCTGGAGCAGAGTTGATCAATATCTCCGCCAGCTCGGTTCTTAACTACACACAAACGTCCCTCCTGCCAGGCACTGAAGCAACAAAATCATACACCATAGACTTCTGCAACATAACCATAACCTACAAACACACTTCCCACAACGAAACCATAAGCGTCTCCATCTGGGCCCCTAAACCAGACGATTGGAATAGACGTATACTAGCACTCGGCGGAGGTGGATACGCCGCTACATTCGACCACCTTTACCAGACCGCTACTGTGGGGAAAGGATTCGTAGCCATCGATACAGATTCTGGCCATCCCTCTGGTATGACGTCCGCATTCGACACTTCCTGGGCCCTCGACGCAGATGGCAACAGCAATACCCATCTCATCCAAGATTGGGGATTCAGAACATTAGGCGAAATGAGTGTGATTGGAAAACACATCGTGGAAGAATACTATAATCGCTTGCCTGATTATGCGTACTTCACCGGCTGCTCAGGGGGAGGAAGACAAGGGTTGGTGTTGGCACAGCGATATCCAAACGCTTTCGATGGCATACTGGCTGCTGCGCCGGCTATCAATCTCGAGACGTTTATTCCTGCTGCGTATTGGCCTACACAGGTGATGCGTGAGTTGAAAGTCTACCCAGCTCCCTGCGAGATTGAAGCGTTTACTGCTGCTGCGATCCAGCAGTGCGACGCGCTTGATGGAGATGAAGATGGGATCATCTCGATACCAGAGTCTTGTCATTTCGAAGCTTCGAGGCTGGTTGGGAGAGAGTTTTCTTGTGATGGCGAGCAGAGGAGGTTTACAAAGGAAGCGGCGATGGTGGTCGAAGCTGCTTGGAATGGTGTGCACGGCCAAGGTGTGGAATGGTACGGTCTCAACAAAGATGCCGATTTGACTCAGAGTGCGATTACAACCTCCTGCAACACCGGCAACGAGGATTGCAGATACGACAACCACAACCGCGACCTCTTCGACCCCTGGTTCCGCTTTTTCGCCGCCAAAGATTCCGAATTTGATGTTGGAAACATGAACACGAGCACCTTCTTCTCCCTCCTCAGCACTTCCATAATCGAATTCCGCCACGCAGTCGGAGCAGACGATCCAGATCTTCGCGCCTTCCAAGCAGCGGGAGGAAAATTGATAAGCTGGCATGGCATGGCCGATACGATAATTCCTCCTGAAGGAACGACGGCATATTATCAACGTGTGCTGCAAGCGACAAACAACACGATAGACTTTTATCGCCATTTCGAAACTCCGGGGGTTGGCCATTGTGTTTCTGGTGCTGCAGGTTTGCCGGAGAGAGCGTTGGGCCAATTGATGGCTTGGGTCGAACGTGGAAAAGAGCCGGAGGTATTGCTGGCTAGTAAGAATGGATCGAATATATCGCTGTGTCCGTGGCCTAAGAGGCGAGTGTATGTTGGTCCGGATCCGAAGGTTGTGGGATCTTTCATTTGTGCTTAGAGAGATATAGGCGAGGTATCCAGATGATCAGGTCCTGCAAGATCGGTCAAACACCACATCTCTCCTTTCAACATCCTTTCCAAAGACCATTTCCGCATTGCAGAAACTCCATCTTCCTCTTTACCCACAAGTAGGCGATAGTTCCAAGCATCCAGCCGCTCACTCACACCTAAATCTTCCACCCCCCCTGTTATTTTACGCACACTAGCCTCAGAAGGAGTATCAGTAGCCTGTACAACAGTGAAGTTGACCCTGCCACCAAACAGCCTCCCCGCCCTCTTCGGCCAAAATCTCTCCGAATACAATCCCGGCCAAGGTCTTGTAACAACAACCTTTTTCAAATACGGCAGCTCACTCAACGTATTCAAAAAGGCGGGTCCCATATCGCAATGACTCAACGCCAATCTCTTCAACTTTTTGTATCTAGTGAACATGTGGCCAGTAATCCAATGTCTCAACTGACCCTCCCATTCCTCGTCTGGAAACACATGATCGATTGCTGGATCCCAGAAGGCCAAGAATAAATCATCCTGAACACTGGAGAACTCTTCGAGGTTGGTGAGGAGCGAGAAGCCTTGACGGAGGATGGGCCGGAGTTTTGTGACTACGTCTTCTTGGGGGTAGTGAGAGCGAAGTGGCATATTGATGATCAAGCGTTTGAGGGAAGGAGCGAGAATGGTGAAGAGTTCGGTGATTTGTTCGACGACTTTACGTTCGTTGATTGTGCCGCCTGAGAATGGGGAGAGGTAGAGTCGTGTGATTCGGCTGAGTAGATAAGAAGAGTCCGTGGTTGAAAGTGAGTTTGTGAGAAGAGAATCAAGACGCCAAGGTGTGTCGATGTAAAGGCAGTGGGTATAGAGCAAAAGTTTTGCGGTTTGACTGGTAGCTTTGGAAACAGTGAGAAGCGATATCAGTGTTTCTGTTGTTGGGTGCGATGATGGATATGCTAGGTAATCCGCATCAGGTATGGTGTGCCGGATGATGTGGTCCAAGACTTCAACAGGTAGATGTGTTTGGATGCCATCCATGATCTCGTTTATGCAGCGAGGAATCAGCTTGATGTTTGTCAAGTTCGAGGGATTGGGATGCGAAGAGAAGGTGAGGTTAGGCGCCGAGCAAGCAGGTGCGAAGCTCGGATCTAGCCTCGGCCGAGACGAAACACACAGGGTCCATTGCTGACCAGTATAAAATACTATTCACAGTAGCTTGAGAAATTTCAGGCACGGGTCTGTAGATATGGAATCGAAATTTGGTGGGAGGAGGAGGCTGAGCCGGTTTGTATTATCTTGCTAATGACCAGGATGTTTCCATCGGATGCCGGTGAGGTCGAGGTTCTATAGAGTAGGAACAGTAATGAGGTACAATCTATCCTTACCAAGACGACCCATACCTTCCTTCTCAGCTTCTTCCACAACAGGTAGCAGCTCCTGAGTAGCATTGATATGACGACCAGTAAGCACCTTGTAGCGAGGATCTGCCGCCAAAGCGACCATAGTATCAGCACACAACTCAGGTGTCTGACGCTTGATATCAGCACTAGACACCATGCCCAAGAAACTCTGCATGGCCGGATGCGAGATATGTGCCTTATTGATTGCGTTCTCAGCAGCGCCTAGCTCCGTCTTGACCATACCCGGATGCACAGCAAAGGACAAGACATCTGTCTCCTTGAGCTCCTGTGCAAGGGACTCGTGGAATTTGCTGATGGCAGCCTTGGACGACGAGTAAGCTGTCATGACAGGCAAAGACAAGGTAGCCACAGCAGACCCAGTGGTGAGAAGCACGCCTGTGTTCCGCTCAATCATCGAAGGCAGTACTGCGCGGATCAACGACACAGGAGCGCGAACGTTGACTTCGTAAACGCGCCACCAGATATCTAGATCATCCTCTTCAACGACCAAAGGACTGATGCGCGAAATGCCTGCGTTGTTGACAAGGATGTCTATGGGTCCTAGCTCTTTCTCAACTTGCGAGACGATGTTCTGGGCGGCGCCTTTGGCCGTGACGTCGGCGACGATTGAGATTGCTTTGCCGTTGGCTGATTTGATCTCGTCGACGAGGGTGAGGAGGTCTTTTTCGCGTCGGGCAACAGCGGCGACGGATGCGCCGGCGGCAGCGAAGGCTTTGGCGATGGAGCGCCCGAGGCCGACTGATGAGCCGGTGACGACGACCTGAGGGCGAGGTTAGTCTGACTGCTCAGCTTTGCTCTTGTTGAAAGTCGTCGACGAACCACTTTTCCATCAAGCTTGCCGGTATACTTGGCCGGAGCGATGGCAGGATAGCTCTCATAGACGTCGGGCAGGATGGAGTCTGCGCTGGATGCCATGGTTGGAGTTTTAATCTGGTGTTGAGATCTGGATGAGAAAGGTCAAGTAATGGCAGCTAGGTCACTCTTATATCTCTGCGCTGCCTCTTCACGAGCTCATCATCCAATGAAGGCACCAAGAATGCTGCATCCTACGCTTGTTGACCCGAGCCATTGCGGCGGCAAAGACGAAGAAGTTGAAGCTCAACACAGCCAAAACATCACAAACGAACATCGTCACACCAAGCAACACCACCGGCGTTAGCGGACATAAGCCTCCGCCGGCAACACTATCAAAAGCCGTCTGCGACTCGGCCTGATGGTTGTGCCTGGCAAGAAATGTGGTCTTCCCAAGAAAGACTCAGATAACAATTCTCAGTCATGACTGATCTGATACAATCATGTTCGCCTACCAAGCATGATCAAGCTGTGGTTAGGGCTTGACGCTGAAGCTTGCTGCCTAGAGAGGTGCGCCGAAGGAGCAATGAAACGAAAATGTTGGGATGCAGGATTGCGATGAGCCTGATACTGTAGACGAGACTCTCGAAGAGAAGGAAGATCGTCTTCAGTAGGCAGTCTTGCGATCAGGTTGCGTCCATATGTTGAGGTGCTTTGAAGGTTGCTTAGAATTGAAGCTGGCTGAAAAAGGAAGCTGCGACGGATGTACCGGCATGCTCGGCCGAACATGTCTACGCGGCCTTGTGTTTTTCGAAGGACTGTCCCTTGTGACTCTCATTCTTAGATGTCTACCTTCGCTCGTCGTCGCACAAGGAATCTTTGACTACTCAAGGATACTTTTTAATCACACACGTCTGCAAGTCCAGGAACCCTCGTAATCGCGCCCGAACCAGAGCGCGTCAAGATTACATCTGACATCGGCATGACCAACTGCTGAGGCTGAAGAAATATACTCGACCTGATACATCTCATGACAATGTTTGCAAGACTCAAAGATGAACTGGGTATTGAGACCCTGCTCTCGGCCCCAAGAGACGTCCACCTCATCCTTCTCACAAGATCTCTCCGCATGTTCGCCTACGGCTCCAGTACCTTGATCCTCGCCCTCCATCTTTCTGCTCTCAAAAACTCGGATACCTTGATCGGAATCTTCATGTCCCTGACACTCGTGGGAGATGTTTTTATCTCCTTACTGCTCACTTTCGTCGCCGACTCTTTGGGCCGACGAAAGATTCTTCTCGTTGGCTCCGTTACTATGGCACTCAGTGGTGTTGTTTTCGCGACGCAGAGCAGTTTTGCGGTTTTGTTGATTGCTGCGGTCATTGGCGTCATCTCGCCGAGTGGAAATGAGATTGGTCCTTTTCGTGCTGTGGAGGAGAGCACGCTTGCTCATCTCATACCTGCCGCGCAACGGAGTGATATATTCGCCTGGTATGTCGTGGTTGGAACCTTTGGTACCAGCGTTGGTGCTCTCCTTGGTGGCTGGCTGGTCTCTGGACTGGATTCTCAAGGCAATAACACACTGGGCAGCTATCAGGTTGTCTTCTGGTTGTATGCCTTGATAGGCTGTATAAAGTCCGGCATCACATTCTTGCTCAGCAGCGCTTGCGAGCTAGAGAAGGTAGAGCAGAAGCAGAGCTCCGAGACTGGAAACCAAGAGGAGACAGAGACTTTCATCCAACAACCCCAATCGTCATCATCAGCAACAGCATCCAAACCATCAAGCAAATTCGCATTCACCAACATCAGCCCATCATCCCGAAAGACCCTCCTCAAGCTCGCAGGACTCTTCAGCATCGACAGTCTAGCCTCAGGAATGGCCTCAGTATCCTTGACCACATACTTCCTAGCGGAAAAATTCGGCTCTCCGCCTTCATCTCTGGGCACCATCACAGCCGTAGCTTCCCTCATGTCCAGTATCGGCAATATCGCTGCGTCCAGCGTATCCAAACGTATCGGCTTCATCTACACAATGGTCTTTACGCACTTGCCTTCTGCTATTTTTCTCGCTATGATGCCTGCACCGCATTCTCTGGGCTTGACTGTCTTCTTTATTGTTGCAAGAGCGACTTTGGCGTCGATGGATCAGGCGCCTAGATCTGCTTTCTTGTCTGCTGTCGTGCAGCCTTCGGAGAGGACTGCAGTGATGGGTACGCTGAATACTGTAAAGACTGCAGCGCAGAGTGCTGGACCCCTGCTCACTGGTGTACTGGCACAAAACAAGCATTTCGGTGTTGCGTTCGTCATTGCTGGAGTCATGAAGGCGGGCTATGATTTGGGATTACTGCATTGGTTTGCGGAAAGCAAGATGAGAGGAGGATCTGCTGATGAAGCGAGAGATAGAGCAAGGCAGCAAGAGGATGAGGAAGGGCAAGAACTGAGATGAAAAGTACACTGGAAGAGCGTATCGTAAGTACAAATTTATGCTTGACACATTCTGTCCTACCTGCAAAGGTAACAGCGTTTCTCTAACATTCGCTCGCTTGGATGTCTATTCGATATATGACTTCACGCTGCAGCGTCGAATCGCAGTCGCTCACAAGACTAATTGGGTAGTTGCACATGTGTGCCTGCCTTCTCCGAGAATGCCAAGACCTGGTGATCCTTGTTCTTATCAAGCCACAATCTGTTTTTATCATCAACCGCTTTCTTCCATAGACAAGCGTCTTCGCCCCAGTACTTCGATATGTACTTCATGCAGACTTGTAATACTCTAGCATCTGATTCGTCGTCTTCCAGCCAGCACACCCCCGAAATCGAACACCTAGAAGGATGGCCGAGAAATTTATGGTCGTCAAACTGGAGTTAACACCGATGCTTGAAGCACTTTTTCGAGCGAATCGGAAGCCTCACCACCTGTGGGGTAGGCTGTTCACGTGGCTGTTCCACCGCGATATCACCAGGAATAGCAGTCCTCCGTTTGGTGCGATCTGTTCTGCCCTCGTTTATCCAATTGGACGACTACAACCCACTCGGCCACCTCATGTACCAGTGTACACAGCAACGTATTCATGGCGTCTGATTGTTCACGTTTCTGGGGCCAAGTCTTCATTCTAGACGAATCTCTGTGGAGTAACAGGAACAAAAGAAGCCAAGATCATGGCCACGCAACACTCGGCCACCATGAATAGCTGTGATGTACCGATACCACAAGGGTGTTTTGTTGCGCCGATACGTCTGAACAAGCGTATGCGTACCCGTCCTTCAAGCGTCCTGGGGCTCACAAATCAACACGTTTCCGGCCTCATGTGGTCGAAACCACCCTAACTATGCAACACTATTCCTTCGGACACTGCCCACGTTCTGTGCTGAACGTGGCTTGTAAGCCCCCGACGGATACAGCCACCATTCATGGCTCCTCTGACTGCGCATTGGGTGTGCCTCAGCCCTTCCGCGGGCAGTGATAAACCCCTTGGAGGTCGCACCGGTGTAGGTCAACTACCGACATGTCTCAATCATCGCCGGATCACATAACGACATCAACTACACCCAATGATTCATCAACTGAGCCTACAGAATCGATCTCACTTCTTGGAAGTGTAACTCGTCGCGCGACATGGCCGTCTCCGCATAACGAAATTTGCAATTTCGACTCTGCTTCCAGTCCTCTCAACCTTGGAACCTGGGACGTAATAGACGACCATTACCGTGTAGACGACGAAGACGAGGATGCTTACAGCGAATCGAACAGTAGTGACTCTGACAACACTCAGACAACAGAGCATCGTAAGATTCCTCGGCCACGTACATGCTCCGGCTTGCTAATCAATCTGCAGTACGTTTCGATCCCATCCTTCCACCTGAGGGCTATACACCCCTGGACTTTCGTCCAACTATGTTAACTCATCGAATTCTCTGGTCCCTTGTGCTTTTCTATCTCGCCACTCTCAGTCTGCTCATTTATCTCTTCTATCGCTCCCATCTTGGATTGGTTTGGAGGGTCGGCAATGTCAACTACTACCTCGCAGCACGATATCTTCCGGCGGCGATGGGTATTGTAGCCATTACACTGTTTCGCAGCACTGTGGCGACCCTTAGAAGAATGCTTCCTTTCTTCAACATGGCGGATCAGAAAAAGTTAAAAGATAAAGATTCTGGGATCACACATACCGTTTGTGCCCGGTATTTTCCCGACTCCCATTCGTTCTTCAGCGACCCGACTCCGTTCATGCTCTTTGGTGTGATGCTCATTGGATTCACGATAGCTTTCAAAGCGACCTTGTTCTCAGTACAAGAAACCGGAGACGGGACCTGGCTGATCGCTATCAGACCCCTATCAGCGATCTTCTTATGTGCCAACTACCTGCTAATGTCCTTGATCACCACCTATATTGCAATCAAACATGGATCTCGAAATACGGGATTGAAACGTGACTGGGATCCGACTTCTCTAGCTGACATAATCTTGCTTTTCGCAACTGTTGAAAGCAAGCCCACGTGGAAAGAAGGTCTCAACTTTGAACGCTGGCATAAGTTGATGAAAAGTTCTGGAGCGGAATACCGGCTTGGTTACTGGAAAATCACAAACTTACAGTGTTTGGAGCCCTCTGTAGTCTACGGAATCAGACGCTTAGACACTACCGACCCAAGAAAAGATGCGGAACACATGTCAAACTTCGAGAGCCAGATGAATCAGCAAGGTCGCTTGTGTCTAGATTGCAGTTCTTGTCTTGCACGATTGGCCCGAGCCGAGAGCTTACAACTCCCGCGACTCTCGCCACAGAAAGAGGCGCCTGATCAAGTCATCTGCTGTCAGAAGGCACCATACTGTCCGCACTATCCTTACCGACAGGCACCTTTCACGCTTATGTTCTCACAGATAATCTTGATGTATGCTTTCCTCCTTGTTCTTGTCGCAATTCTTGCCTATGCTTTGGTACGAATATGGACACACAGAGGCATCATATTCCAGAGCCAAACATGGATCATACAGTCAATCGACTTGCCTGCTTCCGCCAACGGTACCCGGGTCATCATTTCTGGGGATAGGTGGACTTCTCCATTCAACCCAGTTTCTCGTGTAGACAAGGCAGCCAAGATTCGAGATAGCCTAGCCATTGTCTTCCTCAGGGTTGTCCCGATTTCTGGGCTCGGCGTCGTGTCAGGAGGGATTGCAATATTGGACATCCATCATCGATGGGTACAACCCTTTACCAACATGTACAGAGGACCAAGTTCGGTCACAGACTCTCTACTGCTGGACTACATGACCGTCTCCCCTTTGGAAGTATTGCCTCAAGCCTGGACCAATAAGCACTACAAGGTTCTCTACTTCGGTATCCTGAGCGCTCTCAATTGGGTGCCACCGTTGACGATAACCGGACTTTGCTCGGTCATCGAGACAGGTTCTCAGGTGATCGTACAAGTTTCACCCGTCGCAGCATGTCTTACAATGTTCTGGGCGTTTCTATATGCCTTCTCTTTGGCAATCAGTTGGGCCCCACCCGAGCGAAAACTCCCAAGGATCTGCGGCAGCTTGTACGATCTCTTCACTTTCTTCTATGCTAGCCGTTTGCGTTGGTTGCCGGAGTTTGGGCATGCTGCTTTCAGTAAGACCCTCACGAAGGCTGATTTCCATGCCCATCTACTCTTGGCGAGACATGAATTCCTCTTTGGTTTGGTCGCAGGACAGGAAACTTCTCATCAGGGCTTTGACATAGCCAGTCATGTGGTCCGGATAAAGCCTGTTCGCCGCTTCCGAAAGACGCGGCCGAGTGATCGTGATGCTGATCCTGAGGCTATACAAATGGATACACTGAGTGCTTCAGAATCTTTACACGACGGGGATCAACCGATGGACGAAGACTCGCCAGCAAGTGGCCGCTCGAGCGCAATCCAATGAGGCAGGTTCGCGACAAAGCTTCAAATTCATGTCGCACAAATATCTAGAATTGGGAAGAGAGATTTGGCTCAAGGAGTTTTGATTCTGATCGTGTTTTGTACAGCTTCTATAGATCATCACCAGGGACGGATTTTCGATACCGAGTTCGTTACTCGTACATCACCAGGAGAGCCGAATAGCCTTGTCCGCAGCCGTCAGTATCACGTTACTCGTTTGGATTTCGTCTTCCTCCATTTTTCCATCTGCGCTTTGAAACAAACATGCCCGATCGCACTCTTACACTCCGCTTCCTCAACATAAACTGTGGAGAGGGACGGTTGCATATATTTGCTTACAGGCAAGTGTGAGACTTGCAATGTCGTGATACATATGGTGGTCGGCGACAGATAGTAACAGCTCTGGTAGGAGATTATCGAGATCCACGGGATTGGCCAACGACGTTTCTGCTGGTTTTTGTTAAGTATAAGGTGTTGTCAGTGTGATCAGTATGCGAGACAAGTCTTGGTAGTAGCTAAATCTAGGTTCCATCGCCTTCGCGGACTCACAATCCACGAGGCAGAACAGACCATGATCTCGTCTAGTACCATCGGTCGAGTGTGAGCTGACAAGAAAAAGACTAGCTTCTTACCATGTTTACTTAAGGACTTTCCTAACAGTCAGCAACTAAACCGTGGAGCAGGTTCCGCGCATGGCATCGAAGGAATGTCACGCCCTAGGGAATGTCCGTCCCGCGAAAGGTTGCTAGATGAACGACGATTCTTAGGCCAGATCCTTTTCAGTAAGAGTATGGAGAATAGATGACGCATGCCACAGACCACGTTGTGGTGCAAACGTGATACGCTTCTAGGCAACTTTGATCTCTCTGAAAATCGCGGAAGGATGGCGAAGATGACAGGATTCTAAGTCATCGGCTTGCCAGAGCTTTTCGCGTAGTAGCCCGAATCACGCAACATGAACATATCATTGCAAGGCCGTCAAGTGTCCAGGAATTAGTTAATGGTAGGTGGTAAGGAAACAAATAAGAGAGGTTGTCAGATCGTATTGGGAATCGAGCATCCGGTTGAATACCGGCTGAATTCAGAAGCATCCTGCCCACAATTTCGGCTTCGAAGTTCGCGCCTGCCTTTGTTTGTCAAGCCTCAAGCTCAGTCTGCATCCACGTACAACAGCCGATGTCGGAATCTTAGCAGAAATCATGCCTCTGGATGGAGATTACTGCTGCACAAGAGTTCGAGAGCAAGTCGTCAAGACACTGGAGTACCGGGAATGAGCGACATGTTATCAGCTGGTGAACCACACGTAAACAGCACCTCATTACGTGCTACCAGCCGACGCATATTTGATGCGTGCTAAATGGTTATCACATACATGATACGGCAGACTACAGGTTACTCGAGGTCAACGACTGCACGCCGCTATGGCCGGTATCTGTATACCCCCACGTCTTGTCCTACGGCAGGAAGTCCGACAAGGGCGGTGCAGGATTTCGCGAACACAGGGGACATCAAGATTCAACATCATGATTGATCGACCGAAGTTACATCCAGAAGATGTCAAACCGTCCGTCCTGTCGATCACCTTGGCCAGCCTGTCCTGAAATCAATATGTCACTTCACCCCTTGGCAACTCGCGGCTGGTTCAAGCATATTCTCAGTTCATCCTCGATTCAACAACAATTTTAAGCACAAACGAAGGAACCTCGGAGTTCCAATTCAACCTTGGACAACATCGGAACCGAGGCATCATACTGAGTTCAAGAGGCGTCAGTCCTCTCTGCAGCTAAAGCTTGCCTCATCCTGGGCGACGCCGAACCGTGGCTTTTTAGACATGTCTACCAATGACTTGGTATCACGCGACAGTGTAACTGGTTAACGAGGAATCAAAACAAATGTCGCCAATACCATCAAGGAGCCTCGGTAGCAATGTAGGATCTCAAATGATCGTTGAAGTCAAGCACACGAAGAACTGGATCGAGAGCACGCCAAGAGTAACTCTTCTGGTGTACACAAGAGACATCTCATCGGTGTTTGTCGCACGGCGGAGGAGTATCATCACTCGGAAGGGTGTCATCCGATAATCTTCTCTCAGACCTGCAGTCCTGCATGTGTACATAAGCATGTCTCGACTTACGCGACCTCTTGAGACGCCTGCTCTCATCTTCGAGGTTTCCGTATTGTTCACAGAAAGGAGAGATAAACATGCGACTCTCTGCTTCTGGTTCCCAATTTACACCAGGAAAACCAACGGGCTGCGACCGCAACGTCCGAGGCAACTTTCTCTTTTCTCTTCGTACATTTACGACCGCCAAGTACACTTCTCGAGGCCAAGGCTCTTGGTATCAATGGTTTGACCGGTTACCAAGCAAAAAGACAACTCCAGCCGTGTTTTCCCAGCCAAATCGCAGAGCCAAGATCTCGTCCACACTGGGGTACCCCGCTTCTCCACAGCCTCAGCTACTTTCCAGGCGCGTTTTGGGAAGACCGTGCTTCCTGGCGAACTCTCCCTATCACATTCTTAACGTTCGATCATGCGTCTTGTGCCACTACTTTCCGGAGACGCCGTGGCAGAGACATGCGGAATTCTACCATCCTGATGCACGTCGACTATCCTTCCCTGTCGCTCTTGCTCCAGATCTAGAGGGGGAATGGCAAGTCAAGGAAGGTGTCAAAAATGTACTCTCCGAATCTATGGCCTAGGGAAATCTGGCCATTTAGATCAACATCGGCGTGCGCGACATGCCACACGTGGCGGCGCTTGTCGCTCTCCCGGACCTCTTTGAGAGGAAAAGTTTAACTAACGCCTCCTCTGCGGGGTAAACAGTATCAGTCCTGGCTAGGGGCATATATAAACACCGAGACCGCTCCAGCAATCAATCTTGTAGCTCCTTATCAGTACCCCAATCATATACTTGGGTCACCACATCAGTCAATTATGGCAACAAACCACCACGAGGAGAAGGATATCTCCATCAACTACCTCGAGCAGGTGGACACTGCTGGAGACACTGCATCCGACAAGATCAACGATGCCCGTATTGAGGCTTTCACCCCGGAAGAGCAGAAGAAGATTATCTGGAGAATTGACCGTCGCCTGGTCTTGACTCTTGGTTTCCTGTACTGTGTCAGTTTGATGGATCGTACCAACACGGGTATTGCCGTCGTTGCTGGTATGGGAGTCGACCTTCTTCTCATCAAGGACCGATACTCGATCATCGTCCTCGTTTTCTTCATCCCTTACGTCTTCTTCCAACCTCCAGCAACCGTCGTCCTCCGCAAAGTTGGCCCTCGCGCTTTCTTGCCTACCATCACTCTATTCTGGGGAATCACCATGATCGGAATGGCTTTCGTCAAGACCTGGACACAATTGATCCCCCTCCGTATCCTTCTGGGTATCTTCGAGGCTGGTTTCTTCCCTGGTTGTGCGTACCTCTTGTCGTGTTGGTATCCTAGATACATGCTTCAGAAGCGTAACGCCGTCTTCTACCTGATTGGATCTCTTTCGTCTGCTTTCTCTGGTATCCTCGCATACGGATTCAGTCAGATGGCCGGCCTTGGAGTCGGTGATGGTCTTGGTGCTCACTACGGACCTGACAAGCTCCACCCTACACGCCCCAGAGGCATTGGCCCTGGTCTTGCAGGTTGGCGTTGGATCTTTATCATGCAAGGACTGATCACCTGCATCCTCGCCATCGGTGCATACTTTACCATCGTCAACTTCCCTGAGAAGGCTGCACATGTTGGCTTTGGCCCCAAGTTCCTCAATCAGAAGGAAGTCGACTTCATTGTCGCTACCATCGAGAAGGATCGTCACGATGCCATCCCCGAGGAGTTCAAAATTGGTCAATACCTGAAGAGTGCTGGTGATCTCAAGGTTTGGGGATTCGCTGCTCTCTTCGGTCTCACCACCACCGTTACTTACGCCATCGCTTACTTTCTTCCTATCATCCTCGAGGCTGGCATGGGATTCAACAAGCGTGATGCCCAATGCTTGATCGCACCTCCCTATGTTCTCGCTGCCATCGTCACCTTCGCATTCGCCTGGTTCGCCGATAAATACCGCATCAGATCGCCCTTCATTATCGCCAACGCCGTTCTTATGATCATCGGTCTCACTTGCCTTGGCTTTGCAAAGTCCGTCGGCGTTCGCTACTTCGGTGTCTTCCTTGCCACAGCCGGTTGCAACGCCAACGTTCCTGCCGTCCTCACTTGGCAAGCCAACAACATCCGCGGCCAGTGGAAGCGCGCTCTCACATCTGCCACCTTGGTCGGCGCAGGTGGTATCGGTGGTATCATCGGATCAACCGTGTTCCGCAAGCAGGATTCTCCTGGATACCGCCCTGGTATCTACGCTACTCTCGGTGCAAGTGTTTTGATCATCATCATCTCGCTTCTTTTGGATCTGAAGTTCTGGCGTGCCAACAAGAGAGCCGCTGCTGGTGGTAAGGTCATTGAGGGCCTCCACGGGTTCAGATACACTCTGTAAATAGCCAGACTGTTATGTATATGGAGGGCGTCGACCCTACGATGTAATTATGATTTCAATTGATCCTTAAATAATATGGTTTCCCTGTTCTCTCTGCCCAAATAGTGACTCACGTCAAGAAGATTATCTCATATTGATTAAAGAACGTGTGAAACTGATATTGAAGAACATACGAAATTGACCGAGTACTCTCAGAGATCCCTCCTCGTGGCCGAGAACGCGACATCAGTGCTGGAGAAAGTGGTCTGGCTATTGAGGTCATCCTCAGTCTTCAGATAGCAGTACTGTTGGTTTCTTCCACTTTTGAACCATACAGCGGCCACGCATCCGTCATCGGAGTCGAGGCTGCAAGCTGCGATACAGTCGTCCAAAGAATCGGTCACAATTGCTGGGAAAGATCCTGTGCTGTAGTCCATTGTACAGCTGATATCGTAGCTCAGGGATGGAGATGCCGAGTCATCGGTGTAGACGGTACCGCAAACGCTTGTTGGTGTTGCAGCAGCCGGGGACGATGTGGTCGATTGACTTTCGGTAGTGGTTGCCGTCTGTGATGAGTCGGTCGTTGAAGAGATTTCTGTCGTCGAAGGAATGTTCTGGCCGCCATTCTCTCCCTTAACCACGAATAGATCCAGCGGTGACATGGATGTAGAAACAGAGCTGGCGATATAGAGTCTTCCCATCCCATGATGGTCATCAGCGAGGTTGCTGTCTTGGGAAGCGAATATGCTGTATGTTTCCCCATGCTGAGTTGCGCCGAGGCAGTACAGCTCGCTGGTAGATTGGTCGATGCTACATGGTAGCGCAGCCCAGTTCTCGTAGGTATCCATGCTGTCCAGAATGAACGCTGCATTCAAAAACAGCACTCTGCTGTAGCCGTTGCTGGTGTCGTAGTCGGTATAGTAACTAAGAACGTAGCTGCGATCTTCGTTGAAGATGTATCCGGAATCCTGGTCATACACATAGCGAACTGGCGGGTAGTCTGTGGCATTCATGAAGACTTCTGAGTTCATGCCTCCTTGGTAGGCTAACAAGGGAAACCCGTCAAGGCCACGAGCGCCTGAGTTAGCGACGTATATCGATCCAGTAGGTAACATAATAGCAGTACTTGTGGAAGAGGCGCTTGGAAGGATCTCTGTCGTCGTAGAAGACGATTCGGGAAGTGGCGGGGCCTGAGTCACCTTAGGAACGGTGTCGGTAACGGAAGAGGCAGAATCGATGGCACTGATTGTTGAGATGCTCGTCGTTGAAACAGCTTCTGTAGTGGATGAGGAAACACTTGTAGTAGACTCTGTTGAGAATGGCTCAGACGATGTCAAGCTTGACGACTCCGAGACGGTGCCCACCGCAGCACTGGAGGACTTTTCGTCGGAGCTAGTGCTACTCATGCTGCTGCTTGGTGGCGTCCACGGGGTAGGAAGCGTGAGCCAACGGGTCAGCGAAGATGGTGTTGTGAACGACTTGGATGAGGTCTTGGTGGAAGAGCTTGAGATGCTCTTAGACGAGATCGATGAAGTCTTCGAGGGAGAGCTTGAGGTCTTTTTGGAAGTCGTTGAAGTCAAAGTCTTCTTTGTCGAGGTCGAAACCTTCTTAGTTGAAGCTGAAATCTTCTGAGTCGAAGTCTTTCTGATTGAAGTCGAAGTCTTCTTGGTCGAAGTTGGAACAATCTTTCCCTCGATGCAGTTGCACAGATTGACGAGGTCTTTCGCAGCGTATTTTGCGAAAGGAGAAGAAGTTCTGGGATATGTGTTGTAGAAGACGCAGAAATGCCACGGCTCAGTGAATTGAATGCTCATTTCGGCTCTGCTTGAAGCCTTTGTCTGCCTTCTCTCAAGATGATGCTCCAAGGTAGCCTGTTCGGTCTGCTCTGCACGCTTGTACTTCGTGGTTGTCTTGATAGGTATCACACATTTGCAGAGGTTGGTCACCTGAGCCGGAGTAAACTCAAGAAAAGGGGATCTTGTGCGGACACTAGTTTGACAAGTGTTAGAAGTGTGCCGCTGTAAAGAATATTGATTAAATATCCGATACTTACTCAGAAAGCCACCACTTGCAGAAGTACGTCTCATCACTGATGGTACGGCGGACAATCGCAATGTCCCTCGAGGTGCACTTCGAGGCAGCTCGCTCGTCCAACAGCGGCGATGAGTATACACTCATGACGCATGTCATGAACGAGATCACGGACAGAACCCATGAAGCGTGCATCTTGGTGGAAACGAGGCGGGGTATCGTGGATAGAAAGGCCGACCGAGGGAGCCGATGCCATACTTATAGCGTCTCTTTACGTGACTACATTTCCAGAGATGCCACACATGGTTCGAGAAATGATCTAGCCGATGGAGCATCTATCTCAAATTAGAAGCCAACGGTCAACAACTGTCGGTGACTACCGTAGCGGTAACGAGTAATGATGTCTCGGAAGCCTCTCGATTCGAATAGTGAATCCTGAAGAGAGCAGACCACTGTTCTTCATTCAATCCATGGTTAAGAAGCTCTCTCCTTAAACGGCTCATGATTGTGCTTCTTGGATGTCCAGTGTCCCTCTGATTCATGGACGCATCGAAGAGAAGCTGGATTCTCAAGTGTGTTGACCAAGCGAAATTCGAGGCAATGTGCATTTCATAACTGTCCTGCTCAGCTAGCCACTGTATGGCCACTATCTTCCTAGGATCAAGCTTGTTCAAAAGGCAGGCATGAGGCGCATCAACGGTCAAGAGTAGTGCCCCGGCTGTGGATCCTAGAATGGCAATGTGTTGCTGACAGTCCTACTCTCAACCCTAAATGGAGATGGATAACAGTACTCCTTACGCCGGACGATGAAATCCTAACTTCCACAGGTCCTCTATCATACATGAACAGACGCCCAAAGATGCCGTGAGTCAATCTTCAAGCTCTTTGGAAGTAGGTAGTGCCCTAATACTCAATACTGTCTTTGTATAGTAGTATCTGCATCAACCCTCAATGATATGATTTAGATCGTTTCTATGGCGGACGAGCTTGTTGGGGTTTCACTGCCGATGCATCCTTGTTGTTCATCACTGAGCCGAGACTCATCGAACTTCGAAGGAAGGATTCAAAAGTCGTTTTGTATGCACCGACTTTGCTTGGCAAGCTGTGTAAGGGGCCGTTGCAGACGCTTCTTCGAGTCATGGACAAACGTTGACAACTTGTTTCGCTTCTGCCGAAGCCTCAACACCTTGGTCGTCTCTTCCTTCCTCAACTTGCAAACCCATCAGAATGGTGTTAGCAAGCCCTCGGCGTTGACCGAGGGTCTACGTGAGAGATCACTATACCAATGCAGCCTGACCGGAGCGCTCGTCTGAGGTGTTGGTCTTCTGCCGCTCGAACAAGCTGTACGTGTGTTGAGTACGCGCTCGTCGAGATGGCCTAATTTGCGAATTCGTGCGTGCCCCTTCATTAAGGGCTCGTTCGGTTCGCGAAATCCTCGATATCGAAGTAGCTTTTTCGTATGCTGGTAACCAACTCAAGCGTCCGCTCTCTCGGAAACGGCTAGATTTG
>JGI24891J29808_1000397_pt1 | contig 28489 bp, 14 predicted proteins | sample FreactcultuFSWF8_FD_29808 | JGI IMG/M metagenome (IMG submission 29808) | reverse complement strand
GCTTAGTTACTAACTAGTTTCGCCTCCGTTTAGCTACTACTAACGTTACTACCCTCTAGTTAGTCGAGCTTCGTAAGTAGACTAACTCTCTCGCTCGTTCTACCGACGCCTACGAGCGTATAGCCGACGCTCTAGAGGCTATCTAGGTCCGTTCTACCTCCTATCGTACTCTTTTTAGAGCTAGTACTAATAAAATTAGGTCGATAAGCGCCGCGCCGCCGCCCTCGCTACTATCGTTAATATTAACGATACCGACGACGAGATAGATAAGCCTAAGCCTAAGAAGGAGGGTTCCGAGGACGGCGAGGCTAGCGAGCTTACTAGTGCCGTTTCGCCCTTAGTTTAGATAGTTTCTAACCCGGTTATCTTTCTATAGTCTTTATAGCTATACTCTACCCCTATTCTTACGCCGTACTTGCGCCTTTAGGGCCTTTAGGGCTATCTCTTAAATTTAATTAATTCCTGCTTAAGTTCTATATCCTTTATTCTACCTTTATAAAGTTGCGATATGTAGCTAAGAGTTCTTACGCGAGGTAGCGTATCTAGTACCGTTCCGTAGTCGTTATGCCGTCGTAAGGGGTACGTTACTCCTCTATTAATCCCTTCTAGGTTGCTTACGGCTACGTTCCTAGAGGAATTCCTCTTATAGAGCCTTTAAGTGCTCTAGGTTCTACTCTAGTTCCTATTAGTTAAACTTACCCGACTAGCCTTTCCATTTTACTAGGTATTAGCGTACGCCTACCTTTTTGCGTATGTCTAGGATCTATTCTACCTCGTATTCGAATTCTCTATTAACAATCTTAGGTAGGGGCATTTCCTCTAGTGTTATAACGCCTTCTCGGTTATAGTAAGGCTCGAGTAGGGAGACGTAGAATACGTTATAGATACGCTACGAGGCCGGTAGGGCTAGGCGGTATACCTATTAGCCTATAGCCTTAAGTACCTTAAACGGTCCTATAAAGTAGTATATTATCTTACGACTAGGTTCGCGGATCTTTAGGTTCTTAGCTAATAGTAGGACCTTATCGCCTTCTTAATAGGTGCGTTCCTTATGTCGCTTATTATAGCCCTTAGCCTACCGGTCTAACGCCTCTTACTAGCGTTTTACTAGTATTTCGCGTTCTTTCGCGATCCGTTTTATCCTTTCCGTTACTACGGGTACTACCTCTCCTTAAGGTCCGACCCGGACATCTATATATAACTCCGGATCGTACCCTATAAGGGCTCTAAACGGTAATATGCCGAGGCTCGCGCTTACTAAGTTATTATAGCTAAATTCCGCTATAGGGAGCTACGCGGCCTACTCGGACTATTTATCGCTATAGTAGCACTGAAGGTATTACTCTAGCGTCTAGTTCTAGCGCTCTATTTGCCCGTCCGTTTAAGGGTAAAAGGCCGTAGAAAGGCGTAAGCGTATACGCGTAGCGTAACATAACTTAGACTAGAAAATACTACTAAACTATAGTCCTCTATCGGAGACGATGCCCCTTAGGACTCCGAACTATATAACAATATTGTTATATAATAGTATAGCTAGGTTATTAGAGGTATAACGGACGTCGTACGGGATAAACTTAGACATCTTTATATATCGATCTACGATAACTAGTACCGCGTTATAGACGTTCTACCCCCTTTTCGAGGGTAGCAAGCCTATAATAAAGTCTATCGTAATTTCTTACTAAGGGCCCTTAGGCTATAGTAGCGAGTAGAGTTTGCTATATAGCGCGTGTTTTTTCGCCTTAATTCTCTAACATATGTCGTAAGACTTAACGTAGTTTTCTACGTCCGTTAAGAGGCCTTTCTATATGTATTTCCGCCTTAGTAGCTAGATCGTCTTATTACGGCTAAAATGGCCTACTAGAGGGTTGTTATAATAGATACGTAGTAACTACGACCGTAAGGCTATATCCTCGGGGACGACGATAGTATCGCCGTCGTAGAGTAAGCTAGCCCTATAGTTTAGCGGCAGTTCTAGGTCCTTACCGACTCCTTTATAATAGAAGTCGACTTCCTAGAGCTTACGTAATAGCGCGACTAGGTTCCTTAAGGGATCTTCGTATACCCTTTCTACCTCCGTAGCGGTATCGATAGTCCTCCTTAGTAGCGCTTATCTTAGTATATCTTTAGCATTACGAGTTAACTCGATTAGCTCGTCGACGGTCTACTTACTAGCGCTACGTATGCGTACTATATACGTACTAGCTATAATCCGTCGAACAAAGGGGGTAGCGCTAAGGGTTACTACCTATAGCTTCCTCTATAGCGTTAGGAGGAGCTAGTTTAGGTAGTGTTCTCCCTCCGTATTAGTAGCGTAGTCGGGGCGTCTAGACGGCCTATCCGTAGGGTTATTCTTCCCTAGGTTATGTTTAATATAGAAATTATACGCTAATAGTTCTGTCGCCTAGCGTACTTAGCGCCCCCGTAGTTGCTTCATTTCTATAAAGCCTTTTAAGTTATTATAGTCGGAAAGGACCTAGATCGGGTAAGGCGCGCCCTCTAGATAATGTCTCTATTAGCAAAACGCTATAATAATAGCGAGTAACTCCGAGTCGTAAGTCTTATAGTTCCGTTCTATAGGGAGTAACTTCCTCGACTAGAACGTAATAGGGTACTACTACTTTATGCCCCCGTTCTCGACGGGTTATAATAGGATTACGGCTATAGCGAACGCGGAAGCGTCCGTTTCTATTCGTAGTAAGAGCTTCGGGTCGTAATAGGCTAGTATTAGCGCCGTTATAAAAGCTTCCTTTAGTTAAGCGAAGGCCTCTCGTACCTCGTCTATATACTTAAAGGGTCCCCCCTTCTTCCCGTTCTAGCTCCCTTATAGTAGCGTAGTAAGCCCGTATACGATCTTAGAGTAGTACTTAATAAAGCGACGGTAGAAGTTCGCGAAACCTAGGAATACTTATACGTTATAATACGACGTAGGTTCTAGCTACGTTTTAATAGCTTCTACCCTACTTTTGTCTATCTTTACTCCCTTAGGGGAGATAATAAATCTAAGGAATTTAACCTCTATAACGAAGAACTCGCATTTCTTACGGTTTACGTAGAGAGAGAACTACTTTAGTCTCTCGAGTACTTTCTTTATATGTTCTACGTGCTCTTTGCGTATGTTACTATAAACTAGGATATCGTCGAGGTAAACTACGTAGAAGTTATCTAATAAGCCCGCTAGGGCCTTATTAATATAAGCCTAGAAGGTGGCCGGGGCGTTAGTTAAGCTAAAAGGCATTACTAGATATTTAAAGTGCCTATAACGGGTACGGAAAGCAGTCTTCTAGCGATCCTATTCTATAATGCTTATACGGTAGTACGCGTCCTTTAAATCGAACTTCGAGAACACCTAGGCCCTAGATAGACGGTCTAAGGTCTCGGAAATAAGGGGTAATAGATAACGATTTTTAATGGTAATCTTGTTTAGACCTTAATAATCTACGTATAGCCTTAGGCTACCGTCCTTTTTAGGTACGAATAGTACCGGAGCCCTAGTAGGGGACTCGGAGCGCTAAATCTACTTATTCTCGAGCGCTATTTCTAAATACTCCCTTAGAGTAGCTAGCTCCTTATGCAAGAGGTTATATAATAGCTAGAACGGCGGAGTTTTTCCTTCCTCTAGTAGGATCGTATATACCGTGTCGGTAGAACGTAGGAGAGACGCTAGGTCCTTATAATCGAATACCGCTACGTACTCTTTAAACTCTAGCGAGAGTTCTACTAGGCTATTTTCTAGGTCCTTTCGCGCGTCGGCTCCTTCCTAAGTAGGTTTTACCCTAGCTCTCGCGCACATAATAGCGTATACTTAGTCTTCTAACCTAGTATACCTCGCGAAGTTATTCGCGCTCTTAAGGGATATCTACCCTATACCGGAGCTATAACGCTACTCGTTAGTAGCATCGTCCTTTCTAACTCCGGCCCTAGATTACTATAGGCGTCCTAATAACACCGGTAGTTCTAGTATAGTTATACCGTAGAAGATATCCTTAATCTCCTTTTCTACTCCTATAGAGTCTACGATCTAGGTCCGTACCTAGTACGCTACGTATATGTACGCTAGATTTCCTTAGAAGCTTACGGCTAACGGTAGGTCCGTATTAGGGATCGGCTCGAGCCCGTAGGCGAGTATATAATGCTACTCGATAAAGTTATAATCCGCTACGCTATTAAGTAAGTAGTCGGAAAGGTACTCCTTCGTGTCTATAACGATAGTTCCTTAGATAGCGATAGCCGGGTAACTACGTACCGGAACCCGAGCGGGCGAGTTCTATTACCTAGGCTATCCTTTTATCCTAGGCGGTAAGGCTAACTCTCTAAAGGATAAAGGGGGGCTTAAGGTCGAGTCTTCCCGTAGCCCTTACCTTTTCCTACTTTATCGTTAAGGCTAATATGTCGGAAGTTTACGTTGCTTCCGCCCTAGGTCCGTTTTAGGCAATTAGGTGCTATATAGCCGGGTTTGTCGTATATATAGTAGATAACACCTTCCGGCTTACCTCTACTACCTTAGTAGCCGCCTCGGTAACCGCCTCGTCTACTTTAGCTAAATAAGCTATAGCCTCTACCGCTAGCGTAGCCGCCTTAGGAAGGTTATTCCTATTATAGCCGTTTCGCCTCTAGTTTACGGCCGTACGAAGACCTTTCCTTATTACTATAGGACTTAGTCTTATAGATAGTGTTATTCTCGATAGTAGTTACTACTAAGATAAGTTCCTCCCGTGTTTTAGGTACGTTACGTACCTAGACTAGAGTAGAACGGAGGGAAGGGCGTAGCTTTACTAGTAAGTATCGGACCCGTTATTCCTCCGTATAGGGTATTATTTAAGCTTCTAGGCCCGCGAGGTACGCTTTAAAGTTTACTACCTTCTAGGACTCTCCCTACCTTGCTTAGTCGTACTAAACTATAATAGCTATACCGCGGTTAACCGGATCCTTAATAGTATCGAAGGCGAACTTTCTAAAGCCTTCGAAGGTTAGGCCTAGAGCCGTTCCGAGTAGGTATCTCTACTACTAGCGATCGGTAACGGTAGACGATAGGAACTATATAGCGTAGAGGATACGCCTTTCCTCCGTATCGAAGGCGTACGCGTTAATCTAGAAGATAATATCTAGTTAACGTAGGAAGTAAGTTACTTCCTTAATGTTCCTAGCCTTATACTATTCTAGGTCCTTTATCTTTACGCTCTAGGGTCTTTCGGTACGCGTAGTTAGACGGGTTTAGGAAGATACTCTAGAGTAGCCGTCGTCGGTCTCTATCGTAGGAGTAGAGACCTCGTAGCGCGTACGTTAAGCCTAGGTAGCAGCTACTTTCGCTTCGGCGTAAAGGCGCTATTATTTCTCTAGCTCGTTTGCCTCCTATAGCGCTCTAATATGCTCCTATAGTTACGCTAGTATCTCTTACGCTAGAGGGAGCTCCTCCTCTACGACCCTGTCGAGGTCGTAGAGCTCTTCGTTCTCGAAAGGTTCCTCCCCTATATAGGTATCGTTCTACGCTATGTCGGAAGGCATTATAGGTTATTACTAGGGTAGAACAATTAGAATTATAAGGGTATAGAATAATAACGTATAATACGCTTTAATACGGTAGTAAGACTAATTGTTAACCTTCTATACGATAGGTCTCGGCTTCGTAGATATACGTAGCTAGAACGGAATAATAAAGTCCCGATAACGGACCTCCTAGGGATCCCCCTAGGAGCGCCCTATTATACTGGTCCCTATTACGTGCCGGTACCGTACCGTCTAGGGTACTAGATAGGGCTATTATGTCTATGTTCGGTAGGGAAGATACCGATGTTAGAGTAGGGTAAGACTATATCTTATTAGTAGGTTATCGTATTACCTAAGGAGCACGCAGTTTTACCGGTACTAAGGCTAGTCTCTATATAGCGGAAGGAGCGGCTGCTTCTAGGAAGTAGGGGTTTAGTCTAACTACCATTTTAGCACCCTTAATCCTCTCCTTCTCTTCCCTTATAAAAGAGCACTCCTTAGACTACGCTATATAGGCCTTAGCGTAGTTCGTGCATTTCTTCTATCTACCGTTCTCCTTAGCTAGATAGGCGTTATGTTAGTGCTCTCTAGATGCATAATAACTATAGGATAGTTTATTATAACATTAGCGTGCTTTATGTCCGTATTTATAGTAGTTTAGGTAGAGCATTGTACGGCACTTTACGTTATAGCGGAAGACCTTACGGTTGCTTCTAGTATACGAGATAGCACTAGCTCGAAGCGTAGCATTAGCTACCTACTTATACAAAAAGCGAACTACTATTTAAGTAGTAGGCCTTATCTTATCTAACCGACTAGTCTAGTGCATTAAGGTAATAACTACTAGGTAGTCTAGGTTAGTAAGGGCCTTTCTGTTTACTACGATTAGTTCTCTAGCCGTAGGCTCCTAATTACCCGGATTAAATGATTTAGTAAGGACATTATTTACTACTATACTATACTCTAGGACGATAACCCTAGCCTTTTCTCCTAGGCACTACTCCTACTCGGAGCGATTAATTATAAGTCGTTTAGCCTCCGAGGAGCTAGTTACGTATACTAGGATATCGCCGCTACGAAGAAGTACCGCGCTATTAACCTATTCCTATTTTGTATAGCCCCTATTAGACGGGTAACCCTACCCGTCGGTAGCGTTTAGTGCTATGTTTTTCCTAGAGGCCTAGGGGTTACCCTAGCCGCCGAGTTCCGAGATAGCTTTATTAATTATATCTAGTATAAAGTCCTAAGGGGATAGCTTAGCCTTAATCTAGGATAGGAAGATAGGGTCTCCTAGGTAGATAAGGATCTTTCTTAAATCTTTATGCTTAGGGTAAGCGACCGAAGAGGATCGCCTAGAGGAAGGGGGGAAGGATAGGGGTAGTACGGCCTATAGGGCAGTAGCGAAGGACGGTACCCTCTAGTTAAAAGGGTTAAAGACTCTAGGAGGCGTCTTAATGTAGGTTATAAGCGAGCTTAGGTTATTATCGACATTCTTAAGGGTAGTTTTAATACGTGAAAAATTCTGTAAAAATTTTTTACTAAAGGCCTTAGGATTAAGGCTAGCGAGTATCTTACTAGTAAGGTCCTCGAAGGACCTATATAGTTTCTCTACGACCCTATATAGTATCTTACGATGCTTTTTAGGGTTAGTAGGGTTACTAGCGGCGGTATAGTCGAGCAGTTCCTTAAATTCTTATTTAAGGAAAGTTATGTGCGTAAGTAGATTTTCGTCGTTTTAACCGACAGTAGGCTAACTACTCGGTTTACCCCCTATCGCTAGGTATTACGCGATAGCTAGCGAGGAGACGAGTAATTTAAGACACTACCGGTGTCGAATAGATGCGTAATTGTTAAGATATTCCGAGAATTAAATTTGTCGCAATGTTAATGTTTTTTTTTCTAGACCGTTGTTTACACGCCAAGTGAAAGCAACTTTCTACAACAATCCTCGGAACATTAGCATTGGATACGGAGAGCTTGCATGGGTGAGGATACTGTAACGAGGTGCTGCTGAATAGATTCAAAGCCAACCCTCGGGCGCCCGGGCCGGATCCACCTTCGTCGGGATAACCGAAGACCCTTGATCCCTAGACTGGCAGGCACGCCGACGTCACTGCTCAGTGCTGATTGCTGGCCCTAGCCTTTCGCTGAATCTCTCGACAAACACGCACAAAGTCCAGCTACCTACTTTCCGTCGCTCTACCAAGAGCCGTCACTGTGCATCCGGACAGTTGCTCCATCAGCCTGTCAAGAGACATCCGTCTCGCGCTCGCGCCGCATCATGGGCGCCGTCCAGAGTGATCTCAAGTCAAACATCGTCCAGGCCTCGTCTGGTGATGTCGCTATTCCCTCCACTCTGACCGACTTTTGGCAAACCGTAACCACCTTCTGTACTCTGCATCGCATGTGAATCACTGCTGACACGTGCCCAATTCAGTTCTGGCAGAGACCAGAAACAGCCGAACATGTCTTCGAGACCATCACTCCGTCCGATCTCCGCACCATGCGCGACAACCCCAAATCTTTCAAAAACTTCGAGACCCTAATACTGACCCTTTCACTCCATCTGATCGACCTGCGCTGGTCCGAAGACTCTCTCTTCGAAAGAGATGCCAATGCTTTCATCCGCGAGGCCCTAAACTGCGTCCGAACTCTCACACGAGTCCTTCCCTTCGTCTACGAGTGCGACCGATTGTGTGCCTGGGAGCAATCTTTCTTCTGGGAACCTTCAGACAGCGTTCCTCCTCCCACCATTACTCGTAACATCTCTGGCGAATCAACTACCGCCGAGAACCTGGTCCATTCTGGAGCAAGTTCACGTCCTGAACCCTCTACATGCCTTGGTGTTGAGCTGATCGATGCTCTTCTGGATTTGGCCTTTTGGTCGGGCTTCACACTTCCGATCAACATGAACGGCAAAAATGGCCCTACCTATGGCTTCTGGCAGAGCGGAATTGCTTACGAGCGACGCTTGGAGACAAGTAAAGAGTTCGAGAGCAGGAGGACAGAAATCATGCAGCTTCTCTTAGTCTTGGAGAGCAAGTGCATCTACAAACCCGCAAACGCCTTCACCACTTTTGGTAGTGAGGCCGTCGACTTCATCTCCAACCACCGCGATCGTAAAAAGGTCCAATACCTGTTGTGTTCATTGCTGAACACCGTCTTGAAATATCAGCCTGACGCGCGTTATCTGTCTCCCTCGCCCAGAGAGGTCCACGAAACTCATGTCCGGACTTGTCTGCATTTCCTGCAGGTCAACTTATTGAATAGGTCACCTTGGAGTGAGGGCTCCGCTCCACCTGACAACCGTTTCCGTGACCTATTCTCTCACCTACACAAGGCTACCCATCTCCAATTTCTAGCCGATGGTATCCTCAAGATTCTGCGCCAACCACTTGAAGCAAACAGTAATGGATTGAACATTGTACAGAGGCCGCTTGTCTGGGCGCATGAGATCATTCCACTCCTGTGGGAGTCCCTTTACTCAAACAAGTACTTTCGCGCCTTCATCTGCGAGACCGGTCGCCAGTTTGAACTTACTGTATTCCTCTTGTTCTACATTTTGGACCCGAACAAGAATGTAGAAGGAGTCAAACGGGTGAGTCTGTTGTGCGTGCAGACAATGAGCGAGAATCCCGAATGTGCCATTTCCTTGAACAAGCAGTTCGAAGGACATGACAATCTCCCTTCGTTCATGCAGATCAAGAATTTCCACGGATCGTATGCCGACTATCTGTTCACCGTGAGTCAACATTGGTAATGTGGTTTGTGATCTTCGCTAACGTCCTGCAGTGGTTGCTCACTCTTCTGAAACCTAAGAAGAATGGCCATTTGGACGCGATGGCTGCTGCCTTGGTCGGGATAATTGTTAACGTTTCTCCGTACATATCTCACCTCGGCCGGGCGACTAGTCTAAAACTTATCCAGCTGGTGGACCTATACACACGAAACTCTTTGTCTACTAGTGTTGAGGTGAATGCCATGGTTCTCACTCATATGGTTCGCGCCGTCAACTCGATGCTGGAAGAACACAAACCCGGAACCGGTTCGTCATCTGTGATGAGTAACCAAGACAATGCTGACATTTGTATCCCAGAGAATGAAAATCTGCTCTGGGCGATATGGAAGTACGGAACCACATTCGAGCATTTGGCAGATCTCAGGATGGAGGTCGACCCGAGCTTCAAACAAGTGGTCGAGCAGATTCGTGAATCTGGCATCACAGAGCCTACTGTGTGCCCAGATGGCACAGTATTGCATCCCTTGGTCGCAGCTAGTGATATCGCCAACATGGACAAAGACAAAGCTCCTAGACCACGTCTTGGAAGAGGACGTACATGGTTGGAGCTCCGTGACATCTACAACCCGGCGACATCTCCAGTAGTGCCCCCAGTGGATGATGTGCCACCACCCAGTGGCGATGGTGCAGATGAGAAACAGCCTTCAGTGTCTTCGAGGGCCATGGGCAAGCAACCCGAGAAGAGCAAAGACTCTGCAGATTTTGAAGAAGAAAGAGCCAGAGCACTGACCTCACCATCAACAGATATGGAAATAGTACGTTTTTGATGCCGTCTATGAGACGTCACCTACTGACTACATACAGGTCCGAACATGGCTTCCTCAAATGCCCCTCCTGACGACTCTCTCGCTGTTCTTGGCGCTACAAGCGTGGACTGCAAAACTGTTGGAAGAGAGAGGCATGGAGAGCAGCCAAGAAGCTGTAGACGGGTTAGGCATGGACGAAGTGCTGCAGCCAGTACGAAACATGGGCCGCATCTGTGTTGAAACGACAACTCGCAACATCCATACATTCCCCATGACGGCACCCTTCTCGGAGGCATACGCAGCGTTCTATTGGGGTCTCGTAATTTCGCAAGACTTGCAGCATGCATCAACATCCGGAAGCGGTATCTGGAGCAGCACCAACGTCAAGTTGTTCAAAATCCGGGCAGGTGAAGTGGTGCCACCCAGCCTGTTGAGCCCAAAAGGAGCAGTGGATGCTCTTGGAGAGAGCTTGGTAAGTGGCGTACAAAATCTGGCGTTGAAGTTCCGGCAACAGCTGAATGGCGGCCCTGAAGCATGATCATAGGCGGGCAGGTGGTATTTCGGCAATGCATTGACGGTCGGACAGTTGCGAAATGGATACCCAGGAGTTTGATTGGCGTAACATGGTAGTGGAATGAGTTATTATGCTGTACTTTTAGGCATCTAGATTCGCTGGCACGTTGAGGGATACAATGTGAGACAAGACCATGAAGTTTTGATTCTATGTGTTGTATCTCAACCGCTGTATCTACAGACTTGAGAGACATTTAAGGCTTCTCGTAGATCCAGTCGTTCTGGGCGGACTTCCAGCTGGTGACCTCGTCCTTCTTGAACCAGAGAGCGATCTCCTTCTGGGCGTTCTCGACAGAGTCGGAACCGTGGCAGACGTTGCGGCCGACGTCAATGGCGAAGTCGCCACGGATGGTGCCAGGAGCGGAGGCAGCGGGGTTGGTGGCACCGAGAAGGGTACGGCCAGTCTTGACGGCGTCACGGCCCTCCCAGACCATGGCGCAGATGGGGCCAGAGTTCATGTCTGTCGTGAGATTGTAAGCAGCTGCTTCGGAGCTTGCAGGAAAGTGATTGACGTACAAGAGATCAAACCGCGGAAGAAGGGCTTGTCGCTGAGGTCGGAGTAGTGCTTCTCGAGGTGCTCCTGTCCGGGCTGGGTCATCTTGATGGCAGACAACTTGAAGCCCTTGTTCTCGAAACGGGAGATGATGGGGCCGACAAGGCCTCTTTGAACCCCGTCGGGCTTGATAGCTTGGCGTTCGTTAGCAGACGGTATAAGTCGAGAGACGGTATAGGGTAGAGGTCGAAAGATGGTATAGGTAGAGCTCGAAAAGTGGTATGGGGGGTCAAAATCGAAAGGCGCGGCGGGGCGTCCGGGGCAGCGCCCAATCGAAGCGATAGCGACACTCACCGATGAAGGTTTGCTCGTTGGAAGACATTGTGTATGAGTTGACGATGGTGAGATGTGATCGGTCTTTGGCGGTCAAGAATTTGTGGATGGATGGGGATGAAGACATGCAAGCAAGCTGAATTAATATCTTGGCAGGTCTGGAGGTCCAGCCAATGAAGGGCCAGTTCACGTGACGAGATTATCGAAGTCGAGACTCGACACCAGTGAAGGGACAGTTGTTGAGTAATGGGTTGTGCTCGGTTGACAGGATAGGTACCTTTGAGAACCGCTCACGACAATCTTTCACCGCCAGGTTTCGCGTGTTTCTGAGTGCACCAGATAATTCCAGTATGAGTTGAACAACGTTTGATCATTGGGAAGCTCAATGAAGAGCCTTGGAGTAAGGTCTTGCATATGAAAACAACGATAGTCTCTTTTTCTCTGACTGACAGCCGCATTGGCAACAGACCTTGACCGACAGTTCATACCGCTACTCGGGTATACACTCCACGATCACGACCAGAAGAAAAGTGCGCTTCAGTTGTCTCGCGTTCGTTGGGATCTTCAAGAGAGTAATTCTCTGGACGATGGGACCAGGTTTGAATTATGTTGTAAGGCTGTCGATCATCTAGCTACTACAGGTTGCCGACAACCTTTCGATGAGAGAAGTCCTTGACCGGGTGCTAATGTTGTTGAACTCATACTGGCAAGCGCTTTTCGGAATTCGCATCATCATCGTGTATGATGCCACTCGGCAGTCTTACTTCCAATGATCAGGTTCAGCCTCTTGTCATCTGGTAGAGATTCAACTGGTTAGCGAAACATGTCCAAAAACCCATTCGACACGTGAATCAGAAACAGGATATTATCGCGAAATGGTCAGAAACCAAAGCGCTCTGTCCCAGCGAACTAGACTAGCTGCGAACTAGCACGACTGTCAGCCGAACTCAAACGCAGCAAAAGAGGATCGACTTACCCTGAGAGAACTCACTTCCCGGACGCTATCGAACAGTTAAGCTGACGACAATATTCAAAGAACTAGACGCCAGGAAACGCTTTTGCCTAGGATGGAGCCTCGAACTAGACTAGACGCGAACTGATGAGAAGATCAGCCAAGGTCAATCACATCAGAAGACAATTGACTTACTCTGGGAGAGCCCGCTGCCCGGACGCTATCGAACAGTTAAGCTGACGATAATATTGAAAGAACTAGACGCCAGATGATCCATCCTCGTGGAAGTTGATCACATTTGCGTCAAGAGACCACGTCGTTTCATCATGCGATTGCAGTCGTTGTCAAATGAGAGCAAGGTTGGCGCACTTAGTGTGTTGAAGCAGTGTTGCAATTGCGGGTTGAAGATTGGATCGGTGTAGGAAAGGCAGCGCCGTCTCTCGTGTGGTCAATCGGAATCACGAATAGACATATCGGAACATGCATCTTGTGGAATTCAAAGACGCCGGTAGAAATATCGGTCAAGGTTTCGAAGACTCAGAAAGTGATCTCTTCTTGGAAGGCACGATCAAGGTTTCGTTCCTTCCTGAGTCGGTGCACTGCAGTCTTGGGTCAAACAGAACTAGATTTGAGCTGACATTTACGTGAAGACAAGGAAGCAACCATTGATTCAAGCAGCCACCAAAGAGTGCAAGAATATCCTAATACTGTCATGGCTTCGTGATTTTAACGTAGTGGTACTGCTCATTGCGTAGGACGTAAATTGTTGCTCGTTTCGTTGCCGCTTCAGTTGAGACCATGATCGTTTATCGAAGCTCAAAGGAAGCGGCACTGACGGGCTACTAGTATTATCGTACAATAGATAATACTCATCCAATATCTTCTTCTTGACGCTATGAGAGCCATAAGATCATACGGTGGCTGCTCGAAATCTCATCTCCGAGATTAGATCTGGCCAATCAAACACGTCAGAATTCGAAGCAACCACCGACTCCAGCGAACTCTGAGCTGCCTCGAAATTGCTACTGAGTCGACCCTGGTCAATAGTTTGCAACCACGACGACGGCGGCGACGACGAGGTAGTTACTGTTGGCATATAGGGAATTTGACTCGATTTGCTGATTCCATTCCATGCCGATAGAGTAGAACATCCTACTCAAGATCTGTGGAATATTCGAATATCCTACTAGCTATTCCATGCCACAACGTCCACACTGGTCTGATCTCACTCGTCGTCCTCGTCCTTATCTCCTTTATCGAGTTCCACCGAATCTTGGTTGTCCTGCTCTACTGGAGATGCAGCTTGCCGAAACGTCACTCTTGTGTGCGCTGTTCTCAGATCTGCCCGTTCATGGAATGCTCTGTGGTCTTGTACCCAGCTTTGCATTAGCCTGATGGCATACTCTGAACTGCTGCCGCCATTGTGGAGAGCAATTCCGGTAAGCTCAAAATCAGTGTACGCGCGGAATATGAAGCGATCTCCGATGTCATGAACATGCCTCTCAGTCCAACACCCTCTCCGCCTGAACGGAACGTGCATGCTGGGTTTTGTATCGGCAACGAACGGACCGACTTGGGATATGTACATCGATCGAGTCACCACAGACTTATTAGTTCATACCTCTAGACTCGTTCGTAACGAACCGTCGACAGCTTTTGCCCCTTTGGACATACTAGCTCTGGCTGGAACCACCAGAGTCGTGTCCGTCCTGCATTTCCCAGGCCATTGGACGATGTTTTCAATCGATCTAGTATCAGGACATGTAACCTTCATAGACTCAATGCCATACGGTCCACGTAGGGCATTTGCAAGCTCCGCTCTTCTGCAATTTGCCCGGCTCCTCGAGGTCACCCTTGGCTTATCCATCGGCGAATGGACTTTTGAACGCCTCGCGCCATCTTGCCAATACAACGGTGAAGACTGCGGGTTCTTCGCGATCGCAAACGCCATCAAGCTGCTCCGGGGCCTGGCTCCGGAACGAGTCCGCTTCAACAGAGTGAGTTCGGAGCGATACGCCACAAGGTACAGGTGGTCGATGCTTAGGATGTTCCATACACGCCTCGGCGGTACGTCTCCTGTCCAGCATTCCCGATGCCAATGCCGGGAAACATCGTCGACGACCCGATGCCTAGTCTTAAGTTACCTTTAACCATTCCCTTGCTCGTTAAGAGCACTCGGTTGACTAAGCGCAAGCGCTCGATGCATTAACAGGAACAGCGTACCCGATTGCGAGCAGGAGCCAAGACTCTTGATCTCTCTAGCGAGGTCTATCCCGGCTCGATCTACTGTCCGCATCTTGTCGCAGGCGTGAAATCATCTAAAACATGTTTTCGTCTGACATATACGCGGCCGGTTCAACAATTCAAAAGCTGGCCTCGACTATCGAAGTTTCTCTTGTCACCGCGCACCGCGACGTTCCAGACGACTTAGTTGATGTTCTAAATCATCTGCCTCATGATTCGCTCCATCATTTTACATATTCCGGGGTGACTCTGAGATGGTCAGTTGTACAACTGCAAGGCAGAACCCTTAACACTGCCTTCTACAACCTTATGCGTTCATCCGAGTCAACTACCCTACTCTATACCAGCATTGACCCCATCAGTAGTCATCCAATGCTAACCATCATTATTGCGAGATACAGCGGTATGCTTAAGAAGAGATAAAAACCCAAATTTCTAGAGATTCGAGCGCACCATGAATGCGGTGGACGCGTGCTTTAATCTATCGCCTTCATACTCGACTCGACAGTATCATTCGGATCAACCGCGCTAGCCAAGCTATGTTAGACTTCTTTTACCTAACGTGAAGGGAACTAAGTCGCTCCTCTCGATGCTCTAGTCGGATCCTATAGTGACTAAGGCGTTGCAACAACTGACGGCTTAAGCGGCCTTCTAAAGAAGCAAACCAATCTACCGAGTTGTCACGTTCGGTCTATCTATTGATCTAGTCAATGGTGAAGCACGATAACTAGGAGTCGATGGAACTCTATTAAGGCGGAATGGGTAAGGACCACGAACGAGATTAGACAGGTGCCTAGAAGGGTGAGGTCGATGCCGGCGAAATTCAATATTCAGCTTAAGCTAGGTCTCCATTAAAGTATTGATAATTTTGAATCAAACGAAATAGCGATGTTTGCTGACTGGAAGACATGGCCGTAGATGTGATTGCTTCATCAACAGTGTAGAGCAAAGATCTATCTTTGGCAGGCAAGATTTTGGAATTCATGAGGAGCGGTCGGAGCGGAAACTGCCGATTGCTCCCGGCGGGGTTTACGTTTCACTTCCACTTCCAGTTGGTCAAAGCTTCTGCATCCCCGGACTCTTCAATCAATGGAGAGTCGAGAAGTGTAAAGTGTCAATTGGCAGCAACTGCATCGGCGAATCATGGCTACTGCAATTGCAGTATCTCCGTCCAGATGGACACAACTACTTCTTCTGCTTGCAGCCTTGTGCTGTCTCTTTTCACCAGCTGGTAAGTCCCCATTCGATGCACCTTAGAAGGGCTATAGCTAAAACCACCCAAGTGTCTGTGAAACACGAGAACTTCAAGACGTGTGACCAGTCTGGCTTCTGTAAACGCAACAGAGCCTACGCCGACTCTGCCGCTTCACTCTCTTCCTCATGGACTAGCCCTTATGCCCTCGACTCTGCCTCCCTTACTTTCTCCAAGGGCCAGTTGTCAGGAATCATCCTCAAGACCATTGCAACTTCCGATCAGACCGTTCGCCTACCCGTCACCATCTCGTTCTTCGAATCCGGCTCTGCCAGAGTTGTTGTCGATGAAGAGAAGCGTCAGAAGGGTGATATCGAGCTCCGCCATGGCTCAAAGGCCCGTAAAGAGCGTTACAACGAGGCCGAGAAATGGGCTATTGTTGGCGGGACTAAGCTCAGCTCTGGTGCTGCAGCTGCCAAAGATGCTCAGCCCGGTACCACCAAGATCTCGTATGGTCCTGGCAGCAAGTTCGAGGCCATCGTTAGTCACTCCCCATTTGGTATTGAGTTCAAGAGAGATGGAGAGACACACATCAAGCTGAACGATAGAGGCTTGTTGAACGTCGAGCACTGGCGTGCCAAGGTTGACAAGCCGCAAGAAGAGAAGAAGGAGGGAGAAGCTGAAGGCGATCAAGTCAAGAAGGACGTGGGTGAGGATGAAAGTACTTGGTGGAATGAAGCCTTTGGTGGAAACACCGACACCAAGCCTCGCGGCCCCGAGAGTGTAGCCCTCGACGTTACTTTCCCAGGCTACGAGCACGTCTTTGGTGTTCCCGAGCACACTGGCCCTCTTTCATTGAGACAAACTCGGTACGTGTGAACTATCTGTAGTTTGCTACAGTCACTAGGAAGCTAACCTGCTCAACAGTGGTGGTGAGGGCAATTTCAACGACCCATACCGTCTCTACAACGCCGATGTCTTCGAGTATGAGATGAACAGCCCCATGACTCTCTATGGCGCCATTCCCTTTATGCAAGCTCATAAGAAGGATTCAACCGTCGGTGTCTTCTGGCTCAACGCTGCAGAGACTTGGATCGATATTGTCAAGTCCAAGTCAAGTGCCAATCCTCTCAGTCTTGGTATTGGATCTCACACTGACACTCAGACTCACTGGTTTTCTGAATCTGGCCTGCTTGATATCTTTGTCTTCCTCGGTCCTACGCCCAAGGATGTTGTCTCATCCTTCTCTGAGCTCACCGGCTACACTCAACTCCCTCAGCAGTTCGCCATCGCTCATCACCAGTGCCGATGGAACTATGTCACCGACGAGGATGTCAAAGACGTTGACCGCAAGTTTGACAAATCTCAAATTCCTTACGATGTTATCTGGCTTGATATCGAATATACCGATGGCAAGAAGTATTTCACCTGGGATCCTCTGACCTTCCCCAATCCTCTTGGGATGCAAAAGCAGCTTGATGATCACGAGAGGAAGCTTGTTGCCATTATCGATCCTCACATCAAGAACGAGGGTGGATACTCTGTCGTCGACGAGCTCAAGTCTAAAGATCTTGCCACCCATAATAAGGATGGCAACATCTATGAAGGTTGGTGCTGGCCCGGTTCTTCATACTGGGTTGATTGTTTCTCTCCTGCTGCCCGCAAGTGGTGGGGACAATTGTTCCAGTATGCAAAGTTCAAGGGCTCGGCTCACAATCTCTGGTTATGGAACGACATGAACGAGCCTTCAGTCTTCAACGGTCCCGAGACTACCATGCCCAAGGACAACTTGCACCATGGCAACTGGGAGCACAGAGATGTACACAATCTCAACGGACTCACATTGGTCAATGCCACTTTCGAAGGTCTGGTGTCGCGTAACAAGGAAGAGGAGAAGGCTGGAGGAGTCAGACCTTTCGTCTTGACCCGTTCATTCTACGCTGGCTCGCAGCGCATGGGAGCCATGTGGACTGGTGACAACCAAGCAAACTGGGAGCACCTTGAGGCATCTCTTCCCATGATATTGTCTCTAGGCGTCTCAGGCTTCCCTTTCGCTGGTGCTGATGTCGGTGGCTTCTTCGGCAACCCATCCCGAGAGCTACTCACTCGCTGGTATCAAGCAGGCGCTTTCTACCCCTTCTTCCGTGCCCACGCTCACATCGATACTCGCCGCCGCGAACCTTACCTTCTGCCCGATCTTGAAAAGGGCATCGTCACACAAGCCTTGAGACTTCGCTATGCTCTGCTTCCTGCATGGTACACAGCGTTCCACACGGCAAGCAAGAACGGAGCACCAATTGTGCAGCCTATGTACTATGCACACCCAGGTGATGAGAAGGGTTTCGCTATCGACGATCAGATGTACCTCGGGTCGACTGGTCTGTTGGTCAAGCCCGTCACCAAAGAAGGAGCTACCAGTGTCGAGATGTACCTGCCCGATGGTGAGAAGTACTTTGACTACTCGGACTACACCATTTACAATGGTCCTGGCCACGTCAAGATAAATGCTCCTCTCGACAAGATCCCACTTCTCATGAGAGGTGGTCACATTGTCCCTAGACGTGATCGCCCAAGAAGATCCAGTGGACTGATGAAGTTTGACCCTTTCACGCTTGTTGTGGTGCTTGGCAACGACGGAAATGCAGAAGGCGAGCTGTACCTGGACGATGGCGAGACGTACGATTACGAGCAAGGCGCATATATCCATCGTCGCTTCACATACACTGGTGCTACATGGTCGCTCGCCTCCGAGGACCTAAGCAGCAAGGGCAAAAAGACGGCCCAATATCTCCAGCAGATGAAGGATGTTAGAGTAGAGAAGATTGTGATTGTCAACGCGCCTTCATCTTGGAAGGGCAAGACAGAGGTTGATGTGTCAGAAGAGGGAACAAGTAGCAGCGGTGAGAGCAAAAAGGCCGGATTCGAATTTGTTGGTGGAGAATCAGGCAAGGCAGATTGGGCTGTAGTCAGAAACCCTCAGGTCAGCATCGGCGGAGGTTGGAAGATTGGGTTTGCATAGACAAAACGTAGAGGCTAGATAGACTGCTACAAGTATGAGTGACTGTTTCTTTGTTTGGTGTAATTCGGCAGGCTCGAGAAAAGAGAGCCTCGGAGGCTGTGTTTGAGGCAGCATGATAAGGGACTCGAATTGTGGAGAGTGCTTGGAGCAACCAAACGTCACGCCCGCCTTGGCAAGGTGGTCAATCAATCCAAGAAGCTAACTGAACATTGACCCTAATCACACCGCAACTACCTTCTTTCGCCTTTTTCGTTTCGTATAACAGCAGGACGCTCCAAAAGCCTCTGCTAGGCTCCCTGTTCATCATCTAACACTTGCGCAACAAGCACACACGCAGCTCGCCGCCGAAGATGGCTACAAATGCGTCCGCGTAAGTCGGATTCAGGAGGCAGCAACTCTCACTTGACGTGTAGCTCTGACACGTCTGAATAGAAGTATCAACGTCAACGACCCCGGTCTCATCACACTGGTGAACAAGCTTCAGGATGTCTTCACCACAGTTGGCGTACGACTCTACCCCACTGCGTGCCCGGACTCGATGTTAACAATGCGCCTCGCAGGTCCAAAACCCCATCGATCTCCCCCAAATCGCCGTCGTAGGATCGCAATCAAGCGGAAAGAGCTCGGTCTTGGAAAACATAGTGGGCAGGGACTTCCTGCCGCGAGGAACTGGTATCGTGACAAGACGGCCGCTCATCCTGCAACTCATCAACCGAGCCCCTCTGCCCAAGCAAGAGAATGGCGCAGCTGCCGAGGCTGTCGATGGAGCCGCCGACAAGGAGTCCAACGTGGACGAGTGGGGCGAGTTCCTGCACATTCCCGGCCAAAAATTCTACGATTTCAACAAGATCCGCGATGAGATCGTGCGCGAAACCGAGTCCAAGACTGGTCGCAATGCCGGCATCTCACCTGCACCCATCAACTTGCGCATCTACTCGCCCAATGTCTTGACCCTGACGCTGGTCGATTTGCCCGGTCTCACAAAGGTGCCCGTGGGTGACCAGCCCCGCGACATTGAGCGCCAGATTCGCGAGATGGTCCTCAAGCAGATCAGCAAGCCCAACGCCATCATCCTCGCTGTCACTGCTGCCAACACCGATCTGGCCAACTCGGACGGTCTTAAGCTGGCCCGTGAAGTCGACCCCGAAGGTCAGCGCACCATTGGTGTTTTGACAAAGGTTGATCTGATGGACGACGGTACTGACGTCGTTGACATTCTTGCTGGTAGAATCATTCCTCTGCGACTGGGCTACGTCCCTGTGGTCAACCGTGGCCAACGCGATATTGAGAACAAAAAGGCCATTTCATACGCTCTCGAGCACGAGCGCGCTTTCTTCGAAAACCACAAGGCCTACCGCAACAAGAGCAGCTACTGCGGTACTCCTTACCTTGCCCGCAAGCTGAACCTCATCCTCATGATGCACATCAAGCAGACACTTCCCGACATCAAGGCCAGGATCTCTGCCTCATTGCAAAAGTACACGGCCGAACTCGGAACTCTCGGCGACTCCATCCTCGGCAACAGCGCAAACATTGTCCTCAACATCATTACCGAGTTCTCCAACGAGTACAGAACCGTCCTCGAGGGAAACAACCAAGAGCTGTCCAGCATCGAACTCTCTGGTGGTGCCAGAATCTCTTTCGTCTTCCACGAGCTCTACGCCAACGGTGTCAAGGCTGTTGACCCCTTCGACCAGGTCAAAGATATTGACATCCGTACCATCCTCTACAACTCCTCTGGCTCTTCGCCCGCTCTGTTTGTCGGTACTACCGCATTCGAGCTCATCGTCAAGCAACAGATCAAGAGGCTAGAAGATCCCAGTTTGAAGTGTGTTTCTCTCGTCCACGACGAACTTGTGCGTATTCTAGGTCAACTCTTGAACAAGCCTCTTTTCAGAAGATATCCTGGATTGAAGGAGAAGCTCTACCAGACTGTCATCACCTTCTTCAAGAAGTCCATGGAGCCGTCCAACAAGCTCGTCAAGGACCTTGTTGCCATGGAAGCCTGCTACGTCAACACCGGTCACCCTGACTTCCTCAACGGCCATAGAGCTATGGCTATCGTCAACGAGCGTCGCCATGCCGCCAGACCCACCCAAGTAGATCCCAAGACTGGCAAGCCTCTGCCACCATCTGCCGTGCCGCCGCGTGCTGCCAGCCCCTCATTGTCTCTTGATGGCAACGAGGCGTCGGGCGGTTTCTTTGGCAGTTTCTTCGCCAGCAAGAACAAGAAGAAGATGGCTGCCATGGAGGCACCCCCACCTACTCTCAAGGCCAGCGGTACACTCAGCGAGAAGGAGAGCGAAGAGGTAGAAGTCATCAAGCTTCTGATCACCAGCTACTTCAACATTGTGCGCCGTACAATGATCGACATGGTCCCCAAAGCCATCATGTTGACTCTGGTGCAGTAAGTTGAACCCTTCGCATTCCTTATAAAGCTTGACTAACCATTCTCTAAACAGGTTCTCAAAAGAAGAGATGCAGCGCGAGCTTCTGGAACAAATGTACCGCACACAAGAATTCGACGACCTACTCAAAGAGAGCGACTACACCGTCCGCAGGCGCAAGGAGTGCCAGCAAATGGTTGAGAGTTTGGGCAAGGCCAACGAGATTGTCAGTCAGGTGCAGTAGTTTGTTCCTTGCTTGCCAATTGTATTCTGTTCTGGTTTCTGTCCATTTTGGTTCACCGGCGTAATAGTTTGCTCTTCTTTTCCCCCCAAATCACGGAGCATAGACGAGGATGAGACAAGTGAGCATGAAAGGGGTGACGGGAATGGAGGCAAAACGTCTGTTCTTTGGTTCTCTTTGCCGCAGAGTGGCGCTTGGTGTATCAATGGTCTATGTAAGAGAGAGAGAGAGAGAGAGAGAGAGAGAGAGAGCATGAGAAACACCTTGATATCCCTGTTTCGAACATTTGACGATTCCCAGATGTGTGCACTTTGTGGGGTTACGGCAGCATCTACAGAAAGAATACTTCTGCCGTCAAATGAGAAAGCATTGAGGTGAACGTTTGTTTATCAAGTTTAGGAAACAAAATGGTATCTGATTGAACTTGCATGTAACATGGCTTCTGAGCCTTCCTAAACCACACCTCAACGCCCATAAACAACCTGGCCAAGACCTCATATCCCATCACTGTGAACATACGCCGTATATCGCACTGAGTCATTAAACACCGCTTCTGTACACTTGGGCACCACCCTTTCGGAGTTGAAGACTGTCTCTCTTCTGCAATGCCCAGATGGCTCTGTTGAGAGATTGTTCAGAGTACTTTTTCCTTTCCACGAACTCGCGCCTCAAGGTGGCCAGACTTGCTGTGTAACCGATAGGCAAGCGCTTTCGCAACTCGTCTTCGACCTTTGAAATTTCATCAACGAGCTCACGATTGCCAGAGATTCCGGCGGCGTTGGCAGCATTAGACTCGCCATTTTGTGACAAGACGGCATCCATGGTACTGCCCAAGAACAGGCGGATGGCTTCATCAACATGGTGTTCTGTTGCGATGGGGGAGAGAGAGATTTTGGCCAAAGCTTCGGTGATACGGACGAGCGACTCCAACTGTCTCACAGTGATAGGGATACTCGAACGTTGGTTGGCAGACGCTTCGGCTTGGGCGACTTGTCTTCTGATGCTGACGAAGTGCGAGGACAGCTTCTCGGCGGCTTCAGGTGATAGACGGGGCGCGCATCGCGTCTTGCAGTAGCTAATGTAGCGCTTCATTTTCTCGACCGGAATTGAGGGAGCAGCTTGTTGTTGATCTTGGTTTCCGTTGCCACCCATATGAATGCCCATGACGTGCTTTGCGATGCGCTCATCACGGCCGCGGTCGTGCTCGTCTCTTACGATGAAGATGAGATCGAATCTACTGAGAATGGTTGTCTGGAAGTCAATGTTCTCACCAGGAGACTTGAGGTCATCGTAACGGCCGAAGATAGGATTGGCAGCCGCAAGGACAGAAGTACGGGCGTTGAGGATGGTTGTGATACCGGCCTTTGCGATCGAGATGGTCTGTTGTTCCATGGCTTCGTGGATGGCAACACGATCTTCATCGCGCATCTTGTCGAACTCATCGATACAGACAACACCACCGTCTGCAAGAACCATGGCACCACCTTCCAGGTAGAATTCACGGGAGTTTTGGTCACGTTGTACTGAGGCCGTCAAACCCGCAGCAGATGAACCTTTGCCGGAGGTGTAAATGGCAATGGGAGCGGCTTTCTCGACAAACTTGAGAAGTTGAGATTTGGCGGTACCAGGATCACCAAGGAGCAGAACGTTGATATCACCACGAAGCTTCATGCCGTCGGGTAGAATCTTCTTGCTACCACCCATGAGCAAACATGTGATGGCCTTTTTAATGTCCTTGTTCCCGTAGATGGATGGGGCAATGCACTCTGCGAAGCGCTCGTATAGATCGGGCCTCCTGCTCATTTCCAGGAAGTCTTGTTCCTCCTCTTCTGTGAAGTGAGCGCCACCTTTTGCGGTGTGGTCGACGTCAGTTTGGATACCGACGGCGCGCAGGTAAGGAGTGCGGATGGCGACAGCGGCTCCTGAGCCCTTTGTCTTTGACTGGTATGTGCTGAAGACGCCCATGACGGTGCATCGTGAACCGGGCACGACGCGATTGGTCAAGTAACGGTCTGCTGAGATGTGGATGTGGCGGGGCAGTTCACCAACGGGGACGTCGTCGGGAGCCTCTTGCAGCTTGATGACCTGCTGGTCGATGAACTGACACTTTTCGTGGACAACAAAATAGGGATCCAGGGGACACTTGGCCGAGTCTTCACCAGGTTGTGTTGAGCGAGCACAAGTGCGAGGCAGGGTCAGGCCGGAGAAGCCACCCAGTACTGAGATGTTTTGCGAATGTTGACAATTGCGACATTGGATGTGCAAGACTGTGGCCTTTGAGGAGAGAGTGCTAGCGCCAATGACGATTCCGGGGATGCGGACCAGATGGGAAACGTGCATAGCTGTCAGGCCACGGATCAGGGTCTGGGTGACGGACGAATGCAACAAGAGCTGGTGTGCAGGGAGGTTGATGTTCCGTTGTGAGGGGTAGACGATTCGTTGGGCGCAGTGCTTGATGGCAGCTTCGAACAGGGGGATCATGTCGCCGGGCTCGTTGTTCAGGCGGTGGGCGAGTTGCTCGTCGTAAGCAATGAGGTGGGCCATGTCGACGTCGCAGTAGTACTGTTTGGAGAGGACGTTTTCTCGGATCTGATCTCTGGTCGGACTTTGTCAGAATTGCGACAGACGTACGACGCAAGCCAACACACCTGTATAGGAAGGCATTTTGGATGTTAAAGTCCAAGATGAAATTGACAAGTTGTTCTTGAATGGCACCGCGAGAATCGGGACCGCTTTGGCTGCGGTCCTCAGGGAAGACACTCAAGGTGTAGACTGAAGCTCTGTCCATTGTTGCGATGTGAAGGTGATATTTGGGGGGGTAAACACGCAGGAGAAAGTCGAAGGAAACAAGGCCCGAGTCGCGGTCGCGCGTCAATCAATTAGCGCCTGATCGGGCATAGCGTCGGATCGTTTACAGAACAGCGTTGGCGTCGGCGTGGATTCACTTGGGCCCGGGGTTGTGGTGATGATTGCGGAGGGAGCTTCAACTCTTGACATCGACTTGGTGATAGAATGTTCATGACATGTCGGAAGACGGTGCCGATCTGCTCGACTCGCCCTCGTCGCTCCACTCGGCCTATCCCTTTCCCTCGTCCTACCAGCGCCGTCCTTCGCGCCGCCTGTCCAATGACAGTACCATCTCGATAACCTCAATAGGCGGCTCCCTAGATATCAATGCTCAAAGAGGCAGTCATTCACTCAGGGAGGCTGGCCAGAATGGTGCGCTTCCTGTCAATCCACACACACCGTCTACCATGCCCCTCCTAAACGTGATACAGCCATCTCGACCCTCCTGCAACCTCCCATAATCCGCACTGGCCTCCTGACTCCGGCCGCCTCGACTTCCTCCACCTACCGTGCTCCCACCACTCGCGACATTCCTCCCGTTACTCTGACCAACATACCCAACGTCGACCCGTCTGCCTTCAAGCACTACATCTCCCGCCTCGGTCCCCTGTTCGACAACCTCCATCGTCTACGTCGCGACACAAAGCCCACCCAACAGAACCATGTCCCGACGAGCCCCGTACTTAGTCGCCATAACTCGGCCGCCTCTCTACTCTCTCCCACCGACTCTCCCCAGCCGACTCGTCGTTCTAGCGCCTATGCGAGACGACGACTGAACGAGCCTACCCCCTTGTCCACCATCCCCTCCGTTTACTTCGATGAGAACTTCCAACTTGAGAACCCCAGGACCTTCGATGTCGTCAGCGAACGCGCCGAAATCGCCCCCGGATCCGCAAAGCAAGAGCAGTCTGCAAATGGTCTCCCTCTCCCTCCGCGAAAGGCTCTGGCTAGTAACGCCATCCTGCAAGAGAAGCTGTCATGGTACTTGGATACCGTAGAGGTCCACCTCATTCAGTCTATTTCGTCCGCCTCGACTTCTTTCTTCGCTGCACTTGGCTCTTTGCGCGATTTGGAACAAGAGGCTTCGGATTCTGTCGCAAGGATACAAAAGCTAAGGGCTGGTTTGGCCAAGTTGGATCAAGATATGGCAATGCGTGGTTTGGACGTCGCAAACTTGCGCAGGAGATACCAAAACATGCAAAAGCTCGCCAATGCTGTCGACCAAGTTGCCCGTGTTGTTCAGGATGCAAAGGATTGTGAAGAGCTGGTCGAGAAGGGTGAATACGATGCTGCTGCAAGTGCAATGTTACGTCTCGATCGCTTGATCGCCGGACAACCGAATCTCTCGTCAGATGCTCCTGCCGCAGAGTTGCATGATTTGCGCTCCCTCCATGCTCTCCAAGGTCTTTCTGACTCTATGAACCAACTGCGCTTCCGCATAGGCCGAGGCTTCGAGTCTCGCTTCCTCGAAACATTACTATCAGATCTACGAAGGCATATCGATCACGTTCCACCGAAAGACACTATGCGCCGCTGGGCCAGTACATCAATGCGTTTACGAGGCTTGCAATCTAATCCGACGGCTTACATGGAGATTGACGAACAATTCCGAAAAGATCTGCTGGCTTCGTTGCACGGCTTGAGCAATTCTGGCCAGACTGCACAAGCGACGGCTGATTTCAGAGAGGCCATCATGAGGGAGATGAAGCATCTGATACGGAAACACCTCCCTAGTTCCAATGACGACGACAACGAGTCTGTCACGTCAGTTGCTACCCGCACTAGTAAAGCTGCGAGCCAACAAGAGAAGTCCATAATTCTCGCCAGAAACCTACGTGCCATGGATGAGGAGACTGCTGAAGATATGGTGGTCAACATTTACACCGATATCAGTGAAGCTTTGCGACGTCTAAGTATCCAGATAAAGGTACTACTAGATGTCACGAGTACTATGGACGCTCCGGACTCGCTGAAGTCACCTTTGAGTCCCAGTGTGAGGCCAGCCGATCGATCACGAAGTCCAGCACCTCGCATAAGCGGGATACAAGAAGAGTTGAGTCAAGCTCTTGACATGTCTAGTCTGTTGGGTCAGGCAGTCGATGTCGCGCATACTCAGGTCACGAGAATCCTCAAGGTCCGTACTGAGCAGGTGAATCAATTACCTCTGGAGCGCTTCCTTCGGTACTTCACCATCAACCGCTTGTTTGCCGACGAGTGCGAGGCCATCTCAGGTCGCTCTGGCACTCAGCTCAAGGCTTTAGTGAACACGCAGATCAACATTTTCGTGCGGGCATTTGGCGATGCCGAAAACCAGCGTATTGCGCAGACTCTGGACTCGGATCAATGGGAGGCTAAGGACTTCAAAGAGCCAGACCAGGCATTGCTCTCTCGCATATTGGAAGGCATGTCCTCAGATCCGGCTGTATGGCTTCGAGGGACGCGTGTCTGGGAAGACCCATCGCAACCAGAGTCCACTAATGGCACCCCTGCACCGAATGGCGAGAATAATGATACAAAACCAGCTAATCGTCCTGCTTACGTTGATGAAACACGCTACATCTTAGTTTCGTCTGCTATTTCTCTGCTTCGCCCGATCGACAACTTCCTTGCTCTGATGGCCAGCATACCATCCATCACCTCGGCCGCGGTGCCCGCTCTGATCGATGTTCTGCGAACTTTCAACTCTCGGACGTCGCAACTCATTCTTGGCGCTGGCGCCACACGTATTGCTGGCTTGAAGAACATCACCACCAAGCATCTAGCTCTCGCATCGCAGGCGCTCAGCTTCGTTATTGCCATGTCACCATACCTCCGTGAATCGGTACGGAGACACGCAAGCTCGGCCAACAAGGGCGAAGTGCTTGGCGAGTTCGACAAGCTGAAGCGACTATACCAAGATCACCAAATGGCCATCCACGACAAGCTGGTTGAAATTATGACGGCCAGAGCAACATCCCATGTCAATGCTATGAAGAGACTCGACTTCGACGCAGAGGCGAAGAAGAATGCAGATGGCACAAGCGCATACATGGAGACCTTGACGAAAGAAACAGGCACATTACATCGCGTGCTGAGTAGACACCTGGCGGACATGGATGTAACAGTCATCCTGAGTCAAATCTTTTCCAGTTACAAAGAACAATGGCTCAAGGCTTTCCAAGGGGTGGAGATCAAGACGGCGGCTGGCAAGCAGAGGCTTCTCAAAGATGCACAATTGTTCGACTCCAAGCTAAGCAAGATCGATGGCTTCGGAGACATGGGTAAAACTCTCATCGATGCCGTAAGTGCAAAGACCGTTGTTCAGGAGAAAGCAGTTGTCCCACCGCCGCCACCGCCGTCCAAAGACGCAGACTTGAAGACAATCGAGGTTGCAAATGAGAAGCCATTACCTGTAACGCCTGAGCCTGTCGAGAAGGAGAGTGAGAAGACAACGACTGAGCACCAGGAGAAAGACGATGCGAAAACTTAGAGGATATAGATATGAAGATACTCGACCACTATTATCGCATTTTGTGCGAGAAACGACTTTTTGATCAGACGAGAGCTCTCGCGAAGTTTATGGCCAGAAACAGCTAGCTCGTTTGAAGAAATTGTAGTGAAGGCAGGTGCGATGCATGGTTGGTATACTTGCACTCAGGCAATCAGGCAGCCGAGGCCAGGGTGATATGTTTAACGACCACTTTTTGCCATCATCATGCGATTTTGCCATCGGCACCAATGCTAACTAGTTGATACTCGGTTGAAACTACAACTCGGTGTACTTTCCAAACTCCCTGCCTTTTATATATGCTGAAAGGTCGCCGTCGCCTTGCAATCTGTACATGTCATCTTTCTGACCACAGATTATTCAATCCGACCCTGAGCCACATGTGTCTCGTGATGTCTTTCGAGACATGGTTAATCCAAAACTCAGATGTTGTGCAAGGGCTCCAAGACACTCCAAGAGTCCATCGAATTAGAGCCACAGACCTGAAATTGTACCTTCGTGCTGACGGTGTCTTCAATATGGTCTCGCAGCGGTTACTCGTCTTGGTGGCCCACATTGTTGAATAATATTGTAAGCTGATCAGGAATGAAGCACGTACGGCCACAGTCAGCTGAAAACTGGGCATCCCGTCCGCTCTGCCATACATAAGCAGTTGAACGGCAGATTAGTACTACGGTGGGTGACCACGT
>JGI24891J29808_1000396_pt1 | contig 28559 bp, 15 predicted proteins | sample FreactcultuFSWF8_FD_29808 | JGI IMG/M metagenome (IMG submission 29808) | reverse complement strand
CGGTCGCCTACTATAGAGTTCTCGATTCTCTCGGCGAGGGATATAAGTTCCTCTCTTAACTTCGGGGTGTACGCCTAGCGAACGATAGCGTTACGTAGGGCTAGTCTTAGCTTTACGAGGAGGTGGCGCCGGCTCTATGTAGGCGTATATAACTCGTCGAACTCCTTCTCGAGGCCATCTAGCTATAAGGCGAAAGCGGAGACGCTCTACTAAGCCCCTTAAGTAGCTTGTTCGTAGCGGAGCATTAGCGTTAGTTCTCGATTAGCCGGGTCGGTTACGGTGTTTATAATGAATTCCTTAAACATTAGCCATGTGCCGGTTTCGATGGCGCCTACGTTCTACATACGCATCGCCTTCGCTTCGGCGTCGCCTTTTAGCTAGAGGAGGGCGTAGACGATCTTATCCTTATCTTAGATAAACGAGGCTTCATTGTTTAAGAAGGCTAACTCGAGGCGATAAAGGAAGAGTTTTGCGTCGTAGAGGTCCTTTCTATAGAAAGGCAGGATGTCTAGTTGTTTCCTCGACTTCGAGCCGCCTAAGTAGCGGGTACGGTACGCCTATTCCTCGCCCTCGGATAGGGTAGTAGTCGAGTACGCGGGGCTCGTTTCTCTTAATCCTAGCATTCCGCCAGGAGTGTTACCTACGTAGAGGTCGTTAACCGTCGGCTACTATACGACGCGATTGCGTTCTCGGAGCGCTAAGTACTCGGCTCGTAGTCGTTCCCTCGTAATTATACGTCGGAGGTCGTCCTCGTCGACGCTTACGTCGTTATCTATAGCCCCTAGTATGTCCCCTACGCTTGTAGGTTCTTCGAGGCTAGGTGTCGCGAAGTCTAGATTAGTACGTCCGTTAACTAGGTCGCGAGACGCTGTCGGTACGCCCGCGGGGAGCGATAGAGGATCTATAGGCTACTACCTAGGTAGAACGAATAGAATTGTAAAGGTATAAAGGTATGTAGCAACGTATAGATCACTCTTAGATAATAGGTCTGTCTGTAGCTAAAGCTATTCGTTGCTCTACGTAGGGTAGCTATAGAATTCTTCTTATATGCTACGCTAGCGTGTTGCATAGGAAACGCCGGCTTAGCAAAAGAGAGAGGAGACTAGGGTAACCTGTCCCGTTACAATTATTAACTAGCTAGTCGTCCGTTTTAGCTATATTATCTACTAGCATCTAATACTTGATTATTAACGACTAGATAATTATTTAGAAGCTATTAACGACTTTAGAGGAGTAACCTAAAATAGCTATTAGGGGTTTATTAATAGGACCTTTAAGGCTACCTATCAACTTCTTATTAGTTAGAGGGATTACTATATAGGGTATAAGAAGCTCTATAGATTTAAATACTAAGTAATTATAATACTTAATAGTCTCTATATTACCCTCTATAGTCCCTTTAAAGAGAAGAGAAATAATGTCTACCTAGGTAAAAGGTTAGTATTTAAATAGATAACTTAAGACACCTATATAGGGCTATGTTATAGTTAGCTATCTAGTTATACCTAACTATAACCCCTAGCCGCTAGGGTGACCCTAACCTTAGCTAGCTACTTACTAAGTAGCCGTATAGAGTTACTAAGACTACTTACTACCTTCTATAACTCCTCCCTATTACCTCTTTATCTCCTTATCTACGTCTCGTTATATAGCTTAGACTTATATCTACGTACTATTACCTATTTCTAACTTTATCCCTTAATACTAGTAAAAAGATTTATACTTATAAAGAAAAGTATTAAGTAAGTAAAGTAAGAGTTAAAATTAGTATAGTTATAGTAGATAAGCTATTAGCTATCTTTACCCTTATTTAAGTATAGCTAAGATAGTCTATATGTCTCTTAGTATAAGGGAAAGCTTAACTTTATAGTTTATATAGAATTACATTTAACTATAAGTAATATAATATATAGTAGTATATACTAAAGGGACTATTAGAATAACTAATTAAGTTAAATTTAGAACTACCTATAGTTATTCTACCTTCCTATATACTTAAGCGACTTATAAGGAACAACTAAATCGTTAATAAGCACTATAGTGCTCGTCCTTTCCTAAGTACTAAGTACTTAGGTGTAGATTAGTTAGTTAGTAAGCACTTTAGTACTTAGAATTCTATAAGCACTAGTACTTATCTAATTATTAGTAGAGTCCTTAGTAGGGTGCTTACTATCTTATTAGTAGGTATCTATTAATACGTAGGCGACCCTAACTACTAGTATATAGGATTGTAATAAGTATTAAGTAAGTAAAGTAAGTAGTATATTATTATTATAGCTAACTATTCTAGGTAGAATAACTAGTTATAGGATTTATACTTATAAAGAGGAGTATTAAGTAAGTAAAGTAAGTAGTATATTATATAGTATAAACTAAAGGGACTATTAGAATAACTATTTAAGTTAAATATAGGACTTCTTACTAAGTTCTAACCTACTTATATACTTAATAGATAATAAGTATATATATATTCCTCTATATGCTCTTCTTATAGAGTGCTCTATTCTACTAAGGCGTAGGAAATAATAGAGTAGGCTACGCGACCCTATTATTAGTAGGATTATAATAATAGGTTAGGCCTATACGCTAAGTCTTAGCGTTAGTATAGTATTTTATAGACTCTAGATTAATAGTTTCTCTTTCCTTTCTTTATTAAACCTATTACCCGTTTTAGTATACTAAACTACTATATATACGTTATTTACCTATAATAAGTAGTATCTATAATTATACATATCTTAATTCTACTAAATAAGCTAATACTAATGTTTCGTTAATTATTATCGATATCTATAGGATTAAAGATGTGTTATTTCTTCCTTACTACAATAGTTAAACATTATATAATAGAATATATCTTTTATATATACGTAAATTAAGGTCTAGTTCTTAAGAACCTAGATCGTTAACGACGCCTTAATAGCTAACTCTATATATTATTTAACTATAGCTATTATACGAAGAATAGGTCGTTATTATACTAAAATTACGTCGAGTAGCTTACTAACTAGCGCTTAGTCCTAGGCTTAGTTTAACCCTATTACTAAAGTCTAGAGAAGCTAGGGGCCTCTTAGTCAATTTTCCTGCTTCTAATCCTAGAAGGCTACTAGTAAGGATATGCTTTCCTTCTAAGTGTCTATATGGTCGCAATAGTAACAATAGCTAAGGAACTACTAAGTCTTTTCTCCTAGGTGCTAGCTATAGTGTTACTATCTTAGTTATAATGTTATAGATTGTTATAAGTATTAGCACTATAATAGGAGTATTAATAGCGAGATTACTATTTACCTTATGTATAGCAGCATTCGAGAGGAGATAAGTGAAAAGGCAAGCCAAAAGAATAGGAAGGATAATAGAGAAGACTAAGTGTCTACCTTTACGTAATACTGCCTAAAAGGATCCTCTAGTCGGCACTACATTAAAGAACATTACTAAGATGAGAATTGATTGCTTTCGCAACTTATAGCATCGCTAGTATTACCAACATGGCCGACAGAGCCTTAAAAATGTTAGAAGAGCGTGATCGGCGAAGACAAAGCCTAAGACTTACTAGGACAAGCATTCCAAAAACAATCCAAATCTCCCAACCACCACCTTGTATCTTGTGTTTTCCCAATCTCCGCTGTTGCTTTTGCCACCTGAACGCCCCAAGAAGGACCGTGAGTATGGCGATTGTCTCCATTGCAATTCCCACAGACTTGCCATAATGAGATAATTCTGAGTCATGTGATGATATTCTTGAAATGTCCTTTAGACGGAAAAGTTGCGTTACCGACACGCCGAAAATTGCAAGAGCTGAAGCAGTGCGGAAGTAGGCGAGATAGGTGCGTTCGAGTGCAAGGTGATCCCTGCAAGCTTCAAGGGGTACGTCGATCTGTACATGATGCTGGAAACGACTGAATGCGCTGCTTGACGTTGTTCTTGCTTGATCATATCGCTCAGAAGAATCCATGCCAGTCATCTCCTCAGGCGCCGGTATGCCATTGCCGAGATTCTGAAGTTCCATCTCCTCATTGGCCTGCTGATTGTTCATCTTGCTGATTCAGTATGTTTGGATAAAGTGTGGATGACGATTGCTACAACAGCATGAAGGATGCGGCACTTTCGCTTGCTCTAGCCTATCAGTCTGTGGGGATCACGGCTGACTCATCAGCGAGCGTTTGAGCTCAGGTTTTGCGATTCGCAAAGTACCCTGCCCTTCTTTCGCGGAGCAAAGATATGTTTCCCATTATCCCATAATCGCGTCAGCATAATCCACAACGAAGTGCTGCTGCAAGTCTAAGTCGAGAACATACATCCAAGATAAAAGCAACAAAAGTTGATAGCCCCAAGACAATTCCAGACCCTGCTGCCCAAGGGCACGCCACCTATGCCTTGAGCGCTGTTCTCGAACGGTATGCGCCGGCGCATGAATACAGCACTATCGATATTACAACGAACATGGATCAACGCGAAGATGGCCGCAAAAGGGGACGTGTAAGTCTAAGGACTGTCTTAAACACGTCAGACGCGTCAGGTCGGTCGTGCAATCTGACACAAGTGCTGACGGCAAACAACCTGGGGTCAGATTCAGAAGTTGACATGTATCCTTAACTCTAGTGCAAGTTCTTGCCTGTGATAGCTCATGTTTGCAGGAGAGACATTTAATTCGGCATGGTCATGGTTCGGACCATTTCGTGCCATTTGTGGGCATGCATGTTCTTGAAACGATCTGAAGGATACACATTCTACTCCTGGATTTCAATGCTGTGAAGACGAAGTCTCCTTGTCTTCATGGCTAGTTGGCATGCAAGGCATCATCTGCACGACTTATGACATGTCTCAGAGCATCTATTCACAGCTCCAGCTGCGAAAGACCTAAGATTGGCATCGTGCATACTTGTGCTTGCTAGGCTGTCGAAAACCCAAAAGACCTGCGTCGTGAATACCTCTCTACAGGAAGGATCACATGACATCGGATACTCTCTAGGACACAGGTAATGTAGTAATTCTTCGGGTGAAACAATTTGCTCAAATTTCTGTATGATCACTATAGAAATTTAGTCAGCAAGAATACATCTTGCAAAACTACCTTGTGTAATGGTACTTACAATCATCCAATCATGATATTGTGTATGCTTGCAAATGTCACTGATTGACCTTGGCAAGTATATGTCAGGCGTTAGGCGATGCTAGTATATATTCGAGCGCTAAGTTTACGTGTGCGCGGACCCCATGTTAGGCATGGAGGGAATAAATTGAACAGGGCTTCGATGCACGAAGTCGCTGACACAGGAATCTCGATGAGACTTTTAGATCTTCAATCCGAGCTTCTAATCGACGTGTCGACACTTCTGCCCCCATTTCAGTAGTTACAGATCTTAACATCTCTATGTGAAGCGATGTATGAGGTGGGGCTCATGTCATGGAGTTGCTAACTTTTTTGACTTGTACGGTCGTAAGTCGTCGGGCAAACGGGGAATGTGCAGGAAGGCTTTTGTCACCGCAAGGGACCGTTCGTCAGGCCATCCTCTTGAATTTGGACATGATAGTCAGTAGTGTCTGTAGCGAAATGGCTCATGCGATTCTTGTTCAAGCTATCGACGTAGCAGATAGCGAGCACAGGAAAACGCAACATTTAGTCAAAATCGCAAAGGTGCGCTCCAGAATCCCGCAGGTAGAGATCCGGGACATGAGCCGCTAGTATCTCTAAGCTGCTTGTATTGGCTGTCGAATCTACGCCTGGCGCGCCTGATGCAAAGCCGCTGCTTGACGATGAGATATCCTGAATCGTATGGGACTTTCGCTGCCACCACACTTCGGGACACTCGGTGACGCTCCAGCTTGTTGCACCGACACTCTGGGTCGGCGTTGAGACGTCAGAAAGAAATGCGGTCATCTTTGAAGGCGGTTTCAGCACGAAATCCGTTGATAATGGTAGCGGAAGGGAAAGAAGAGGCTGAGGCTGATACTGCCAGGGTTGTGCGGTAAGTCTATTAGCGCCACCATCCGAGCACAACTGTTGCTGCAATGTACTGCAAGGTGATAAGGTAGAAAAGTCCTCCGATCGAGACTCAGTTCCATTGTGGATGTCATTTTGCAATCTTTCTGAGCTTCGTATAGTTGATGCCGGGCTAGTAACATCCTGAGATGTGTCGGATTCGTCCTCGTTCTCGTCCACATCCATCGTGATCTGTTCCTCCGTTCCAGGTTCAAGCAGATCAAGACGATCTAACAGGTCATGAACAAGTGGGTTGCCTTTGCGCTCTGGAAGTCTCTTGCCTGGCCATGAGTTTGTGGCCAGAAGCATGAAATACATCGTTTGTAGACCAGCCACAAGCTTAAACTGTTGCGTTTCCAATGTTCGCACATAACTTGAAATCTTAGTGAAGAGCATAGACTGATAAGCAAATGTTTCGACTTACTGCTCGGGAAAAATTCTACGTTTCGATACCTTGGAATATCCAAAGATGCATGGAGCATCTGAGGACTTGCATTTCGAGCACGGGTATCCTCCAGAGCACCTCGACTTCTTAGCTCGACAGCGATTGCAGGCTTTGCTAGCACGCTGATTAGAGATGTCTCCGATATGCTGAGTCTTGTGTTGTCCTGTAGTTGGCATCTTGTGTATGTAATCGGCAATATTCAAGGGGAATTCTTTCCGTCTTGCAATACCAGCTATCTTCAAGTTTGGATCATCGTGGAGCTCACTCTCGGAAGTAGGCTCGAGCTGATGGAAATCCTTTGCGTGACGAATGAGGCGAATTCGAGGCGACTGATATGTAGATTCGAGCTCTGTGAAAATCCAACAAAGTGCCACGCCTTTGCAAGAGCCTTTGGGGATCATACAGCATTGCTCGACGCGATCGATCATGCTACCCAAAAGCTAGGCAACGAACACATCCAGAACCAACGGAATTCGGAATTCGCGGCTGATCTGCACAGCAAAGTAAGGCTGGAACACGGCAAATGCGGATGCATGGGTTAGCGGAACGCACGGACGGCATCGTCATAAGCCGTACGATCCGTAAACCCCGTATCCTTCTTCCCGTAGGAACCAGAATGCGCCCTGCGTCACTTTACTCACTTGACACTTTACTCACTTGACACTTTACTCACTTGACACTTTACTCACTTGACACTTTACTCACTTGACACTTTACTCACTTGACACTTTACTCACTTGACAATTCAATACATGGATCCCTCGGCTACATTTGCAGAATGTCAAGTTTCCAGTGCAGATGCGCCTAGAAAAAGCTGCCACAAACCACAACACGCTGGAGAAGAGCTGAAACAACACATACATGCAAAGAACCAGAGAGGATGGAGAAGAGTCGCGCTCAACTTCACGCCGTCATGGTTCTCGGTCAATATGGGCACAGGCATTGTGTCTATCCTGCTTCATAATTTGCCGTACAATGGCAGCTGGCTTTATTGGATCTCGGTCGTCATCTTCTGTCTGAACATTCTTCTCTTCATCATCTTTATGACCATCAGTGTCGTTCGATACATCTACTTCACTGGGCTTTTCAAGGCTATGCTTCGGCATCCTGTTCAATCACTGTTTTTAGGTTGGTCTTGAAGTTTTGTGCTGCGCAGCATCAAACACTAACGAGCGGCAGGTACAATACCTATGGGCCTTGCAACCATCATCAACATGATTGTTTTTGTTTGCGTCCCACTTTGGGGTCACTGGGCCATCATGCTAGCGTGGTCATTATGGTGGTTTGACGCTGTTCTTTCGATCGCCGTTTGCATGGGCCTACCGTTTCTCATCATGTACGAGCACGGTGGTGAACTCAAGACGATGACGGCTGCGCGGCTGCTACCAGTCGTTTCTCCCATCGTCGCAGCCGCGACTGGAGGAATTGTAGCAGAGGTGTTGACTAACATTCAGTACGCCCTCTGGACCATGGTGATTTCTTATATCATCTGGGGCATGGGTTTTCTGCTTGCGATGATGGTTCTCGTCATCTATCTACATCGTTTGACTGTACACAATATTCCGCCACGAGAGGTCATCGTGTCGGTCTTCCTACCTCTCGGACCCATCGGTCAAGGAAGTTTCGCGCTCATGCAGCTTGGTAAGGTTGCGGCTAGGGTCCTGCCCAAGACTGGGACATTGATACCTGAATCTGGACCAATCTTCTACACGCTTGGTTTTGCCATTGCTCTCGTGCTTTGGGGATTTGGCTTACTGTGGTTGTTCTTTGCCCTTGCGAGTATCTCAAGGTCTCGCTTTCCGTTCAACATGGGCTGGTGGGGCTTCACATTCCCTCTAGGTGTCTACACGGTGGCGACGGCGACGCTAGCGAAAGAGTTGCCTAGCCTTGCGTTTCGAGTGCTGGCAACCATCTTCTCTATCTGCGTCACTCTGTTGTGGATTGTTGTGAGTGTCAATACGATCAGGGGAGCGTTCACTGGGAAGTTGTTGTTCGCGCCGTGCGCTGCTAAGTTTGAGGTGGAGTATACACAACGGAGGATTGAAAGAGCTCAAAAGTCACTAGAGATGGAACCACCTGAGGAGGAAGCGTAATATATAGATGATTGATCGGTGAAACATTGCACTCTGATGCTTCCCTGTGATCCATAAAACAGCGTTAATGCCGAAAGAAGTTGTTCTCCTATTCTCCAACAGGCTGCATAGTTACAACGTAACGGGTAGGCTCCTAACGAATGTGCCGCGCTGTTGACGGGTAACGAAGATACCTAATACCCAGGATAAGAGGACCGCTGTTCTGCTAGAGGCCCTCATGTTTGATGCTGCTACATCGCAACGAGTAAACTAGACAAGTTAGAACTTAGAAGCCCTAAGGTTGCTCGTAATTTAAAATGCTAGGTTGTAGGGAGCGCAGCTACTACTAACTTAGCTTAAGACAAATTGCTACGTTAGCGCTTCCTGTCGCTCGACCAGTCTTTTGTTCTATACTAGAAACATGTTTCTTATTGTTCTAATATCGTGTAGATAGCAGCTAGTGCTAGAGACGACGAATCTGGGTTAAGAGCCTATAAAGGCGACCGAGCCGACGCTAAAATATCTTCGCGGTCCTACTTGTATCTAAAGTACATACAACGAATGTCGCGCGTAGAAGATAAAGGTAGCGTACTACGTGTGCACTTTCCTAGCTTCCTATACTTATAACTATCTAGTGTAATAGTTAGAACCTATGTAGTCGCTACTAGACGCGAAACATAGTATACATATTTAATTCTGTAGAAGTAAAGAAACGCTAGAAAGGGCCCTTAACAGTAGCGTAGGCATGTACTTTAGAAGCTTAATAAACACGTCTTATCGAGGCCATTAAAAGCATGTTGGCCACGATTATTAGCCTTAAAGCATCTCTATCTACTAAGTAGGATAGTAAGATAGATAATAACAATGCTAGGGGACCTAAGGTATAGCTAGTGCCTATCGTACTAGATAAGTACTTTAACCTAAATGCTATTCTTAATAAGTACGCGCCCCTTTATTAAGTTAAGGATCCTATGCCTCTACTAAAGAACCTCGATTAATATGTCTCTAGTAATAAGCGAAGGCGTACTAATTAGTTAACTATCTTACATATATAAAGTATAATATCTCGTCTTCCTAACTTAACTAAATTACTATTAACTAACGACTCTACATCTTATTATAATATAATATATCTAGATTACTATATTAATCCTCTAGGGGAAGAGTTAGGAACTACCTTTAAAACTAGTGTCCCCTATAAGCAGATAATTACGCTATAGCCTAACGACTCTATTAAGCTAATTTAACTATCTATAGGGTATATAAGAGAGTGTCCTAATCTACTATAATTTACTATTAGGGATACGAATAAGAATCTAGAAATAATGTTAGATTTAATAGAGCTAGAGAATAGTATAATACTACTACTATCTATTAAGGAGCTTTACTTCTAGTACTAGAATATAGACGCGCTTATAGAATTAATTAACTAGGACATAAGTCGAGCGCTATCTATACATCTTCTATATAAATTAGGAAAGCTACCTAAGCCTATAGCATATTAGAGGATTAGGTAACGATTAAGCGTAATATATATAACATATAAATTTATGTTTTCTTATTTAAATAAACACTTTAGTATAATAAGTCTAAGGTTATAGAATTAAACGTTATTAAGGTTCTTACTACTTTAGAAAAAGTGTACTAGTTAAGTTAAAGTTTAGGAATGTTCTAGGCTTATTAGACTTACTAGTGTTTCTACGCTTTATATCTACGCTTATCTAGCTATTACTATACATTTATACTTGTCTAGCCTATAGACGACGTACTATACTCTATTATATTACCTTTATATGCTTATAAGGTTATTATAAACTATACTAATATTCTATATATTATAAATAGAATCCTTATTAATACTTTATCTATAGGACTACTAGTATCTCTTAGTCTACTACGCCCCTTCATTATACTATATAGATTCTTATCTTTCCTTATAAGACTTATAAGGAAAATTAGTAGTAGTATTAAAGTTAGTATCTAACCTAACTTTCTTAATTAGAATTTACTAGAAGTAATAAGTATAACCTATTATCTACTAGACTAGACTTATAGTCTAGTCTTACTAAGATTTTAGCTCTTTCTCTAGTATAGAACTAAGATAAGGCGTCTCTTTATAGACGACGATTTCTTAAGGATAGAGATGAATAATTATAGTCTTCTTAGTTAATATATATATAGAGGAACTTTAAATCGTCTAGCTCGCGCTCTATAGGAAGTAGGTTAATATAGAAAATAATGTTATCTATAAACTAAGGAATATAATTTGTCGTAAAAATACACTCCTAAAACCATTTAACTTTAGGTAACTTTACAAAAAGTAGAGCGTATTAAGATATAAGGATTAAAAGCTTAGGATATTATTCTCTAACGCTAATATAATAGTTTTACCTTCTATAATTATCGTATAAGGTTCGAATCTAGCTTAAGAACATATTTTATAAGTAGTAATAATTTATTAGTCCTATATACGTTTATTAATATAACGTAGGACCTATTAAGGAGATACTTAGCTTTAACGAAGGTATCTATAGTAAGCCTTCTCTTACTTTAGCTTAGGTAGCTACTATAATGTTTATAGCTAATATTAGTAAATTAGGGGTTACTATACTTTAACTAAGGTATTACTTAAGGATAAATAATTCTTAAGTCTTATCCTTCCTTAATCTACTATATAATAGTCTATATAAGCTAGTAAAGTCAACATATATTTAAATCTTAATAAAATCTTAGCGCTAGAACCTATATAAAATCCTAACGACTCTAGCAACACTACGAACGAGGCTTAGACTAGCTAAACGACCTATTAACAAGACGCTAGTTATAAAAACTTAGACGAGCTTACTAACCTAGCTCTAGATCAAAATCTAGAAGAGGACTAAAACTATAGATATAGTAATCTAGAGGATAAGTAAGATAAGGAAGAATACGAAAATTGAAATAGTTAATTATTAGAGATAAATATACTAACTAGGTTAGAGTAAAGCGTTATAGAGAGTCTTACTAGAGAAAAAGTAATTACTTTAGAGTAGTTTATTAGATTTACTATTTAGTTATATCTAGTCCTATTTTTAATACTTAGTATACTTACTAGGTTAGGATTATAAGGACTTATACGATACCTAGGGGCGCTAATTCCTAATATAGATCTATAGGCAAATATTAGAGGTAGCTTTATAGTAGGGTTTATTTAAGAAGATAGGCTATTATTCTAAAAGTACTAGGTAAGCGTAAATATACTATATAAGTCTAGAGGTACGCTAAAAGAGAAGAAGAAGTTAATAAGCATAGATTAATAAGGCATTACTAAATTATTTATAGCTATAAAGGTAATAATTCCTACCTATATTAGCGTAATAGTTAGGTTCTATAGGTCCTTTAAGTCAAAATAAATCGTATAACGGTACATAAAATACTCTAGCTAGCGTAGGGAAGTAACTCTAGAGCCTATAGAATTAACTAAAGGTAGAGACGTAGCCTTTACTAGTAAAAGCAGGCTAATAGTATATAGCGTAGTAATTAATTAATTAAAGAGAAGAAGAGTATCTATAGGCGTAATCTATCTAGGACATCCTACTTTACTAAGGCGTTAGGGTGCTAAGTTAACCTTATTATCCCTTCTATATTATAGTCTATTATAGACCTATCTATAATAGAACTTTACCTTATTATAATAGAGTTATAACTCCTATAAGTATACTAGGACTATACTATTTTTAACTCTCCTACTTAGGACTATATATATATTACTATATACCTAGTAAACTAATTAACCTCTTAAATAGAGACTTATTTAATAGCTTCATAAGGCTATTAGTAACTATATTATTTATTCCTATAAACTTAACCTTTAGCCTATTCTTCTTAAAGAGGTCTCTCTAGTAATAGTAGGCTATATTAATGTATTTTAACCTATTAGAGATTTATATATCTCTTACTAAACTAAGGGTAGCTTAATTATCTCCTCTAATAAGAATAGGGGAAGTAATTATATACTTTATTTTCTACTTAAGTATTAGCTAGAATACGCTTTCCTCTATAAGATAGGTAGAGCCTATATCTCTAAGGGTAAGTATAATCTATTATAACTACTTTACTACTATATATATTACTATATATTTAGTATCTATTATAGAGGTTACTATAGATTTCTACTTCTTACTTATCTAACTAATAGGACTATCTATAACTATAAACATATTCCTAAGAATTAATAGTCTATTAGATCTTATAGAAGTAAAGTTAGAATTAGAGTACCTTACTAGCCTAGACTAGTTTATTCCCTTAAATATAAGTCCTTAATCTTACGTTAATCTTAGGTATTTAAGGATATGTCTTATAGTAGATATATAGAATTTAGCTAAATCTCCTAGGTACTAGCTTAGTCTCCTAAGAGTAAAAGAAATATTAGGTCTTCTTAAAATAGTAAGATATATAAGCTTCCTAATTAATTTCTAGTATCCCTTTTAATTAATTCTTAGATTAGCCTATTTTCCTAGCCTAATAGAGTTATATCTATTTATTAAGGTACTTATTTTCCTTATTTTATCTTATTATATACTATATATAGAGAGGATCTCTCTAATGTAGTATACTTAATCTAATTTAATAATTCTTTTCTTTTTATCTCTTATAACTTATACTCCTAGGATCTTCTTAACTTCTTCTAGGTCTTTAATCTTAAAGACTTTTCTAAATTCTAACTTAAACTAGTTAATACTCTTAATTAACTTTAAGGCAATATAGATATTATTAATATAAACTAAAAGGATTAGATTCTTATTAGGATATATTAATAGGTAGAGGTTAGTATCTAATTATATAAAGCCTAGCTTTTATAACTTAAGAGTATACTTCTTATTCTAGTCCCTTATAGCCTACTTAAGTCTATATAGACTTCTATAGACCTTAAGACATTAACTAGTAGGTATAGTTATTTTAGGAGGTACCTTTATATAGATGTCTTTCTTTAAGAATAATTTAGTAAAGGCATTATTAACATCTATAGAGTAGCATTTAAGGTCCTAGATTATAACTATTATAAAGAAGATTCTTAGAGTATTATGTCTTAGAGTAGGCGTAAAGGTATACTTATAGTTAACTCTAAATTTCTATAAGAATCCTCTTATAATAAGCCTTACCTTAAGCTTATCTAGAGAACTATTAGTATTAAACTTTATTATAATGACCTATCTACTAGAAATAATGTTATAACCTATAGGTAGAGTAGTAATCTTAAAAGTACTATTTATAGTAAGTATATTTAGTTCATTTTATATTACTTCTCTTTAGCCTTCTCCCTATATCTTATCTATAATTACTTTAAGATAAGTAAGGAGAATAGAGATATTTATTCTCCCTTATATAATAAATGCTACCTCTTTATCCTCTTATAATGATGTTATACTTAGCTATCTAGTCCTACTTAACTATAACCCCTAGCTACTAGGATAACCTTAACCTTAGCTAGCCGCTTACCTAGCAGCTATATAGAGTTACTAAAACTACTTACTACCTTCTATAACTCCTTCCTTATTACCTCTTTATCTCCTTATCTACGTCTTGTTATATAGCTTAGACCTATATCTATATACTATTACCTCTTCCTAACTTTACTCCTTAATAAATAAATAGGATTCTAAGAACTATTATAGAAGATAGTTAGTTATTAACTAATGATCTTTATCCTATAATATATCCTTATCTATTACTAATAAGGCTAGAAAAGAGAATAAGGCCTTATAGTACTTTACTATTTATTTATCTTTTAAGTAGTCTATTATAATATAGTAGTTAGGGTAATAGATATAGTAAGAGGAAGTTAGGTAATATAAAGAAGCTATAATATAAAGACTTCTATACTATAATAGTAGTAAACTAACTTAACTATAATATACGTATTAGTTCTACCCCTTAATACCTATTCCCTCTAGAGCTCTAGTTTCTAACTACTAGGCAATACTTTTTAACTAGTTATAAGCCTAGGTTCGTAAGAGCTTAGAGGAATATAAGTAGTATAAAACTTATACTAAAATTACGCCTAACCTAAAATAGTAGCTATAAGTTACCCTCGCGTAAGAGGACCTATAGTTAGCCTACTCTAGTATCTTTAGAAGAAGACTACTAAACCTAATAGTACTTAGACACTATTATAAGTCGACAGATAGACTTACCCTAAACCTAACGATCGAATATAAAATAGATGACGCTAAAATATAGAGAGGTAGGCTAGTAGCTACCCTTACTAGAGAAAACTAGGAACTATAGTTCCTAAATATAAAGAGATAGCTATATAGTAAGGACTACTAGAAAGTAATTAATCTACTTAAAAGTAAGTATAAAGTAGCTTTTACCAAAATCGATAATATAGCTTTATACTAGATTAATAAATGTATCTTAGAAGAGGATTAGATGCGTTACGTTAATATAGCTAATTTAAAGACACTTTAGGACTAGTTATAAGCTAGATATAAGAAGACTCTACCTATTTAGAGGAGACTACTTATAGAATCGTTCTACTCCTTCTAGAAGGACTAAAACTAGACGATTTAAGATACGTAGCTATACCTTTAATAGCTAGGACGAAAGATTATAAGCTTAGACCTAACTAATGCGAATCTAGGTAAGCCTAAAGCTAGGATTTAAAAGCTACTTATAGGTTTTCTAGAGGTGTACGATATAACTATAAGCGCTATTAACGTATAGAGTTATCTAGACCTAGAAGATATCCTTACACTTTTAGAGAACTTTAAAGCGAAGCTAAATTCGAAGATAACCTTATATGCTTATCTTATAAGGAATAGATAGGGCCCTATTAAATGTTATCTTTATAAGAAGGATTACTTTTTTAAGGACTACCTATCTCTTCTAGCTACCTAACGAGCTATAAGAGATAATTAAAGATAGAAATAGTCTTCTTAGTTATCCTACTAAGAGCCTATAATTACTATAAAAGACCTAGAAGTAGTAGTTACTAGGGTCTTTATATAGATTATAGAGGATAAGGCTAAGGTCTAGACTAGAGTTATAAGAAAGGAAAAAGTATATAAAGTAAAGGAAGCCTCTACTATTAGCTCTATAACTTCGAAGTTACCTACTACTATCTTATTTAATAATTAAGTATCTTATAAAGTTACCTACCTTTTAAAGGATATTATAAGTAAGAACCCCTCCTAATAGTATATAGATAGTTATACTAGTTTCTATATAACTAATAAAAGTAACTATTTTAGAGGACCATTAATTTAAATTAGAAGGAGGTATATCTAGGTTAGAGGTAGGATCCTATACTTAGATTCTATAGGAATAGCTATACTAGCTAATTAAATAGGAAGAGAGCTAGAGTTATAATAGACACTTTTTATACTAGGACTTAGTATAAACCTATTATTAGTAAGAAACCTCTATCTCTAGAAGAGGCTAAATAGAAAGTTTAACTCTAACTTATAATGATAGTAGATACTAGTAGAAATATAGTAGTATATAGTAAAATATAGTATAGAGTATATATTATTACTAATATCTATCTAGAAAGACTACCTAAGTAACTTAATACTATAATGCTAGCTATAGATAATACTACTATATATATATTTAACGCTATTATTTTTCCTTAAGAGGAGGTATTAAGCTTAAAGGTATAGAAGAAGTATTAACTCTAGTATAGAAGAATTAAATATCTAGAACCTAAGAAAATTAGGAACTTATATAAAGTTACTACTCTAGAGAAGCTAGTCTAGGTAACTCTTAACTATTAGTACATTATCTATTTAGTTATAAACATTAGAAATAAGAGAAGTATAATAAGTAAGAGAAAGGAAGGAATTCTTAAACTTATTTACGTTAATACCTATAGTTAGATACTAGAATCTTATAAAGAATATATTTACTTTATTTTAGTTATTAATAACTTCTTAAGGAAGACCTAGATCTTTCCTATAAGGGTAAAGTTAGATATAGCTCCTATCCTAAACTAATAGAAAAAGGAAGTTAAAACTATAATAGATCTAAAGATCCTAGTAGTAAGGTCTAATAATGTACTAAAACTAGAGAACCTCTTTAGATCCTAGAGATAAGAATTAGGTATATAATACGAGTTAATTATCTACTATATATTAAGTTAAAATGGACTAATTAAAAGATTATACTAGATAATTTAGAATAGTACTAGAGCTATACTAAGAGATATAAATCTACTAGTAGAGCTATAGGTTAAAGCTATATAAGTAGATATCTATATTAGGAATAGAGTCTTAAATAGCCTAATTATTAATAGAGTATAAGTTAGCCTAGAAGAAGCGTTTACTAGGATTAAACTATCTATTAATTATTTAAGAGTTTAGGGCTATTAAGTAGTTTTATACATAAATCTAGACTCTCTACTATAAGGTACTAGGAGAGATAAGTTTATAGATAGAGGTAGATACTATATATTCCTTAGATACGTTAAAGGGACTATAAATTAGTAGCTCTTCTAGGACCTAGATATAAGGAAAGTAATTAAATTATATAGAGTAGACTTCTTTAAGAACAAGGAAGAAGGAGACCTATAACTAGGTATTCCTAGACGAGCTACACTAAATATAGCTCCCCTAGGAAATCTAAGAGGCTAGCTACCCTTATAATAGACTCCTATAATAGATATAATAACTATTCTACTAGTTATAACCGCTATATTAAAGAAAACTATTATTGAAATATAAGCTATTATAGTCTATATAATTATGTAGCGTTATATTTTATAATAGGTTATAAGCCTAGGTTAGCGTAATAGTTAAATTATTAGGCTTTTTTAGAAGGTTATAAGTTTAAATTATAGCGAGGTTAAATCCTATAAGACTATAAAGTATGTAAAACTCTAGAAGGAGTAAGGTTAATCTTTAGTCTAGATAGGCTTACTAGATCCTAGTTATATATTTTAAATCCTAATATAGTTTCTTCTATAATTATACCTCTATAAAGGCTTAGAGAGAGTATTAAAATATAAGCTATTATAGTCTATATAATTATATAGCATTACATTTTATAATAACTATACTATAAGTTAAGATCCTAGCATTCCTAGAGTATAAAAGACATCTCTATTAAGACTTTATATAAGGATCTAGATAGCTATAACTAGAAAATGGCACTAACTTATAGGAGGAGCGTAATTTAGGGCTATTAGAAGAAAGTAATGTTAAGTCTTAGAAGGAGCTATAACTATCTTTACTAGTAATAGCTATAATAATAATACTAGTAGCTCTAACTATAGGAAGAATAGTTCTTTCTTATATTAAAATCCCCTAAGTATTAAAGAGGATAAGAGAAGAATATAGTATACTAGAAGGATAACCTAATATTAAGTTATATAAGGTAATGCTAGTAATTAACCTTCTAAGTCTAGGAATTAACTTAGGAGACAATAATTAACTTAATATCCTACATTATACTTTTATAGTAGCATTCTTAGCAAAGGAAGAAGTGCTAATTCTAAAGTTATATTAAGCTACAATTAATAATCCTATATAGGGACTATTATAGTAAGAGGCATTTAGGCTTAAAATAGATACCTTATAGGTAAATAGGACTTTTAAAATCCCTAAGTTACCTATAGAGGTAAATATTATTATTAGTAGATAGGTACTTACTATAAAACATAACCTAGATAGCTCGTTATAAAAGCTAAAGATACGTCTTATTATAAGAGGATTTACCTAGAAATTTAGAGTAGATTTTAACTATACCTTTACGCCTACTCTCTACTATAATATACTATAGGTGTTCTTTATAATTATTATAATAGAGGATCTTAAGTACTATACTATTAATATTAATAATAGCTTTACTAAGTTAACATTAAAGGAGGAGATTTATATAGTAGTACTACCTAGAATAAACATCCTACTAGGTTATGTACTAAGAGTACTAAGATCGCTCTATAGCCTAAAATAAGCTATAAGAGATTAGAATTAGAGCTATATTAAATTATTATAGAAGATAGGTTTTATCTAAATAGACGCTAACCTATACCTTTTAAGATATCTAGAGAAAGAGATCCTTATTCTAATCTATATTAATAACATCCTAATTAGAACTAAATAAATAGATAACATTAACTAGTTTAAGAAACACTTTAGAGAGATCTATAAGGTTAAAGACCTAGGAGAAGTAAGCAAGATTCTAGGCGTTTAAGTTATCTATAATAGAAAGAATAGAACGATTACCCTAGATTAGTCTCCCTATACTAAGGATCTTCTATTAAGGCATAGAATTAATAAGGAGAAGGCTAATCTAATTAGTATTCTACTAAATAGATATAATCTATTAAAACTAGCTAGTCTATAAGATAAGAGAGTAGACTAGAAGGAGTATTAAAAGATTATTAGGGGCCTTATCTACCTAGTAATTCTAACGAGACCTAATATTACATTTATAATTAGAAGGCTAAGCTAATATCTATTAGATCTATTAGAAGGGCACTTTAAACTTTTGAAATCCTTTATAAGGTACTTACGTTTAATAATAGACCTTAGCCTAGAATTTAATGTAGAAGGTATATAATAACTTATTAGCTACTCTAATTTAGACTACATAATAGATAAGATAGATAAGATATCTATTTTAGGAAGTATATTTATAATAGGTAACTACTCTATTAGCTAGTCTAGTAAGAAGTAGAAGTTAGTTATAACCTTAACTATAGAAGCTAAATATATAGCTATATATTAGGCTATAAAGTAGTTATAATGGCTAGCTTAACTTCTAAGAGATATAGGCTATAGTAAGTACATTAGTTTTAACAAATATTAGCTAACTATAAGAGAAGAGTAAAGCTTTATTATTAGATTACTAGTTAAACTATTTAGTAATAATTAAGCTTCTTTATTATTAGTTAGAGATACCTATACTTATAAGAGGTTAAAGTATATCGATGTTATATACTATTATATTAAGGACTTATACTAGAGGAATAGGATTAACGTTAAGTTTATAGGAATAAGAGACATAGTTATAGATAGCTTTATAAAGCTATTACCTAAACTAGACTTTATAAGATCTATTAACTAGCTAGGTCTTACTAATATCTACTATCTAGACTAAGAAGGAGTATTATAATATAGTAGTTAGAGTAATAGATATAGTAAGAGGAAGTTAGGTAATATAGAGAAGCTATAATATAAAGACTTCTATACTATAATAGTAGTTAATAAACTTAATTATAATATATATATTAGTTCTACCCCTTAATAACTATTTCCCCTAGTAATTACTAGGTAATACTTTTTAAGTATTCCTTAATGTCTTAGACTAAGATTTTGCATTATAAGAGAGAAGCTCTATAGAGTCTAATACCCCTAGAATAGTAACTACCTATATCTTAAATCGCTACTACTATGACGTATCCTAACGTCTTAGTCCTTATCTCGACTAAACTTAGTTATAACGAGAGACTAATTATAGAAAGTAGAGTAGCGCTTATCCTAACCTTAATTATAATAGGCAAAATAATATTATTTAAAGTTATATTTACCTTTTACTATTAAGTAGTAGTAGTATATTAGCTAGTAAGAGTAAGCTATCTAGATATTAATTAGGCTAGCAATTACTAATAGAGAGGCTACTAGGCTAATTATTTAAGTAAGATTAATTTTATAAGTACTTATAAGTACGTAAGGAACTTAGATACTTATTAGTAACTCTACGGTTATATATTAAGACTATTATATAGACTACCTATAAGTATTATAGATTAATATAACATTATAGGTCTTAAGAGTACATATAGTTTTATTAGTTAGCTTAGACCTCCTAAAAAGAAAGAGGATAAGAGTACTATAGTATAAAAGCTATAATATCTTAGTACTATAGCGTTTTATAAGACTAACGTTCCTATAAGTATAATAGTAGTATATATAATTTTTACCTATTATAATGTTAGGTAATAATTTCTAGCTTAGTAAGACTATAAATAATATTATTAGCTTAATAATTAATCCTTATAATAGGATTTCTTCTACTAGAGAAGCGTATAGTAGTATATCTATAAATGCTATCTATTAATAGAAAGCTCTAATAAGACTAATAGGTAAAGGTACTTTAATTATACTTAGGGGCTTACTATTAGGCCTAACTACTAATATAGGTAAGATAAAATAGACGTCTCTCTCTTTATCTATAATTACTAATTATAAATAGCTAGATTAACTTATATCCCTACTACATTTTATAGACTATATAGGATAAAACTTTCTAAGGGAAGGCTACTATCTAATAGTATTAAAAGTGTAGTATATATTAGAAAGCTAATTTAGCATATAAGGTATAGGTTAATAAATAAATAGTACTTATTAGCTCTAGCTTAATTAGTCTAATCTCTTAAGATCCTTAGTCTATTTAATATTATATCTAGCTACTACTAGAATCTACTCTTTAGTTATTAAATTATAACGTTCTTAAGATACCCTAGTAGTAGGAGAAACTCGATGCTATACGTTAGCGTACGACGCTTATAAATAGTAGCCTTATATTTACGCTAATAAAGGACGATAGCTATTTAATTCCTAATCTTCTAATAAAGTAGGCTCTTACGACCTTAGAACAATCTTTAAAGCTTTATAGTTATAAGGTAAGTTAATACTCTTCCCCTAGCTTTAGGTAGTATATAGAGGAATCTACCTAACTATATATAGATTATTATATAGAAGCTACTATTATATAAGATTACTACTAAAACTCTTATAAGTTTATCTCTTCTAATCTACTATAAATATACGATAATATAGTATCTATCTAGTTCTAAATATTTAGCTTAACCTCTACTAAATGTATTTATATCGTAATTAATGCTAGTAGAGAGCTACTAGTTAATTAACTTAAGGAATAGTATTAGTAAGTAGACTTAGGCTTACTACTAACTAAAGATTTCTAGAAACTTTTATAAGGACATCTAATAATATAAGCGTTCTTACTTATAATATTAGTTAACTAAGGGTACTAAGATAGTCTCTAGTTAAGTAGTAGATAGAGTTATATTACCTATATTACTATATACTATTACGTAGGAAGGGATAGATTAATACTTTAGTAAGAATAGAGAACGTTATTACTTTTTGTTACTACGCTTACTAACCTAAATAGGATATATAGTAGTAGCTAACATACTAGACCTTTTATCTTATACTTTCCTAGTTATAGGTTAAGGATCTATGTTTAACATTAAGTTAGATAAGTGTTAGTTATGTTCGTTACGCTTTACGTAAGCTTAAGACTAATAGAATAATACTAGTCTCTATTAATTATAGTTAAAAATTTCCTGTAGGACTTTAGGTTATATACTAGTAACTATAAGAAGAAAAGTTCTTACGCTTATTAAAGCTATTAAAGAGTCTTTAGTCTAAATATATAATTATAGTAGCGCTTAGATAGATAGCATCATATTTAAGGAATCGAGTAACTAACTACATATTTTAGTTACTAGACTTATATAATACTTTAATTGCTTCGTAGAGTTTTCTTACTACCTAAGCTAGATATACCCTTATTTTTATATACTTAAATAAAAGTACTAGTATAAGATAAAAGTAGTGTCTAAGCTAAGTTATTTATACTATACCTTACTATAGTCTATACTTATTAATGTATAAGAAATATAAGCGCTTTTCTTCTCTTCCTTATTTAAGACACTATAATTAGGATTAGTTTCTAATTACTTGACGAATTCTATTAGACCCCCTTTATCGTCTAATATAGGTCTTATCTTATATAATCTTAATTCTAAGAAGATATAATAGAGAAGTAAGTAAGTTCGTAGCTATTAGCTTCGCTAGAACTAATATATATAGTCTAGGAGACGTAAGTACTTAGAAAGTAGATAGTATAATATTATAGTTTAGCGTAGTAATAGAAGTAAACTCTATAGCTTTTAGGACAACATCGCTATATTCGAGAATAGTATTATTATAAAGGATTTAGATAGCCCTAATAGAGTTCTAGGATGTTATTAAGCTTTAAATCTTATTAGAGTGTCCTTAAGCTAGCTACCTTAGCTATTTACCTCTACGATTACTTAGCCTTATACTTCCTATTTATACTAAGGAAGTTTTTATAGTAAGCGTAGCAACTTATAGATAATATGTACGCCTAGCGACCTAAGGGATAATAATGCTAGGACTAATATTATGCTAAATAGCTAGTAAAAGAATTAGGGCAACGTAGAAAAGATAGTAAGACGCCTTTTTTATAATTTAATTAAGAAAAGATTCTATTAATAGTAGCGACTACGTAGTTAACTAGCTTAGTAAGCTTTATTAACTTAGTAGTAAGTACGAGCTCTAACTACTCTAATTGTTTATATTAATAACGTAGTATATAGTTAGCTACGCTACGCTCTTAGAGCTTAGACTTAGAGCCCTTACGCTTACTATCTAGTACGCTAATCGAGCTATTACTAAGCTAGCTACATCGAGTAAGATCTACTAACTATATAACCTTAATACTATAATCTTAATACTATACTATATACCTTAAGGGATTGACTAGCTACTTAGAGTGTAGAATTCTATAGTGTTAAGGTGTCTAATACTAGCTACTAATACGCTCTAGTACATCGAAAGAGGCATAAGCTATTATCTAATAGTAGAGTATATACGTTATAGCACTAGACCTTAACGCCATTAGTTTGACGCTAACTGATGGTATCGGACGTTTCGGCCCCATCACGCCAAGAAAATACTAGGATGATCCTTGGCTCGAAATGCGGAGCTTACGGTCGCTCTTCAACTTGCTTACAGACATCAGCATCACGATGCCTTGTTCAGCATTTAGACAACGGATCAAATCACAGGAAGTCAAAAATATCATTCTAGCGGGACCTCAGACAGGATCTAGAGCAATGAGCTTTGTCGTTACCGAGCATATTGCAGCCATATCACCATACTCCAAGTTTCAAACCCAACCAACACGACCGCCTGGACTTGACGTCAAAGGTGCTGTGTATCTGTTCCGGCACGGAATCATCCACGTCAATGGACACGACTTTCACACTGGGATTGTTCCGTTTCTCGACAAGCTTAAGCGCTTGAAGAAGAGCGGCAAAGAATACACCCGTGGAGAGCTTGCCTTTTTGCAGGATTACTCATGCCGAGTTCAAGAAAGAGACATCGGTCGAATATCTGAACAGGGCATACGACAGTGTCACAAGATGGGCAAAACTCTTAGCAAGCGATATGCCGACACATTGCTCGCGGGTAATCCTCTTAGAGGTCTGGACATCTGGACGGACTCGGCAGCGAGGTGTCAGGAGTCTGCTCAAGCATTCGGACAGGGATTCGAAGGTCCGCCAAATGTGCAAACGGACGAAGATCTTGTGGCTAATTGATATCAGAAGCTTGGTCGACTTTAGCATCTTGCAGCAGCCCCCAAAGTCGGGTCCAGAAGATTGATGCTGGGGAAGGTACCAGAAGCTGCGAAAATCTGTGTTGGCACAAACAATTCGAAGAGATTGACCAAAGTGCCGGTCAAACTGCCGCTGATGAGTTCAAGTCTCAATACACCGTGCCCATAATCGATAGACTGGCGGAGTACGCGATCGGTGACTTTAAACTCACACCACATGACATATATGCCATGCAACTCATATGCTGCTACGACTTGGTACTGGAAGATAAATCGCCATTCTCCAAACTCTTTACGTCCGAAGACTGGCTAGGATTCGAGTATACGCGAGACATCAAGTATTATCACTCCGAGGGCTATGGTATGCCACGACCGGGTGTTTACGCGTTACCGTGGCTCGAAAGAATAATCGAACTTCTTCAAGAACTTCTGGCTAAACGCTCTGGAGAAAACCTCCCCCTTTGGACCGGCTTCACGCATCGGGAAGAGGTGTTATATCTTGTAATTGCGCTAGGCTTATATCATGACGGATCACGACCGCCATCAACAACCCACATGGATATTGAGCGCAAGTGGAACGTCGGAAAGATTGCTCCCTACCTAGGACATGTAGGTTTGGAAGTTTGTTTGACCAAAGATCATCAAAGACGTCTCCGGATTATTGTCAATGGTGAAGTCGTGTTGGCCTTCAAGGGCAAGATATACGCAGACTCGAATTGGACATACGCCCTTGACGATGTCCAGCGTTACCTCCAGCAGAGTGGTGTTCAGCTCGGTCGTGAAGAGATTGGCAAATTGACCTTTCTGAAATGAGAATGTGGGAGCGGACCATGTTCACGGCGACAAGACTAAAGTCAATAGATCCACTCGCCGTATGTAAATATCCATACTGATATGATCTCAGAGCGCAATGCATCGTCGCTAGCGATCGTTTAGTAACAGATATTTGACATCTGCGATCATACCCGCAATTTGCCATTCAACTACTGCCTACCTGGTCGTGGATCTTGGGGAGAAAGTATTGCATGCCTCAAGACTATATGGATTATAGCTCGGGGTTTGATTTGATTTGATCTGATATCCTTAAGCTATTCGCCCTGGAGGAGGCATGAGCTATCGCTAGTATTTCCGTCTGCGTTGTCTTGTTATATATATCCGCCAAGTTTAGTAATGACGACCTTATTGTCTATTCCAGGTAGTCATCACGTAGTACACCTCCGTCCGACCAAACCAGTAGACACCTGTGATCGATGAAAAACCCGTGAAAACCCAATTGAGAAAAGCAGGGAAAACCAATGACGGCTTAGGGATCCTGCCGCTACCACCTCAAAGGGGGCATTGCCCGAGCACTTGACAAGGTTCATTAACGTGAGCGTGCAGGGTTGAGGATCATAGGATCCGAACTCACGATCTTCTTCCTTTTGTAGAAATGGGTGTATATATAGCTACTTCAAGAGGAATTACTAGACGCTCTCCCCGTCGAGCCATCCCACCCCCCCATGTTTAGTATAGGAGAGGGTTCATCGATAGGTGGTTGGTACCCGTGCGTTCATGCAGAAGAATCAAACTGAGACAGGGTGAGAGGAAGAGAGGCGTTACGCAGCGCCGTGATGTGTGCAACGTCGTGAGCTTCTAGCTTATTCAATCTCGTATCGCGTCGCAGTTCAAGGTAATGAGACTTGTGGATATCAACAAACATGCTTTGATCTGACAATGGAGATATCTTCAAGTGACTCATCGTCACGTCTGCTGGTAGCAGTCGTCTGAAGTATATATATATATGTATACATGCTCCCATCTATGCGCTATCAAAACATGAACAAATATATCATTCTTGCATGCTCCGTGGTGCCACGCGGAGGTTCATGGCAGAGGCATAGCAAGGGAGGGCGTCTGGAAGTAGACACGGGTTATTGAATCGTTCGATCACATAAGCTTCTGTGTCAAGATACCAGCGCCGAACATAGCCCCTACCGTTAACAGGCTCGAGAAGGACATAGCGCTCAGTCCAGACAGCCCGTGTCCAGAAGTACAACCTCCACCCAACCTAGCGCCAAATGTCATGACAACACCTCCTGCAAAAGCTTGCCAGGATGGAATAGCTGCGTCCGATGGAAAGCTGATCGCCGCAGGTATGTTCTGCAACAACACCGCGCTGCCCGCAATGATTCCACTGCAGAATATGATCGGATTCGTCAACCAGCCCTGTTTCTCCAGGCGCCCAGTGAAGGCTTGGAGTACATTCTGGCTTCAGTCTTCGTACGCTGTCGATACACCAAGGGGCTTGGATATGAGCAGCAAAGAGAGTGCTTGCACAGATCCGATGAGCAATCCGCCCATTACCGGTGGGACGAGACTGTTTCCGATTTTGGCCCTCGTCAACGATAGTACTCCCGCAATCCCTAGCCTGAAGATCGAGTATAAAGCCGCTTCTGAAGCCCGAAACACTTCAGAAATAGTCTTCTTGCAAGGTGCTTGCTTAGCGACTTCATGTGGACGTGCCTTGAGTTCCATCCAATCTCGAGTCCTGACATATACAATTGCGCCGAAAAGCGCGCCAAGAGCAGTGGCATTTGCGGATGGTATCCTCTGAGCGAGTTGCACAAGGACTGTGCCGGGACAAGCGCCTGAAAGGGCCATCCCGATACCGACCAAGGCGCCACCAGCAATATTTGCGTCGTATGGTGTCCACACGCTGACCCTAGCGTTCGCTCTGACTGGTCGTTGGCTGATGTTAAACTTTTCGAGGATGAGCATGGCCATCCTGAGATAAGAAGGAGTTAGTCAAGGCGTTCACTCAACCTAGCGACGTACTGGTCTTACTCACGCGCGTGATCCCATAGCAGTCGCGAATACTTGAAACATATGGAAGTCGGTCAACCGGAATTGATCAATGATCACTGAGGGCATGTACACGCCAGATGCTGCGAGCGCAGCACCAAAAGCAGTGCCAGGGACAAGAGTGGCCATCGACTGAAATAGCATGATGTCTATGTATGTTCGATTGATATTCTTTTGCTGGTTAGGAATTGTGAATCGAAATTGACTTCTTGATCGCTTGGTTGGTCTTCGAGGTGTTGCGAGGTTTGCAAGATCGATTCCTGATTGTCCAGATACCAGACACACACATAATCTGGTGGAACCTATAAAAGGTAGAGGAAGGCGTGCGCATTAGTAAGCCGTGGGGTGCTTTTGCAATGTCCCCGAATCCAAACAATCATGGGGATTCATCCATGTGCGCCGACTTCATCGGCGACTCTAGATCGCCTGTTCTCCCCGAACAAGCGCAACGGTCTGGAGCACATATACTGCCGCTCGGCATATCTTGGCTGACTATCTCGGGCAAAGCTCCGGTCACGGGATCTGTACTTATGAAGAGTGTCAAGCGTGTCAGGCAAGAAATGCGATGATGGTGCAAACTAGAGAGACTTCACGGATAGCTAATTAGGTAGAACGCAAGTGCTCCCAGCAAATTCTTGCCTTCTTAAATACCTGTTCTCGTGAACGAATTAATGCAAGTCGTTCACGACTCGTAGTATTAAGCCGTTTCTTTTCGCTGTCTAGGTAGGTAAGGCCTCGCTTAATAGCGAATCGTGAAATCTAACCTAGACATAGTAGGCTGTTTTAGCACCTCCTGTTCAACACCATACATCTTAAATAAGCAAGCAAGTATACGCCACTTCCGAGGCCTTAGAGCCATAGTATTAGCTCTACTAGCGCTAGCAGCTAGTAGTACTAGCGTATATAACCCCTCCATCTTGTCGTCGTTATCATTACTACTACTACTACTACTACTAACCTCTAGTATATAGTAGCTATAGATAAGCTCTATCGTCGCTTCCTCTTTATACTAATAGTCGCTATTATTCTCTACTAGCGCCGTCGTTCTCGGCGTAGCATCTACTAAGCCCCTCTACTATATAACTACTTTGACTAGTAGCTTAATAGCTAGCCTACCGATAAATTCAAGTTCTTCTATTGCTTTAATAGGGATGAAGTAGTTAAGTGTTATAGCCAACTATCTAGGATAAGATAATAGGTTACGGGGTTAGACTCGTAAAGCGGAGTGTTAAGCGAAGTGAAGCAAGTAGTGTGTATAGTAGTATATACTAAAGGGACTATTAGAATAACTAATTAAGTTAAACGTAGGACTACCTAAGGTTGTCCTGCCTACCTATATACTTAATAGATAATGAGTGTATGTATGTTGCTCTATATGCTCTATTGTGCTCTATAGGGCAGAGCAGCAGAGCAGAGTAGAGCAGCTAGCATGTTTATGTAGAGTGCTCTGTTCCGCTAAGGTGCAGGGAACAACAGAGTAGGCTGCGCGACCCTGTCATTAGCAGGATCGTAACACCATCCCCCTTCCGTACTAGCGTCGTCCCGACGCTGACGTACATAATTAGCTGCTATCTCCAAATTCTACCTTAGTAAGCAATGGACTCTTTCCGCTATGCCTAAAGACAACAGTACTAAACGTCGTAAGAGACTCGCCGACTATATCGAAGAAAGAGGAACCATTATAGTGAAGCCGTACGCCATATATATAAAGCATAACTGCGTTTGTCGGGTCTACGTTAGGTCTAGGAAATGTAGTAAATGTCTTCGTCGCAATTAGAGGTGCGATATCCGTGTGTCGCAATCCGAATAGGATCGCCTAAAACAAGAGCGTAAGCGGTTGCGTAAC